>Ga0209066_10000454_pt1 | contig 60067 bp, 77 predicted proteins | sample All_14_2_FD_187198 | JGI IMG/M metagenome (GOLD analysis project Ga0209066, IMG submission 187198) | Freshwater microbial communities in response to fracking from Pennsylvania, USA - Allegheny Zone_MetaG_DW_15 (SPAdes) (version 2) ...
CCGCAAGGCGCTGCGCGGCGAGCAGGTCTTCAGCCGTCACGGCCTTGATGTTGAGAAACTCGTCCTTCGAACCCACTTCGGCAATCGGCAGCAGCTTGATGCCGTCGGGCTTCCCCTTCGCCGAATGGATGAACAGGTTCTTGAAGTTGCCCATCCCCTTGGTGCCGCGCAGCGCCTTGCGGATCGCCTCCACGCTCGCATCGCCCATGCCTTCGTCCGCCAGATAGAGGATGAAGCCCGCGTGGCTGCCATTCAGGTAATAGCGGCGGCGAAAGATCGTGGCGGCTTCGTTCAGCAGCCCCGATTGCAGCGCCGAAAGGTATTCGGGCATGCCGTAGATTTCCTGCATCGGGTCGGGTTCCATGATGTGGAAGATCGCCCCGGCGCGGTATTCGAGCGCATCGTTCAGCCAATGCCCGCGCGGCGCCCACCAGAACTGGCCGGGCTGCAATCCCACCCGCGTCCATGCCGCAGGCGATGTCTTGAGCGCCAGCGGACGGCCCGCCAGATTGTCGACCCGTTCGAGATAGGCGTTGCCCATCACCAGCCAGTCGAGCGCAAAGCGTTCGAACTCGGCTGCGGACAGCCAGCGCGAAGGCACGAAGGCAGACGCCAGCAGGTTGCGCTTGAGCAAAATCGCGCTCTGGTGGTGGGGCGCCATGCGATAGGCCCGGCCCAGCCCGGTCAGGCTGATCGGCGGTTCATACCAGCGGTTGTTGTGCGCCACCTCGAACATGTCGAAGATCTCGCGCCGGTCGATCACGCTTTCGGGGTCGCCAAAGGTGAAGGCGATATCGGCCCCGGCGGGGGCTGCCGCACTGGCGTTTTCCGCTTCGGGCGGGGTCTGGTCAGGCATTGTCGTAAACCTCCACGGTGGTGGTCCCGCCGGCCGGTTCGGTGATGTCCAGCGGTTCGAAGGAAAGGGCGTGCATCACCGCCCAGGCCAGATCGGCGTGGCCGGTGTTCCCGGCACGGCTTGCGGTATAGGTCACCTGCGTGCCGCCCTTGGTGATCTCCGGGCGGATCGCCATGAAGGCCTGCATCATGTCCAGCCACCCGGCGTCGAACTCAAGACGGTTGCTGGTGATCACGTTCTTGGCCTTCAGGACCATCTGCGTCTTGGTGGCCACGGAATAGGTGATGGCGTGGGCCATCGGGAACCATTTGGACACGAGCTGGTGCACCGCCTTGCCCGCACCGGTGATGTCGATCCCGATCCTGGTGACGTTGTACTTGTCGTAGAACGCGCGCACCGCCTCGGCCTGCGCGGCGAAGTCGAGGCCCTTCAGGCGCTTCTTTTCCAGCACCCGGAACTTGCCGCCGATCTTCGAAGGCGCGGCCACCGCCACCAGCGCGGCATCGTCGCCGGTGCCGTTCTCGCTGGCGTTGGGGTCGTAGCCCAGCCAGACCTCGCCCGCGTAGGGCCGCAGGGCATAGGGCTGGAAATCCTTCGCCCAGGCATCCCAGCTATCGACCATGCAGCGCCGCATGATCGCAAACGGAAACATGCTCTGGCTGTCATCCAGAAAGATGCAGCGGAAAAGGTTGTCGAACTCTTCGACCGAATACTGCTGCTGCAGCTGATCGGGATCGACCAGGTCGAAACCGCCTTCGATCGCATCGTGGATCGTCACGATCTGGCGCCAGATGCCATCGGGGCCAAGCTGGCCGTCCTTCAGCGCCTCGTGGCTGATATCGATCTGCACCTGGTCGGCCTTGGGGCGCTTGCGGTTGTAGCGATCGCCGCACCACATCGGATAGGCTTCGTGCGCCAGCGTGCTGGGCGTGGAAAACAGCGTGATGGTGTACTGCTTCTGGGTCGCCATCGCCGAGGCGACCTTGAACAGCTCCTCGAAGCCATAGATCCAGAAGCATTCGTCGATGATGACATCGCCGTGATAGCCCTGCGCGGTGCGGTAATTGGTGCCAAGAAAGTGCAGCTCGAACGGTTCGAGCGGTTCCGCGTCCTCGTCGTCCGATCCGCGCTGGACGACGATGGGATCGCCTTTCAGCGTGACCCCGCAAACCTTCTGTACCCACTGGACGATGTAGTTGCGGAAGATGTTCGCCTGCGCGCGGCTTGCCGAAATGAAGAGCTGGTTCTTGCCGGTCTCCATGCCCACCAGAAAGCGTTCGCGCGCGAAGTACCAGGTCGCGCCGATCTGCCGCGATTTCAGGATCATGCGCGTGCGCAGATTGGTGCTGGTCAGCAGCCAGCCCTTCTGCCGCCCGTGCAGTTGCCCCTCCATGTCGGCGCGCAGCTTCGCCGCCATTTCGCGCGTGATCAGGTTCTTCACCTCCTGCTTCTTCGCGTTCGCCGCCTTTGCCCCGTGGCTGCGCGCCGGGTTCAGATCGGCCTCGTTCCCGCCTTCCCGATACCGGTTGATGCGCTCGAACCGCTCGAACTGGCGGCCCAGCAGGTCGATCTCCTTGTAATCGCTGCCGGTCTTCTTCTCCTTGTCGACCAGGGCAAGGTAGCGTTCGAGCGTTCCTTCGGCGGCGCGCAGGATCGGCGGCGCGTCATCCCATTTGTGCCGGGTCTTCCAGCTCGCCACGGTGGAATAGGGCACCTGCAGCTCGTCGGCGATTTGCTGCATCGACCAGTGCCGCCAGTAGAGCGACCGCGCCTTGAGCCGCGTCGCCAGCATGGGCGCAAACGGCACGACATTGCACGCATCACCCCCGCCGGGTGCTGTCGTGGCGTCATCGCCTTTGTCCTGATCGGTCGGCTCCATGCGCGGCAAGCTATGGCGCTTGCCCGCGCCGCCGCGCCCCTGCTGCGTTGTGCATGCGGGCCATACAACGCGCCCGCGTTGCGAAGATGCCCTTGCCCGGTTCCTTTGGTCACTGTCAGATCAGCCGGAAGCGCCCGCCAGCTACCGGCCCCAACACGAAACCGGAGCCGAACCCATGGCGAAGACGCGATTTTTCCGAGTGGCCGTCGAAGGCGCCACCACCGATGGCCGCACGATCGAGCGGCAGTGGATTGCCGATGCCGCTGCAACCTACAATCGCCAGACCTACGCGGCGCGCATCAACATGGAGCACGTCCGCGGCATCACGGCCGACAAGCCGTTCAAATCCTATGGCGATGTGCTCTCGCTCAAGGCCGAAGAGATCGAGATCGCGCTGGCCGGAAAGACGGAAAAGAAGCTCGCGCTGTTTGCCGAACTTGACGTGACCGACGAACTGGTTGCGATCAACAAGGACCGCCAGAAGCTCTATTCCTCGATCGAGATCAGCCCGAACTTCGCCAACAGCGGCAAGGCGTACCTTGTAGGCCTCGCGGTAACCGACAGCCCCGCCAGCCTCGGCACCGAGATGCTGCAGTTCGCCGCCTCGCAGGGCGACAACAACCCCCTCGCCTCGCGCAAGCTCGACAAGGACAACCTGTTCACCGCCGCGACCGAGTTCACGCTGGAGCTGGCCGACGAACCCGCTGCCAACCCTGACCCGACCGGCGTGTTCGCCTCGATCAAGGCGTTCTTCGACGGCATGGGCAAGGGCAACGCCGTGCCCCAGCAGGAATCGCAGGAACAGCCGAAGACCCCGCCTGCCCCCGCCGCACCTGAAATCGACGGTACGGCCTTTGCCGCGTTCGGCGCGATCCTCACCCAGATGGCGACCAGCATCACCGAACTTTCCAACAGCACGAAGGCGTCGATCGACAAGCTGACCACCGATGTGAAGACCGTAACCGATACGCTGGAGGCAACCCCGGCTGTCGTGCCCGGCACGAACCCGCAGGGCTTTGTCCAGCGCCCGCTTGCAACCGGAGGCGGCGCCAACGCCACCCGCACCGATTGCTGATCCGGCAACCGCACTCACCCTTTCAGCCCGCGCCTATCCCCTCCCCAATTTTGAGGACCAAGCCATGAAGAACACCACACGGGCCAAGTTCAACGCGATGGTCAGCCAGATCGCGCTGCTCAACGGCATCGACGCCAGCATCGTCCAGAACACCAAGTTCACCGCCGCCCCTTCGGTCCAGCAGACGCTTGAACAGCGGGTGCAGGATTCCAGCGATTTCCTTTCGCGCATCAACATGGCGCCGGTCGATGAAATGCAGGGCGAACTGATCGGCCTGGGCATCGGCAGCACCATCGCCGGCCGCACCAACACCGCCGCAGGGAACCGCCGCAACGGCATCGACCCTTCGGCGCTCGACGATCGCGGATACGTGTGCAAGCAGACCAACTTCGACGTGGCACTGACTTACGCCAAGCTCGATATGTGGGCCAAGTTCCCGACCTTCGAAACGATCTGGCGCGACAACAACGTAAAGCGCATTGCGCTTGATCGCATTCTGATCGGCTTCAACGGCACCAGCGCCGCAGCGGCAACCGACCGCGCGACCAATCCGCTGCTGCAGGATGTCAACATCGGGTGGCTGGAGAAGATGCGGACCGAAAACGCGGCCCGTGTCATGGATGAAGGCAGCGATGTCGTCGGCAAGGTCACCTACGGCACCCACGCCGCTGCGGATTACAAGACGCTGGACGCGCTTGTCTGGGATGCCAAGGAAACCATGCTGGCCGAATGGGCCAGGAACGACACCGAACTGGTGGTGATCGTCGGCTCCGACCTGCTGCACGACAAGTATTTCCCGATGATCAATGCGGACGAAAAGCCGACAGAGCAGCTCGCCCGCGATGTGATCATGAGCACGAAGCGCCTCGGCGGCCTGCCTGCCATGCGTGTGCCGGGCTTCCCCAACGGCACGGTGTTCATCACCCGGCTCGATAACCTTTCGATCTACTATCAGGACGGCAAGATGCGCCGTCTGGTGAAGGACGAGCCGGAATACGACCGCGTCACCGATTACCAGTCCTCGAACGAGGCCTACGTGATCGAGGATCTGGAATACGCCTGCATGGTCGAAAACATCGAAGCGCACGACGCGGCTTGATCGGCCCCCAGCCAAGGAACACCAGCCAAGGAACCCCTGCCGGTGCCTTCGACCCGCTCCGGTGCGACAACTGCCCCTTCGGCCCGGCCAGCCTGACAGGCCCACCCGGTGCCGAAGGGGCATTTTTTCAAGGAACCAGCCATGCTGTCCCCCGCCAAAGCCAGCTTCCAGCGCAAACTTGCGGCCCTTTCCGGGCGCGCCGCCACCGCAACGGGCGCGGCGGCAATGCCGACCGAAGGCCCGGTGGCCAGCGAATACCAGCAGCTCCTCGCCGCGCTGCAGATCGACATGAACCGGCTGCGGCAGATCCAGAGCACCGACAGGAAGATCGAGGCCAAACGCGCGATGATCGGCCAGTATCGTGCCTGGATCGAAGGCGCGCTGGCCGCCGAAAAGCCCGCGCAGGACGAGATCGTGGGCAACATGCTGGTCTGGGCAATGGACATTGCCGATTGGGAACTGGCCTTGGCCCTCGCCTCCCACGTTCTTGCGCACGATCTGGCGCTGCCCGAACGCTACAAGCGCCAGCCTGCCACGCTGGTTGCCGAAGAAGTGGCCGAAGCGGGCCTTGCCGCCACGCCCGCCATCGACCGTGCCACCTTGCAGAAGTTCGACGCGCTGCTCGTCGATGCCGACATGCACGATCAGGTGCGGGCAAAGTTCTTCAAGGCGCTGGGCCTTGCCTTCCAGCGCGATGCCGCCGCGTTCGATCCCTCCGCCGACACTGCCGTTGCTGGCGGAAAATCCGCGCTGCTGCAGGCCGCGCGCGATTGCTTCCAGTCGGCGCTGACCTTCGACAAGGGCGCAGGGGTGAAGAAGCTGATCGAAGCCCTCGACCGCGAACTGAAGAAAGCCCCTGCCGAACCCGCACTGCAACCGACCTGATCACGAGCTGCGCCACCCGCGCCGGGGGGCGGAAGCGGTCAGGGAAGCGCAAGCTCCACCAGGGCCGCAACCTCACCCCCCACCCTTTAGGAACCGCCGATGACCTTCGTCGCACTGCCAGCCTCGCCAACATCCCCGGCCAACGCGAAGGTCGCTGGCGATGGCTGGTATCCCGACGTCGATTGCAACGCGATGCGCGATGCGCTGCGCATTACCGACCAGGTCACCCATGCACGCCTGGTCGGGGCGATCGAAGGGGGGCTGCTGACGGTTGAAGGCGAACTGGCCTTCTGGCGCGCGACAAGGGAATCGGAAGGCTTCGCAACGCTGGCCGATGTCGCGCCGGATCGCATGATCGGCGACGAACACCGCCTGACCGTGCTCTATACCCGCGCGGTGCGCTTTCACGCCGCCGCCGAACTGGCCGAACTGCACCGCGATCTGTCCGCCACCACCGATGGGCAAACCCGCGCCGAACCGCAAATGCTCACCGCGGAAGATTACCGCAAGCTGGCCACCCAGGCCGTGCGCGATATCCTTGGCACCCCCCGCGTTGCGGTGGAGCTGATCTGATGGATCGGTTCTGCGACCATTGCCTGCACTGCCAAACCCCGCCGGGGCCAGTGGGAGGCCAGGTTCTCTGCGCGCGTCCCGTAAATGTCGTCAGCAAGGCCGCAAACCATCGCCGCAGCGGACCACAGCGCAAGTTACTGGTGCCAGTCGAGCAGGAGCGGCAGGGAAACCGCACCATCATGGGTCGCGTCAAATGCGGTCCCGCCGGCCAGTTTTTCAAAAGCCACCTTGAATTGATCCGCCCATGCCCAGCATCGTAACCGCCCGGCAGGGCGACACCATCGACGCGCTTTGCTGGCGCATACTGGGCACCACCAGCGGCGGCGTTGTCGAAGCTGCGCTCGCTCTCAATCCGGCGCTGGCCGCAGCCGGTCCCGTCCTGGCCGAAGGCGCCGCGGTTATCCTGCCCGATCCCCCGCAGGCTGCCGTCCAGACGCTCGAAACCGTGAACCTGTGGGACTGACGATGGCCGGGAAACTGTCATGAGCAACCTTGAAGACTGGCGCGAGTTTCTGTTCTGGTGGGCGGCATCGCTGTTTGCCGCCACAACGGTGGTCGTCGCGCGCCTGGGCCTGAAGCTTTACGGCGCCACGCCCGATTTTCCCGATGATCCGGTGCTGGCGCTGCACTGGCGCAGGCGGCGGCAATACGTGGCGCTGGCCGAACTGTCCGCCTTGCCCGCCTTTGCGACAATTTCGGTTGTTCTGGTCAGCTACCAGCAGCTTGATCCGGTCGCCGCGGTGCTGCTGTCGATCGCGCAGGGCTTCATCGGCTTTCCCCTCCTGCTCGATGGCGCGGCCTTCCTGTTCCGCCGCCGCATCGGCCTGCAGGGTGGCACGCCGCCCGATGGAGACGGCAATGGCTGAAATAGTCGTGATCTCGCTGCTCGGCGCGGCAGGCGCGCTCTTCGCGCTGTCGCGGGCCATGCACCACACCTGGCGGATCGAGGTTATCCGGCACGAGGGGGAAAAGTGAAAAAGCCCGGATCCCTGCGCGATGCCATTACCGCGCTTCTGCCCGAATTCGCCCGCAATCCTGACAAGCTGGCGATGTGGGTGGAAAACGGCCGGGTGCGCAGCCCCGGCACTGCCCAGCGCGGCTTTGCCTGGGAATATCCGCTGACCGTGGTGGCCGAAGATTTCACCCGTCCGCCTGAAACGCTGTTCTTCATCGTTGTCGACTGGCTGCGCGCCCAGCAGCCCGATCTTCTCGCCAGCAACGCCGAAGGGTTCGCCTTCGATGTCGACGTGATCGATGACCGGACGGTCGATGTGAAGATCACCCTGCCCTTGCGCGAAGTGGTGACCGCGACAGCCGACGGCCAGGGTGGCTGGCAATTGCAGGTATGCGATGAACCGCCGCTGTTCCCCGATGCCGAACCGCTGCGCGATGGTTCCGGCCCGGTCACCGCGATCTTTGTTCCCGGCGCGAACGGCCATGCCGTCCAGATCGCGCCCGACCCCGAAGCATAGGCCATGGCCGAAGATTTCGCCCGGCTCGAACCGTTCCTCGCCGGCTATCTCAACCGGCTTGGCCCGGCCCAACGCAAGCGGGTGATGCGCAAGATCGGGCAGGAAGTGCGCCGCATCAACACCCGGCGCATCGCCGCCAACGTCCAGCCCGATAGCAGCGCGATGGAGCCGCGCAAACCGCGAAAGCGGATGAAGGACGCGCAGGGCCGGATCAGGCGGCAAGGGAAGATGTTCCGCAAACTGCGCCTGGCAAAGAAGATCGCCATCGATGTGGCAGACGATGAAGTGGCGCTGTCTTTCAAAGGCAACGCCGCAGAATCCGCAGAGCGCCACCACTTCGGCCTGCCCGGCTTCGTGGGCCGCACCCGCAAGGGCAAGGACATCCGCGTGAAGTATCCCGCCCGCCGCCTGCTCGGCTTCGGCCCGGAAGATATGGACGCCATCATCGACGCCGCGCTGGGCCTGCTGGAAAAGTAAGGGGGCTTGGGCATTTCCGAGCTGGCACGGTTGATCCAGGTGAATCGCGCCAACCTGTCGGAAGTCCTGTCCGGCAATCCATCACGCGATTGCCGGAACCAGCTTAACAATCAGATGGACACTTTCTGCCCGTCTTAGTCGTTCGGATCGACACGCGCCTGCCGCTCAACCCATCTAATCAGCCCGTCCAGTTGCGTGGCGATCAGGCTTGCTTCGAGACGTTCGGCCAGCGTCAGTTCGGTGAGAGGAAGTCCGTTCGGGCCGGTCTGCGCATCAGGTCCACCGGGGGCAGCGGGTAGGCCGGGCACTGACTGACCAGCGGCTGCACTTTCAGCACGGGTTCGGGCTTGCTTGAGCAGGCCGTGATAGCGAGCGTAGAGAGCAGCAACGCGGCGGCTGTGGTCATCCTGTACATCGGCATTGATCCTTTCCTGTTGAGCCTTCACCATGGCGAGGCGGGCCAGTTCGCGGCGCCTTGCTTCGGCCATCCCGGCGCGGAAGTTGGCCTTTGTCCGGCGATGGCTGTTCGCTTCGGCGGTGCGCAGTTCGGTCATGCGATCGAGCCGCGCGATCAGCCCGCCGCCCAGCGGCGGCAACCCATGGATCTGCACCAGCAACGTGGCGGCATAGATTGCCAACGCCAGCGCGGCGGCGCGCCAGATATTGGCTTCAAGCCATTTCAGGATCATCGTGCCACCTCCAGCAATTGTTCGATCAGGCAGAACAGGGCGATGCCGCCCGCAGCGACGATCACCGCGCACAGCGTGCGTTCGGCCATCATGCCTCGTTCACCGAAAGCGCGCCGCCCTGGGCCAGCACGAACGGCCGCACGCTTTGCGGAGCCTGCGTGTATTCCGGGCGGCGCACGGCAATGCAGCGGGCCTTCGCAATCCGCGTGATGGACACGCGGTTGCCCTGGTTTCCGCCAATAACGTGAAAGGCGGTCTGGTCTTCGCCGACGTAAAACGCCACGTGCCCGCCGCCGCCAGGGCGCGAAAAGACCAGCACATCCCCCAGCGCGGGTTTGACCTGCGGCGTGCCGAAGCGGGTCCAGTTGCGCGCCCACAGCGGATTTTCCGGGACGGCCTTGCCCGCGCGGTGCGCCACGATGGCGGCAAACAGGCCGCACCAGGGAATATCGTCATCGGAATAGCCGATGATCCGCACCCCCGCGGCGTTCAGCTCGTCGCGCCAGGCAATGATCGTGCGGTTGGACCCCTTGCCCACCACTTCTGCCACGCCGAGCAGCGGCAGCGCGGCGGAGATTACGCGCGGCAGCGTGCCAACCGTACCAAGCCATTCGTACCCGGCGGGCAAGCGTGGATTTGGGGGCATTGGCGCAGCTCCATCGACGTTTGTCGAAAGGTGCCGCGCGCGCGCGAAACAAGCATCACGGCGCCGTTGTCAGGCGCGATCGGACAACACAGAACCGAGTAGCGCCACCCCGCTGATCCATTCTGCGCGGGTTGCCCGTGTCACGGTCGCCTCTGTCTGGTTGGGTTCGGTATCGAGCATCGGTCCTGCCTCACGCATACAAACCGGCGTCCTGCGCCCCGCTGCCGCGCGCACTGCCAGCAAAGTCGAAGCCAAAAGCAGCAACCGGAACAATGCCCTTCGCCGGGCTACCCGATTGCAGGTGATAATCGCCTCCACCCGCCCCGGCGCTTGGCGTGCCGCCGCTGCCGCCGGTCCCGGCGTATGTCACAAACAACGGGTCATTCCGAACTGTCGCGCTGCTGCCGATGTTGCTGCCGATGCCCGCATAAATCTGACCTTCCGAGTTCGGGGCCTGCGTGGCGAACATCGACCAGTTGCCCCACGATCCCGCGCCGTGGGCGAAAGGCCAATTGCCATGGCGGTTGACGGCTTCGGACGGGTTCGCCTGATTGACCGCGACGAAAACCGCCGATTTTGTATTCAGCTGCGCGACAATGTTGCCAACGACGCGATTGTAGCGATGATTCCGGCGGTTGGTCCCCGTGCTTTCGTCGTAAAACAGGTTCCATCGGCCATAGAGGCCATAACCCGTGCATACATTGTGCGCGATCACCGCGCCGACAACACTGCCATTGCTGTTGTCTGCACTTACACGCAGCGCGGTCTGGTTAACCGTAGAGGTCCACTCGAAAAGATTGTGCGTAATAACAACGCCGGTAACCGTCTGCCCGGCGCTCGTCGATGAAACGCCAAGACCCCAGCCGGACGCAGCGCCGCCCGTCATCCTGTTCCCGTGAAAAATGATGCCGCTTTCAGGATCGGGACGCCCGCCCGCCCCCGTAATGTTCGAAGCCACCACGCAGACACCCTCGACCGTCGCCGCCGGGCAGTTAAGCCCACGGAACAACGGCATGGTCAGCGATGCGCTGTAGCTGAAGTTACCGTTGTAATTCGTCCAGGTGCAGCCATAGATGCGCAGCGTATTGCTACCACCGCCCGACACCCACACGCCAGAGACATTGCCGTTATCGACATTCGTGTTCCAGACCTGAATGTTCGACAATATCCCGCTTGCACCAGCGGCAACCTGCCCAACTCCGGTGCGTTGGATCGAAACATCGTAAAACACCACAGCGGCAGAGGTTAGCAGCGGGTTCAGATAGCCCGCGCCGCCAAGGTTGAAACCGCCCGGCTGCTGAACGATTGCGGACGCGCGGGCCGTGCCGGTGCCGCGTTCTATCACGATTGCGCCGGACGACTGGTTGCGATGAATGGCGCTGTTATGCGTGCCCATCGCAACCGTCCCTGCGATACGGATGCGAAGGCCATCAACCTTGCCGCCCGTCACGCCAGTCGTGGCGATGGCCTTTGTGATTGCGCCATGCACGGTCAGGCAGGGCGTAGCCTTCGCCGTCGCATCATCGGTAGAGCAAACGCCGGTAGTGTCATTGCCCGAAGGCGAGACATAGACAATCGGCGGGGCTGCGGCGCGTGCCGTGTCGCGGGTGAAGTGGCGCGGGCCGAACTTGCGCGCATCGGTAACGCCACTGGTAGACAGCACCGACGCCGCTGCACCGATCCATGGATAGACTTCGGCCTCCAGGTGAAAAAGGATATTGTCCGGCAGCCCCGAAATAGTCAGGTCGCCCTTGAACACTTCCAGCGGGTTTACGTCTTCGCATAGCGATGAAATCGCGGTGGTTGATACAACCTGCCACGGCGTCACATTCGCGCTGTTGGAACTGTCCACCGCACGCACCCGCACGCACGCTACCTGCCGGTTGTTCCGCCCATCCCGGTGGAACGCCACCATCTCCCAATGGACTGAATTACCGACAAGCAGCCGGAACGGCATCATCCACGCTGCGACCGGCTTCGGGCTTGTCAGATTTGCAGTATTGAGCGCGTAAGGGACAATCGCGTCGGTCGAATAGATTTCATCCGAAAGCGCAACACTGCCTGCCGTCCACGTCGGCGCAGACATTGACGTTGTGCCTGGATAAAACGCCGCCTGCCGCGTCATGGCGTATAGCGTGTCCGTGTAGTGGGCAGGAGCACCATTCGCATCGAAGCCAAGGCGCAGCACCTTGACCGGCTTTGCAAGCAGCGCCGTGGGCGTTGCTGCCGTGGCTTCATAGGCATTCGCGGCGACCGACCAATCAGCCCCCGCGATGCCGAACGATGCGATCAAGGCAACAAGGCTCGCAGACAGATTAAGGGCGGTGATTAGCGAAGTTGTCGTCGCTACGGCATCCGCTGCATCGTCAGCCGCAGCCTCGCTGCGCTCCGCCTCCGCTGCCGCCAGCCCCACCTGCACCGCGCCTTCCGCGCTCACATCGACCAGCGCACCGTCGCGCGCCGTGGTGATTGCGTCGGTTGCCGCCGTTTCGGCAGCGGAAATATCGGCAAGGGCCTGGTCGCGTGTTTCAACCAGCGCATCGGAAATGATGCTTTTCAGGCCAGTGACGTAAGGTGAAAGTGCCATAATTCAGTCCTTTGTCCAGCCGATGCCGAAAATATCCACGTTCGCGCCCGTAGCGCCCGCGCCAGCGATCAGGCGCAAGCGGTGCTCACCCGGCGCAACACCCGTGGCGATCTGGAAAACCTCGATCTTGTCGAAGCTCCACGCCGCGTCGTATGTGTCGATTGTCGATTGCGCCACGCCGTCCACGAACGTTGAAATGACGCCGTTGGCCGTGCTGTTCGAAATGCGGCACGCGACCCAAATCTTGCCGCTGCCCCCCACGTTGATCGGGTGTTCGAAGTAGGACGTGCCTGCCACCGTCGCCCCATAGGCGCGCGTCGTGCCGTTGTAAGTAAAGCCGTTCGAATAGAAGGTCGGCAGCGCGGCCCCTTCGATAAAGGCCGTCCGCTCGAAGTTGTTGTCGGTAGGCTCGGCAATCAGGCCCTTGGCGGCGATGTAACCGAGATTCACCTGGTCCAGCCAGTACCACACGTCATCGGCAATCCGCGCGTGCCCCGCATCGCCGGGATGCACGCCATCGCCAGACCCGAAGTCCGCCGGAGCGTCGCCGCCCGCCGCGATGTAGGCGAGAATGTCGCGCTGGTACGAAACCGACCCCAGCCCGTACTTTGCGCAAACTGCTTCAAGGCCGATGATGCCTTGGCCTTGACCGATTTCGTTGCAGAGTTGAACAGGGATGATCGCCACGGACGGACGCCATGCCCGCAGCTTGCGAATCAGGCTCTCATAGCTGTCCAGATCAAGCGGCGCGTTGTTGACGCTGAAGTCGAGAAACACCAGATCGGGGCGATATTGCAGCACCTGATCCTCTACCCGGAGAGCGGCATAAGGGCTTTCGGTCGATCCGATCCCGGCATTGATAAGCCGCGCCTGCGCATCGACGCCGTAGCGGTTCAGAAACCAGTTCGCGGACAGGTTCAGAAAGCGGTTGCCCGCCGAACTCGCCCCGGCTCCCCCGGTGATCGAACCGCCAAGCCCGGCAATGCGGATAGGTTCGCCCCGGTCGGCCTTGCGCAACAGCGCGTGCAAGCGCCAAACGCTGGTCGGCGCGATATAGCTGTCGATAATCGCCATCAGCCGATCCTCGCATCTGCAATGTAGTGGAAGGAAATCGTGTGCAGCGCAGCCACGGCGACGCTGTTGGTATAGACGTTGAAACCCTTCGACCCCTGTCCCTCAACGGTCAGGTCAATGTCGGCGGCGGCATTGATGTCGTACCCCTTGCCCGTCGCCCCAGTGACCGGAGAGTACAGCGTGACAGCCGGTATTCCGGCCATCGCGCCGGAAAAGCGGATTTGGCTGAACGTCTGAAAACTCGATGAGACATCGGTAATATCGGTCACCTGACCGCTTGATGTTACCGTCGCCACCGGAGAGGATAGGTTGTACGATTTCAGAAAATACCGTTCGCACGCGCGGATGTTGTCCCGCAGAGAAGGCATCAGCGGGGCCGTGTCGATCAGGCCGGGGTCATAATCAGCCGCCATGACGGCAAGGCCGGTGACCTCGAAATATTGAAGAGCCTGCGCGGCAAAATCCGGCGATGTTCCACCTGCAAGACTGATCTCCAGCCGGTAGCCCAGCCCACCCACGGTCCAGTCCGAAGCATAGACCGGGGCGCGGAAATGAACCCTGACAAACTGCCATTCGTTCGGCTGATCGACCGTGATGATTCCGGGCACGGCAACCGTGCGGTCACCGTTCAGAACATTGACTTCGTATGTGCCTGCCACATTGGTCTTGACCCATGCGTACAGGATCATGTCCTTGGCCTTGAGCGTGCCCCACGCCAGCGGGATAAAATCGCTCGCCTCGCAGAAGGTGACTAGGCGCACAAAATCAGACCCGATGCTGGCCTGCGCTGTCGTGACCTCCACCCGCAGCGCGTACTGGAAGCCGGGCAGGTCCGTGACGGCCACCTGCTGCGCCTTTACCCGCACCGATCCCTGAACCCACAGCTTGTGGCCATCGGTGATCCACTTCTGCTGCCCCGGCGATGCCGCGCCAATGCCGGTCTGTTCGACCGTGCCGACTTCCTGCGAAATGCGCTGGTTGCCGTTGATGTTAAGCAGGCAGGAGCGCAACGCCTGCACTTCCGCCGCCATGAGCGAGCGCCGCAGTTCCCCCGCGTCCGAAGCCGCGAGCCGCGCAAGGTCGTCGAACGTCCGGTCGGGCTGCTGGGCCAGCGCCTGTTCAACCGTGCGCCCGTCAACCATGCCGATCTGGCCAGCGCCAGTCGTGGCGGACAACATGGCCAGCAAACCCGCCGTGGTCGCGTCCTCGAACATCAGCACTTCGCTGCCCGCGTCGTTACGGTAAATGTAGGATCGCGCCCCGTCCACGAACACGAAGGTTTCACCATCCGCCGTGTCGATCAGCGCCTGCGCAATGCCGCCGTTGTCGGGCGTATAGATCACGCCCGGCACGATGTTCAGCAGGGCTTGTGCGAACAGGTCGGCTTCGTCGCGGTAGATTTTGGCTTGATCGACAAACGGCTGCGCTACGTCCCCAACCAGCGCGCCCAGCGTGGTCTTGCGCGTGGCTCCGCCCTGGACCACCGGCACGGCTTCCGTACCATCCAGCGATGCAGCGTCGGGCAGTTCGGTGATTTTCGGCATCGATGGGATCCTTGGGTTGAATCAAAGCTTCATGATGAAGGCCAGCGCCAGGTATGGCGGCAGGCTGCTGGCCACGGCGGCGCTGGCGGCGTGGGTGTGCTGGGGATCGACCGGGGTGGCGCTGATCAGCGCGTTGGGCGGATCGCCATCGCCGTTGACCGTGGCGGTGTTGGTGTTGATCGTGATGCCGGTGGCGGCGCTGGCCACGGTGATGGCGTGATCGTGCGTGGCCGCACCGCCGGTCACGCCAACGTCATAACCACCGCCCGCAGCGACCACGAAGCGATCGCGCAGATCCGGCGTCCCATTCGCGCCGTTGCAAAGCGCCCAGCCTGCCGGAACGCTGGCGATAGAACCGGACCACATCACGATCACGCCCGCCGGAACCAGTTCGCTGGCGTGCTGCCCGTCGAGCTTGTCGGCATCGAGACCGGACCCGGCGCCATCCTGACCGATCAGCCAGACAAGCAGTGCCGATTTGGCCTTGGCCGGGGTGAGCGCGCGCAGGTCGTCGGCACCGGCATCGGCCTCTGGCTGGGTAGCCAGTTCAACCAGGCCGCGCATCTCCTCGGTCGCGGGCGGATTCGTGAAGATCGGATCGCCAAACGCCACCGAAGCCGCAAGATCGGCCTGCCAGGCAATGTCGAAGCTGACCATGGCGAAGGCCACGCTGGCCTTGTTGATGATCGTCGCCCCGGCGCTGTAGACTGCAAACAGCGTGCCATCGGCCAGCCAGAGACCAAGGCCGGTGGCGTTCCACACGTCCGCGCTGGTGTCATAGGCGGTCATGTGGGTAATGTTCGCAGCGGCCGCCGTGCCCGAAACGGCGGCGATGCGCTTGAACTCCCCCGGCAGCGCGGTGAGCGTCGGCGCGATGTCAAACGGCGTGGCGGTAAGGCCCAGCTCGGCGATCACGACCGGGTCGCTGCCCGATGCGCCCTGCACGGCGGCAAGCCCGGCGTTGGTGAGGGAGAGCACCAGGGCGGTCATGGGTTACCTCGTGGCATCAGGCTGTGTGGCATCAGGCTGTCTCCAGAAAATCGGCGCCATCGGGCGTGCGGACAGGTTCGCCATCCTCGGTCTGCAGCACGGCATCCCAGTCGCGGCTTTCGTCGAGCGTGGCGGCGTAATCGGCGCGATTGATCGTCCCCGCCTGGAAGCCACCGGCCATCCACAGCGCGGCCTGTGTTTCGAGCGCGAAGACGAAATCGAAATGGCTGCGCAGCGGCTTGGCGGCGGCCACATCGCGGATGATTGCTTCGGCCGTTTCGGTGGTCAGGAAGCTGGCGTCGATGCCATCGGGACCGGCAGGCGCGCGCACTTCGAAGGTGAAGGGATCGCGGCGCGGATTGGCCTGCCACCATTCGACGATCGCCAGCAGCGGGTGGAAACGGGCCAGCACCTCTTCCACCGCGGCGCGGGTGCCCTTGCGCTGGTGAAACGGGATCGCATCGGCAATGGCGGCGCGCTTCTGCGCTTCGGACCAGGCGGGATCCCACTGGCTGATCGCAAGGCCCCAGGCCAGGAATGGCAGCGCATCGGCGGGGCACGTTGCCGGGTTCCACAGATCGCCCACGGCAGCAATCGCGATTTCGGCGCGCATGGCCTGTTCCAGCGCGCGTTCGCCGGGCTGCGCGTTGGGCGGCAGAAGCGACCCCGTCATAGCTCGGTTCCCGCCACGGTCACGCTGGTGGCCGTCACATTGCCGATCTGCGCCGGGCTGATTGCGATATCGGCAGAAGGCTGGACCAGCACCACCCGCTGCACATTGCCCACGTGCAGGGCCGCAATGATGGCCGATCGCGCCACGTCCCGGCCAAGGCGCCGCGCACTGGCAAGGTGGCGCGAAAGGCTGTTCAGCGCCGTCTGGCGGATAAGCTCCTGATCCGGCCCTGCAAACACGTAAAGCTCGGCTTCAATGGCGAAGTCCACCAGCGCCGCGCCCTGCACGATCACTTCATCGGTAAGCGGGCGGACTGGCCCTGCCAGAACTGTGCGCACGGCATCCAGCACGCTGTTTTCAGGCACGCCGGACCCGCTGGCGGAAAGCACGGTCACCACCACTTGCCCCGGCGCCGGGCTGACGGCAGTGGCATCGGCCACATCGCCGTGGGCACTGCGCGCATGATAGGCATAGGCCAGTTCCGGCCCGGCAACGGAAAAACTGTGCGGGGCCAGTTGCACCCGGCCGCGCAGCGCAGCGTCGGATTCCAGTACCGCGGGAACATCGCCCTGCGCCGGGGAAACGACCAGGCGCTGAACGCCGAACAGCGCCGCCAGGTGGTCAAGACGCGGCCCGGATGCAAAGGCCAGCAACATGCCGCGCGCGGCATCGTTGAAAGCCGCAGCCAGCACCGCTTCGTCATAGCTGTCGGCCTGCAGCAGCTTGATTGCCGGATCGCTTTCCACCAGCGCGGAAAACGCCGGGTATTGCGCCAGCAGCCGCGCCAGCTTGGCCGCAAGCCGGGCTTCGAAATCGGGCTGTTCGATGATTTCCGGCGCAGGCAGCCCGGAAAGATCGACAGCGGGGGATGTTGCGATGGAACCGACCATGCCGCGGTGTTCGCGCAGGCCACACTATCCTGCCACCCGCGCGCGTTGTGCAGCGCTCCGGCACAACGCGGCGGGGTGGCGGTTGCCGGGGCATCGGGCATTTCTGCCGGAATGCGCACACCCGAAGACATTGCCACCGATCCCGATGCCCTGATCCGCGTGGCCACGGTTGCGTCGGTCGATCTGGCGCAAGGCACCTGCACGGTGATGCTGGACGCAACCGACGGGGTGGAGACGCACGGTCTGCGCTGGGTGCACCCGCGCATGGGCGAAACAAAGGTCTGGTGCCCCCCCACGGTGGGCGAACAGGTGCTGGTGCTGTGCCCCGGCGGAGAAATCGGGGCGGCGCTGGTGCTGGGTGGCATCCACAGCAATGCCAACCCGCCGCCGATCGATGAACCCGTCCCCCTGATCCGCTTCAGCGACGGGGCCAGCCTGTCCTACGATCCGCAAGCGCACGAGCTGCTGCTGCAATTGCCCGGCGGGGCCACCACCGTTCTGGTATCGGATGGCGGGATCGATCTTGTGGGCGATGTTGCGATCACCGGCGATTGCGCCGTGTCGGGCACCCTGACCGCGCAGAACGATGTGATCGGCGGCGGCAAGAGCCTCAAGACCCATGTTCACGGCGGCGTGGCGGCGGGCGGCAGCCAGACAGGAGCGCCGGTATGACCGGGTTGACCGGCCTTGCCAGCCTGACCGGCACCGAACTTTCGGGCGATGCGCACCTGGTGCAATCCATCGCCGATATCATCACCACCCCGCTGGGCAGCCGCGTGATGCGCCGCGATTATGGCTGCCTGCTGTTCGATCTGATCGACCGTCCGCTGGGGCCTGCCACCACGCTGCTGTGTTCCATGGCGATTGCGATTGCGCTGGCGCGCTGGGAACCGCGCATCGAACTGAAAGCGGTGCAGTTCGCTGGCGATCTTGCGTCGGGCCAGGCCCGCGTGACCATCGAAGGGCTGCGCAGCGATGCAGCCACCACCACGCTGACCCGTCTTACCATCCCCATCAGTCGGAGTTCCTGACATGCACGGCATCAAGACCAACATCCTGACCACCGGCACCCGCCCGATCGTGAATGCGGCCACTGCGGTTATCGGCCTGATCGCCACCGCCACCGCCGCTGCGGGCGCACCCGCCACTGCGCTGGACGCCGCCTTCCCGCTCGATACCCCGGTGCTGGTCACCGATGTGCGCGGCGCCATCGCAATGGCCGGGACTGGCGGCACGCTGGCCCCCGCGCTGGCCGCAATCTACGACCAGTGCAGCCCCGTGGTGATCGTCGTGCGCGTGGCCGATGAAGCCGATCCCGCCGACCAGGATGCAACGACCATCGGATCGGCCGGCGATTATTCCGGGGTCCACGCGCTGCTGGCGGCGCAGGGCGCAACCGGCTTTCGCCCGCGCGTGATCGGCGCACCGGGTCTGGACAGCCAGGCCGTGACCACCGCACTGGCCAGCGTGGCGCAAAAGCTGCGCGCCATGGTCTATGCCGCCGCCGTTGCCGATAGCGTGGCGGAAGCGGCCACCTATCGCGTCAATTTCAGCGCGCGCGAACTGATGCTGGTCTGGCCCAACTGGTCCGGCGATTTCGCAGGGGATGCCGTGGCGCGTGCGCTGGGCCTGCGGGCGCGGATCGACGAGGAATCCGGGTGGCACAAGACGATCAGCAACGTCGCGGTCAACGGCGTGACGGGGGTTTCCGAAAACCTGTTTTTCGATATCCAGGACCCCAGCACCGATGTTTCGGCGTTGAACGATGCGCAGATCACCACGCTGGTGCGCAGCCCGGCTGGCGGGTTCATCTATTGGGGCAACCGCACCACCAGCGACGAACCGCTGTTCGCGTTCGAAGCTGCCACCCGCACCAGCCAGATCCTGCAGGATGAAATTGCCGCCGGGTTGATCTGGGCGGCGGACAAGCCGCTGACCGCGTTTCTGGTCAAGGACGTGATCGAAACGATCAACGCCCGCCTGCGCACGCTGGTGGTGCAGCAGCGCCTGATCGGTGGCCGCGCCTGGTTCGATCCCGCGCTGAACGCGCAGGCCGATCTGGCCGCGGGCAAACTGGTGATCGATTACGAGTTCACCCCCGCCGCGCCGCTGGAGGGGATGGAACTGAACCAGCGCATTACCGACCGGTACTACGCCGATCTGGCCCAGCAGCTTGCCGCCTGACCGTGCGGCCTGATCGCGCGCCCTTACCAGGAGAAATACAATGGGTTTCCCTTCCAAGCTCAAGGACATGAACTTTTTCGAGGACGGCACCAGCTTCAAGGGCCAGATCCCCGAAGTGACCCTGCCCAAGCTGACCATGAAGCTTGAAGAATATCGCGCGGGCGGCATGCTCGGCCCGGTGCCAATCAATTTCGGCCTCGAAAAAATCGATCTCGAGTTCAAGGCGGGCGGTCTGGTGCGCGAGCTGTTCCGCAACTTCGGCGCGACCTTGGCCGACGCGAAACTAAATCGCTTCGCTGGGGCCTATCAGGACGATTCCACGGGCACGGTTGTCGCCTGCGAGATCGTCACGCGAGGCATTACCGCCGAGATCGACATGGGCACAGCCAAGCCCGGTGACGATACAGAGCAGACCTTCAAGACCGCTTGCAGCTACTACAAGATGACCGTGGACGGCGAGGACTGGATCGAGGCCGATATGATCGGTGGCACCTTTATCGTCTTCGGCGTCGATCGCCGGGCAGGTATCCGCGCCGCCATCGGCGGCTGACCAACTTCCGGCCGGCGGTCAGCGGGGGCCGTCGGTCGGGAGATCAGGAAACCCCGTGAAACATAGGACCCCGCACAATGTCCGAAGTTGAAGCAAACCCGCAGACCGTCACGGTCAAGCTCTCGACACCTATCCGGCGCAAGGGCGGCGACGTCACCGAAGTTACGCTGCGCAAGCCAAAGGCTGGCGCGATGCGCGGCCTCAAGATCGAGGACCTCTACTCGACCGACGTCAACTCGCTCCTGGTGCTGCTCCCTCGCATCACCGAGCCGACACTGATCGCGGCAGAGATCGAGGATCTCGAAAGCGAGGACCTGATCGAGTTGGCTGGTGCCGTGAAGGGTTTTTTTATGTCGGCCGAGATGAAGGCGGCGATCAGCAAGGCGTTTGGGGGGACATAGGCGAAGTCATCGCCGATATCGCCGCCGTCTTTCACTGGCCGCTGTCCGAACTGGCGCAGATGGAGATCGAGGAACTGATCGACTGGCAGGCCCGCGCCGTGGCCCGCATGCCCCGCCCGCACTGCGCCTTTGCGAAGCCCGCATGATGGAGTGATCCCCGCAGCAGGCTGACACGGAGATTTCACGATGCCGAACAACAAGCTCAACCTGCTGGTGCAGTTCACCGGGATCGACAAGCTTTCGGGCGGGCTGAAGAACATCATCGGCGCGAGCAAGGCCAGCACGCAGTCGCTGCGCACCATGCGGGCCGAAGTGCGCGAGAACGAAAAGGAATTGAAGCGCGTGCGCGAGCTGCTGAAAGGCGGATCGACAAGCATGGGCCTTGTCCTGGCCGAACAATCGCTGGGCCGCGCCATCGCCGAAACCAACGCCAAAATCGACGCGCAAAAACAGAAACTGGAACGCGTGGCCAATATCCAGAGCCGTTTCGGCGCAATTGCGGGTGCTGCCGGAAAGGCAGGCGCCGCCGCATCGGTCGCGGTCACCGCGCCGCTGGTCGCTTTCGGCCGCAGCGCCTTCATCGCCGCGATGGATGCCGAGGAACTGAAAAGCGCGTTCAATGTCACCTTCGGGACCAATGCCGCGATGATGGAAGCCTGGGCCGCGCGCACCGGCGCTGCCATCGGGCGCACCAATGTGGAACTGATGGGCGCGGCCAACACCTTCGGCATCTTCTTCAACCAGGCAGATCCGGCAAAGTCGGCGGCGATGAGCCAGCAGTTCGCCATGCTGGCGCAGGATCTTGCCAGCTTTTACAATGTCGATCCGGGCACCGCGCTGGACAAGCTGCGGTCAGGGCTGACCGGCGAAAGCGAGCCGCTGCGCGATTTCGGCGTGTTCATGACCGAGGCCGCAGTAAAGGCACAGGCGCTGAAAATGGGCCTGACGCCCCTGAATGGCGAACTGACCGAACAGCAGAAAATCATGGCCCGCGCGGGCCTGATCATGGCGCAGACCAGCGCCGCGCAGGGCGATCTGGTGCGCACATCGGGCAGCACCGCCAACCAGTTGCGCGCATCGCAGGCCGCGTGGGAAAACCTTTCGCTGGTCGTGGGCACCGAACTCATCCCCGCGCTGACCCCGGCGATCCAGACTTTCACCACGCTGGCCCAATCGTTTGCGGATCTTTCGCCAGGAACTCGCAAATGGCTGGTGATCCTTGGCGCGGGTGCGGCGATCATCGGCCCTGTCCTGCTGGGTGTCGCTGGTCTTGCATCCGGCATTGCCGCCCTGGCGCCGGTCATCGTGGCGGTGGGCGGGGCGTTCAGTGCTGCTTTGCCGATCATCGGCGGGGCTATGGCCGCTATTGCAGGGACAATCGGCCTGCCGGTGATCCTGATCGGCGCAGCCATCGCAGGGCTGGCCTATCTGGTCTACTCCAACTGGGAAACGATCAAGGGCTGGTTCAACGCGGGGGTTGCGGCGGTAAAAGGTGCGCTGGGCGCCCTGCCCGCGTGGCTTTCCACCGTGGGAAAGCTGATGATGGATGGCCTGCTTCTGGCGATAAACCCGATGGCGCTGGCGGCAAAGCTGGTGGCCATGGCGCGCAACGGGATCACCGCGTTCAAGAACTATCTCGGCATTAAAAGCCCGTCCCGCCTGATGATGCAGATGGGCGATCACCTCAATACGGGCCTGCGCATGGGCCTCGACCAGGGCCGGGGGCAACCAGTGCGCGCCATGGGCCGCATGGCGGGCGCCGTGGCGGGCGCGGGTGCAATGGCGCTGTCGCCCGCCGCCGCTCGCCCGCCTGCCGCGGCCGCCGCGCAACCGACCAGCAAGGTGGAAATCCACGTTCATCAGCAACCCGGCGAAGATGCCCAGGCACTGGCCGAACGTGTCGCGCACCTGGTCGAACGCGCCCAGCGCGGCAAGCAGTTGCGCAGCTTCGGAGACACGTTCTGATGATCCAGCAGCTCGCCGCCATCGGCATGTTCGCCTTCACCACCGATTCCGCATTGTTCGATGCGCTGGACCGCGACCGTGAATGGCGGCACGAACGCACCGACCGTTTCGGGGCGATCGCCGCCAGCCAGTTTACCGGCCCCGGCGCGGACCGGATCACCATTTCCGGCCGGCTCGTGCCCGAAGTGCTGGGCCGCTTTGGCGCGATCGAAACGCTGGCGGAAATGGCCGATACCGGCGATGCCTATCCCTTCATGGACGGGCGCGGCCGGGTGATCGGGCATTACACCATCGACCGGATCGGCGAACGCCACGGCAACCTGACCGAACAGGGCCTGCCCCGCGCGAACGATTTCACCATCGAAATGACCCGCGTGCGCTGATGGCCAGCCTTCCGCCCGATCTGCGCGCAGGGCCTTCGGCCTATGTCCAGCCCCGCGCCGGGTGGCGGGTGGTGCTGGATGGCCAGGACCTGACCGCAAGGCTAGCGCCGCTGCTTATCGGCCTGCGCCTGTCCGAACGCGATGGCGAAGAGGCCGATCAACTGGAAATCACACTGGACGATTCGCAAGGCCGGGTCGCCATTCCGCCCGCTGGCGCGCGGCTGCAGGTCTGGCTGGGCTGGGAACGTGGCACCGAGGTATCCACCGGTCTGGTGTTCAAGGGCGCGTTCAAGGTCGATGAAGCGGGATGGAGCGGCCCGCCCGACCGCATCACCCTGACCGCGCGCAGCGCAGACCTGGCTGATAGCTTCCGCACCCGGCGCAACCGGATCTGGAAGGACGGAACGCTGGCCGATATCGTCGGCGTCATCGCCACCGAACACGGTCTGGACCCGCGCTGCCACGCCGATCTTGCCGCCCGCGCGATTGCGGTGGCCGAACAGGGCAACAAATCCGACATGCAATTCCTGCGCGATCTGGCGCGGCGCTACGATGCCAGTGCCGTGGTCAAGGCCGGGTGCCTCATCTTCGCTCCAAAGGGCGCGGCCACCACCGCCATGGGCACCCCGGTGCCCGCAGCGGTCTTGCTGCGCAGCCGCTGCAGCCAGATCGACTGGCGCCGCGCCGCCCGCGAAAGCGCACAGGACGGCGCCGAAGCGCAATGGCATGATCCCGCGCAGAACCGGCGCCAGACGCACACCACGGGCGGCAGCAACCCCAAGCGGCTGAAACGGGTCTATGGATCGCAGGACGATGCCCGCGCCGCCGCAACGGCGGAAACCAACCGCCTGAAACGCGCCGCCGCCAGCCTTTCGGCCACGCTGGCCTGGGGAAACCCGCTGCTGTCCCCCGGCATGCGCATCACCGCCAGCGGCTTCAAGGCAGCGATCGACCAGACCCCCTGGCTGATCGCCAGCGCCGAACACACGATGGACGCAGGCGGATTGAGAACGCGGATCGAGATGGAAGTGGCGGGTTAGCGGGTCACCATCGCCTTCAACGTTTCCTGCACCAGCTCGGCCCACTCGATCTCTTGCGGGTGCAGCCTGCCGTCGGCATTCGTCACGTTGGCCACGCAATCCAGCATCAGCCGCCCCAACTGGCGCGCATCAGGGTGCCTCTCCAGCCTGCAGAGAGCGGCCGTGAAATCATCGCCATCCGGCGTGATCTTGCGCACATTGGAGGTAGCCGTTTCCAGCATCCGGTCATCACCGCCAAAGCGCACCACGTACCGCTCCAGCGCGATCTCGATACTTTCGGTCTCCATCGGATGCACATCGCCATCGCAGCGCGCCATGAAGGCCAGCACGCGCCCGAAATCGGCCATTGATTTGTCAGTCACCTTCAGCGCGCCGAACATGCGAAGTTGCTCGAAATGGCCCATCGGATCGAGAACTTCGCCTGTCTCAAGGCAAACCAGTTCCTGCATCCGGTCGATCCTGAACCGGCGTGGGGCGCGGCGTTCGCAACACCAGCCCTGCACAGTTTCTGCCCTGCCATAACCTTCGATTGCGCGGCAAACGATCCGCCGCTCGGAAAGATCGCCTTTGGTGTCGACATAGCGGATGTACCCGGCCCAGCTTGAACTCTGGTCGCGCGCCTTGGCCTCGATAATTTCATCGATCTCTTCGGTCACGCTGATCCGCGCCCAGTCGGGCAGCGGCACCGGAACAGCCTTGTCGCGCACCGCCTCGGCCAGTCGCAAAAGGAAGCTCATTTCACCTCCACCGCAAACACCCGGTCATTGGCAACCCGCCGCGTGTCCATTTCAGGCCCATTGCCTTCTTCGGCCACCGTCACAATGCGCTCACCAAGCTGCCCGCTGGCCATGATACAACCCGCCACATCAAACACTTCGGTCTGTTCGTTTTCGGTCAGCTTGTCCCATGCAGCGCGTGCAACGCCGGGCTTGGCACCGCCGTGCTTCCACACGCCGATCTGCTGGTAATGCTCCATGCGTTTCATGCAGCCTTCGAGGTTCACCTGCTGCTGTTCAGCACTCAACGATGTGGCGGCAACAGGTGCCGATGGTCCATCCGGTTTTGGATCGGGGCTGCTGCCGCAGGAGGCAAGACTTGCGGCGGCAGCAAGGGGCAGCACGAGAGTTATCATATTCAAGCTGGCCAAACCGTTCAAACCTTTCGCATCACCGCCACAACGCGGCCCACAAGGTGCATCTCGTCGTCAAAGGCGATCTCTTCGGGGACGTGGGGGTTGTCGCTCATGATCCGCACGCCGCCATCCTTGGTCGGACGCAGGCGCTTGATCATGCCCATGCCGCAATAGGTCACGGCCCAGATCTGGTCCGCCATGGTCAGGCGATCCACCGAAGTATCGATGATGATCGTGTCATTGGGGGTCAGGGTCGGCGCCATCGAATCGCCCACACCCTGGGCAAAGAACAGCTTTGACGCCGGTGCCTTGGTGAACTGACGCAACCACTGCGCCGGGAAAAATTCGGTCACTTCCTCCACCGCGATCTCATCGGCCACGGTGTCGAGAAACGTAGCGCCCATGCCATAGGCCAGATCGACCTGGCGGACAGGCACCAGCCCTGCCGCTTCGGCCACATCCTGGAACTTCTGCACCGGGAAAGCGCCGAACGACTGGCGATGTTCGAAAGCACCCGACAGGTCCATCTCGTCTGCGTCGCCAGAAAGAAACTCCGGTGAACAAACAAGCGCCTTTGCGATGTCGTAAATGTGCGCGGTTTCACGAGCAGTGCCATTAACGAGCTTGTTGACCATCGACGAGCTAATGCCGGCCGCTCGTGCCAGCGCGGATTGGCTCATGTTACGCGCCTTCATAGCGGCTTTCAGACGGACAGGCTCGATCATGGCCCGACACTACAACCAAGGTTACAGGCGCGCACTGTGAATTTGGTGGTTGACAGCAACCATGGTGGAAGGCATAGCTTCCACCATGGTTGCAGACATGACACCCTTCGAAGCTCTGATGGCTGCTGTAGAGCAGGCTGGTTCACAATCCGCACTCGCTCGATTGGTAGGTTGTTCCAGCACCGCCGTATGGAAATGGGTCCAAAGCTCCAAGCGGATGCCAGCAGAGTTCGTACTCAAGGCCGAAGCCGCCACTGGTGTTTCGCGCCATTGTCTTCGCCCCGATATCTACCCGCTCGACGTTCCCCACGCTCCGCCCGCATGGACCGGCGTAGACCGCGGGCAGGGCCATGACTATTTCCAAAACGGTCGCGTTTTGCAGCGCGATCGTGATCTTGGGGCGGCGGCATGACCAAGCGCCGCGATCCCTTCACCTTCCACCGCGCCTTGACCGTGGTCGCCGCCCGGATCGGGTGGGACCGTTGCGCCATGATCACCGGGCGCAGCGAACGCCAGGTGCGCAACTGGTCCGATCCCGATGCCGATAGCGAGATTTCAATTCTCGATGCGTTGCGGCTCGACAAGGCGTTCCTTGCAGCGGACGGCGATCACGCGCCGTTCGGGCAGGTTTACAACGCGCTGCTGGATATCGCCGGGGCCGAAACCGATACCGACCTGGTGCAAGCCGCCGCCGATGCCGCGAAGGAAAGCGGCGAGGCCGTTTCGGCCCTGCTTGAAGCCGCCACCACCAACAATCCCGACCACCGCCGCCGCGCCCGAAAGGAAGCCGAAGAGGCGCTGGGCGCCATCACGCGGGGCCTTGCCGCGCTTGATGCGCGCGAAGCGAAAGGGTGAGCGCGATGGGCGCCCGAACCATCGGTGCAGAAGATGTTGCGGTGCCCGCCAGCATCGGCACCCGGCCCGAACGCACCGGCGACGTGCTGTGCCCGCATTGCGATTGCGTGGGCCTGAAGCGCACATCGCGTGCGGTTACCAAACAGCACCGCCAGATCTACTACCAGTGCAGCAATGTGGCCTGCAGCCACACCTGGCTGGCCACGCTTTCCTATGAATACGGCATCGTGCCCAGCGGCATGCCCAACCCCCGCGTCACCTTGCCGCTGCGCCCCATGCCGCGCCAGCAGGTGATGGAATTGCTGCGCGAAAGCGATCCTTCCCAGCCCGATATGTTCGCACCCGATACCGGCTGACCAGCGCCGTTCGGCCAAACGCGGTCAGCCGTACCGAAGACCGCCCTCCCCCGCTGCGCTTGTGCCGGACGCGATTCCGGGAGCGCCATTCGCTTGCCCGAAGGAGCTGAACCATGCCCCGCCCCAAAGCCATCGGCACTGTCATCCGCAATACCAAGGAGCGTGCCGAACGCCTTGCCTATGCCCGCGCCTGGCATGTGCACATGAAACCCCCTTTCGACGCGCTTTATGGCACGCGCACCTGCCACGGCCCTGCCTGCCGTGCCGCGCGCGGAGAAACGGCATGACCGCGAAGACCCGGATCGCCGCCGCCTGCCTGGCCAGCGCAGAGCAGGACGCCCGCGCCGCCACGTTCCTCATCCACCCCGAACCTGGCGGACTTGCCACGAAACCGGCGGTCGAGGGCGAAGAACACGATCTGGACATGATCGCGCGCAAGATGCTGATCGCCCGCGTCCGCCGCGCCGAAGTGGCCGAAAATGCAGGCGCCATCGGCATCATCGCCGCCATTTTCTGCGTGACGTGGATGCTGGCCCGATGCGTGCCCACCCTGCTCCCGGAGCTGTTCCAGTGAGCGGCGCGGATGATGCGCCCCGGCGCGATCCGGCCACGGGCATGCTGCGCGTTCCCGGCTACTTCGAACACCAGCCCGATCCCGATTTCGCAACCACGATCCCGCGCTGCTTTGAACGCCCCGATGGCAAGCATTTCTGCATGGCACAGCAGACGCTGGTGGGCAGCAGACAGGGATTGATCATCGTTTCGATGGAAACGGGCGAGGGTGGCCTGTTCATCGAACTGACCCCCGCCGGGTTGCGCCGATTGGCAGGCGATTTCCTGATGGTGGCCGAAAAGGTCGAAGCCCAGCACGCCGCCGCCAGCAACGCCCTGCTTTCGCAGACCCTTGCCCGCAAGCCCGATTCTGAACGCTGATCACGCCTGCCGCCTCGCTCTGCCAGATCTTCCCGAAAGCCCCCGATTTCCATGCGTGATGATATCCGAACAGAGGTGCTGGCCAATATCACCCGTGATTACCGGTTCGCCGAACCGCGCGGGGAATGGCTGCAAAAGGGCAAGTGCCCCCAGTGCGGCAAGAAAGAACTGTTCACATCCTACAAGAAGCCATGGGTGCTGCGCTGCAGCCGCGCCAACCGGTGCGGGTGGGAAGGCGAGGTAAAGGATCTCTACCCCGAAATATTCGATAATTGGTCGAACCGGCACGAAGCCACCGAAACAAACCCCAACGCTGCTGCCGATGCCTACCTCGCGCACGCCCGGTGTCTGGACCTGCGGTTGCTGCGCGGAAGCTACAGCCAGGAAAGCTATTTCGACCGGGGCAAGAACATCGCCAGCGCGACAGTTCGGTTCGATCTGCCCGGCGGCAGCTGGTGGGAACGCCTGATCGACCAGCCCGGACGGTTCGATCGCAAGGCCCGCTTTGCGCCCAGCAAAAGCTATTCCGGGCAGGTGTGGATTCCCCGCGATGTCACCGTCGAAAAACTGGCGACGGCAAAGGAGATCTGGATTGCCGAAGGCATCTTCGACTGCAGCGCGTTGTGGCAGGCGTTCACCGGCACGGAACTGGGCGAAATGGGCCTGTTCGCCGTGTCTGCCATGTCCTGCAACAATTGGCCGGAAAAGTTCCTCGACGGTCTGCGCAAGGCAGTGGCGAACGGCCCGGCACCGACGCACCAGCCCCGGCTGATTTTCGCCTTCGATGTTGGCAAGGCGGGCACGGATTACACCCGCAAGTTCGTCAAACGCGCGCGCGAGGAAGGGTGGGAAGCCAGCGCCGCCCAGCCCCGGCCCGAAGGCGAAGACGACAAGCTCGACTGGAACAATCTGCTGGTGCGCGACCGGCTGACCGCCAGGCATCTGGAAGAATACCGATCGAACGGCGAAGTCCTGGTCGCTGCCGATGCCTTCGAAAAGGCGTTCAAGCTGTGGCAGCAAAAGGGTCAGAACGTCAGCCAGTTCCCCTTCATCTTCAATTGCGAAACCTATTGGGCAGAGTTCAGCCCGCGCAAGATCGATGAAGTCGTCAAGGAGCTGCGCGAAAACCCGGCCTACCAGGACACGGACCCGAAGGACGTGCGGGCCGAAGCCGCCGAACAGGCTGGCGCGATCAAGCGGATCTGCAGTGCTGCGTTCCGAACCCTCTACTTCCAGCGCAACCCCGCGACAGAGGAAAGCCACTATTACATCCGCGTCGATTTCCCGACCGACCGCGCAGAAGTTAAGGCTCCCTTTTCCGGCGGGGCGCTGTCCGCCTCGGCAGAGTTCAAGAAACGCCTGATATCGGTTGCCCCCGGCGCGCTGTGGCTGGGCAGCGGCGAACAGCTTGACCGCCTCGTCGGGATGCAGACCCGCCGGATCAAGACGGTCGAAACGCTTGAGTTCACCGGATACGACCGCAAGCGCGAGGTCTATGTCCTCGGCGATTTCGCAGTGCGCCGGGGCCGCGTGTTCCGCCTGAACGATGAAGATTTCTTCGACTTCGGTGATTGCGCCCTGAAGCTCGCCACGACCGAGCGGATGCTGGATATCGAATACGACGCCGAAGCCAGGCCGACAGGCTGGTTTCCGGTGCTGATCGATGCCTTCGGCATGAACGGTCTGATCACCACCGCCTACTGGATCATGTCTCTGTTCGCCGAACAGATCCGGTACCGCACCAAGAGCCTGGCGTTCCTTGAAATGTCGGGTCTGCCAGGCACCGGCAAATCCACCGTGCTGGAGTTTCTCTGGAAAACCGCCGGCCGCGAAAACTACGAAGGCTTCGATCCGACCAAAGGCACTGCGGCAGCAATCGCGCGCAACCTCGGCAAGGTTTCAAACCTGCCGGTGGTGCTGATCGAGGGCGACCGCAACGAGGCCGCGCACCATTCCAAGAAGTTCGAATGGGAAGAGCTGAAAAGCCTCTACAACGGGCGCGCCACCCGATCGCGCGGAGTGAAGAACGGGGGGATGGAAACGTTCGAACCGCTGTTCCGCGGATCGATCATCATTGCCCAGAACGATCCGGTCAGCGCCTCACCGGCAGTGCTCGAACGCATCATGTCGCTGCACTTCGATAAAGCGGGGTTTTCCGAAGCCACGCGCGCCGCCGCTGAAAAGCTGGAGCGTTGGCCCGTCGAGGAACTGTCCGGTTTCATCCTTCATGCGCTCCGGCATGAAGAACAGTTCATGGCCGCCTGGGCCGATGCCTACGCCCGCTATCAGGATGAACTGCAGGCAGCATCGGGGGTGAACAACATCCGCTTGTTGCGCAACCATGCCCAGCTTGCCGCCGCGCTCACTGCCATGCGTCACATCCTGCCAGTCAGCGATGGGCTGCACTCGGCGGGGCTAAAGTTCATCGCTGAAATGACTGCGGCTCGCCAGCGTGTGGTTTCCAGCGAACACCCTGTCGTCGAAAAGTTCTGGCAGATCTTCGATTACCTGGTGGAGATCGAAACCGATGCGCAGCGCGAAGATCGGCCCCTGAACAACCACCGCAAGGTCGAAGAGTTCATCGCCGTCAGCCTGCCTCAATTCTTCGAACGCTGCCGCGCACACGGCCAGGTCCCGCCCACAGAGGACGACCTGCGCCGCCACCTCAAGACGTCGAAAGGTCGCAAGTTCGTGGCCTGCAAGCCGGTCAACGCGCCTGGCGGCAAGCATTTCTACTGCTGGGTTTTCACCCGTCCCCTCTCCGAAACCGCGATCATCTGAAAGGACCTGCCATGAAGTCTGCCCCTGCTGCATTCCCCTCGGTGTCTTTGCCCGACGTCGCCAGTTTCGAATGTTCCAACTGCGGCGCGATGCACAACAGCCGCGATGCCCAGGTGCCTGTCGGGTGGACCCAGCGCCCCGGTGCGTTGTGGTGTTCCGATTGTACCCGTCAGGGTATCGCCGCACGCCAGTTCAGCCGTCCTGTTCCAGCGGACAAGGTGCGCCTGCGCGGCGAAGTGGTCGCCTTGCTGCGCCAGGGCGCCGCTCTGATGCCATTGGGAACCGCAAAACGCGCTGCCTGGATCGAACGCGTCAACCAGCTTCTCGAAGCCACCGGCCAGAGGGCTGCGTGATGGCCGGGATCGCCAATCGCAATGGGGAAGTGCTTATCGCGGGCGATCCCGCGGCACTCGACCTCTGGCCACAAACCCCGCTCTACGCTTGGGATTATGAAGCCCTTCTCGAACAGGCGCAGGGCGCGCTCGCCCGCCGCCGTGATGGCTATCCAAGGCTGGTTCTGCGGGGAACCATGACGCAGGCCGAAGCGGACGACGATATCGCCGCGTGGGAGCTGATCGAAACCGAATGGCGCTGGATCGTCGAAGGTTGCGGTAACCTTCCGGCACCCGAAACGCTCGACCAGCGTCTTTCCGCTATCGATCTGGCGATAGAGCGGGTCGGCACCGAACTGCGCCGGGGCAACCGGACGCATGATGTGTTCCGCCAGGCGCACCTGCTGCAGGCGATGCGCTGGCATCTCGAACGTTTGGATCAGGGCGCCCCGGCCGTCCACCGCTTTACCAGGCTTACCCGCGAAATCCGCGCCGAACTCTCCCGTGAAAAGGAGGCCGCATGATGCCCGAAGCCTGGCGCGATCTCTTCACCCTCACCGCCCCGTTGGTCCTTGGCGCCCTGTTCGGCTGCCTTTTGGGATGGCTCCACAATGCCGCCTGATACCCGCCCCGACCGGCGCCGCCGCAGCGACCGCCTGCGCAACCACCGCCGCGAAATGGAGTTCGCCCACGCCGAAGGCTGCAGTCTGCTCGAAGCACGCCAGCGCATCGCCCAGGCCGAAGCCGACCGCCGCTGGCAATCCACCGAAACTCGCCTCGCCGCCAGAGCGCGCGCCCGCGCCCTCTCCCGCGATCCCGAACCCGCCGAGCCTCCCCGCTGGATGCTCGCCGACTGAATCAACCACCGACCGAAAGGCCCTGCAAATGCCCGCTACCAGCACCGAAAACATCATTCTCGATCGATGGGAAAACGGACAGCCCTGCCGCATGATCGCCCGCGAAACCGGCATCCGGCTCGCCCGCGTGGAAAAGATCATCCGCAACACCGGCTCCACCTCCGAAGACCGCCGCCATCGCACCCGCATGGCCAAAGACAGCAACCGCCTGCGCGAAGCGATCCTTCGCAGCACATCGATGGGATCTGCCGCATGAAGAGGATTGTCGTTTACGGCCCGCCCGCCTGCGGAAAAACCCGCAACGCCGAAGCCCTCGCCGCCCATTTCGGCGTCAATATCGTCGTCGATGATTGGTGCCCGAAACGGCACCAGTTGGTGTCCGGCGCTCTCCACCTCTCGCACGAACGCTACGAAGGGCAGGAAGCCCGCTCCTTCGCTTTCGCCGATATCCTGTTCGACCCGGCAAGGCGGGTCTCCATCACCCGCCAGCGCGCGCCCGAACGGAGGACGTTCCGATGACCAAACTTTCTCCTCTCCAGTTCGCCCAAAACGAGCTTGCGCTCTACCGCGAACACCGCAGGCTTGCGCCATCCCAATATGGCAACCAACCCGATGGATCGATGGACGGTACGCCGGAAACAGGCCCCGCCTTCGCCTTTGCGTGGGATCGGCACAACCGGCTGAAACCGCAGCACTACATTTTCTGGTCCGTCCACAAGCATGCCTGGCCGCTGCAGTTCATCTATTGCTTCGGTAACGCAGTCGACAGCCGGGGCGAACGGACGCCCGAAACGCTGCTGATCGATATCCGTGACCTTGGCGAACACATCGGCACCAACAGGATCGCCCGCGCGAAATGGGGATCAAAATCGCACATCGAAGTCCTCTCACGCGCCCTGACCGAGGGCGCGCTGACCCAGCGCATCCTCGATGCAACGATCCCCTTTTGACCGAAAGGCCCCGCACAATGATCCTGATCCCCGATCTTGAAACCGTGGTAATTCTGGTCCCCCGCACTGGCACGCGCGCTCTTAAGCGTGGCATTGCCGCCCGCTGGCCGAATGCCATCCACCTCTACCGCCACATGGAGGCCGATGGCGTTCCGCAGGGCTATGATCGCTGGCGCAAGGTTGGCGTCGTGCGCCACCCGGTCGAACGGCTGTGGAGCCTCTATAAATACCTGCAGCGGTTCGGCATCGATCACTGTCAGAAGCATGAGGAAGCTAACACCGCCGCCATGCGCGCCAGCGTTGATCGTCCTTTCAATGATTGGCTGCTGCACAACGAACGGCCCTTCACCTCGCCCTATGACAGCGTCGGGCTGGGCCGCTTCTACCCGTACTATTGCTGCCGCCACCCGCTGCCCGAAAACCGCAAAAGCCAGTGGGTCTATCTGCGCCCCGATCTCGGCACGCAGATTTTCACGCACAACAGCATCAGCGATCTGCACGATCTGCTCGATGTGCAAACGCCCACCATCAACGGCACAGCCCGATCCCTGCCACCATTGTTGAGCGACGCGGCACAAGCCTACGTCGCCCGCTGGTTTAGCTGGGATTTCACCGCTTGTGCCAACCCCGCATTGGCACAAACCTTGCGCCAGAACGGCTGCAAAAAAGACCTACCCCCGTTCTTCATCAACCCGCTCGGCGCGGCTCCAGAATTGGCGGGAGGCGCACAATGACCGAGCTCCGGCAAGGCATCACCCCGACCGTGCACGAAGTGCTCGATCTGATCGAGCAACGCGCCGAAATCTGGTCAACCAAATGGGATTTCGAAGAACGCCTCAAGCACGGCGCAGGCCGCGCTCTCGTGGCACAAGATCGAAGCAACCTCCTTGCCAAGCGGCAAAGCGCCATCATCGCCGCAGCCCTGCTGATAGACGCCGCCGACGAAATCAGCCGATTGATCAACGCCACCGCCCCCAACAGCGTCACCCAGGACCTGATCCGGTGCACAGCTTCTATGGACCGCCAGCCATGATCGTTATCCGCGTTGAACTCTGGTCCGCCGTGAACGGCCAGAAATCCGAACTCGCCCGCATGGTGATCGACAACATCGGCGGGACGAACCACCACGGCGACTATCGCTGCCGCACCCTGCGCGGCCGATCCGAAGAAGTGCTCGACCGCGCGCTGCTCTCCATGAGCACCACCGGCACCCAGCGCGAAGGCCGCGTCCTCGGCCACCCCCGCTTGCGCGAACACGTCTGGAATCTCGTCGCCAAGGCCCTGACCAGCATGGGCTATGGCCTGCCCAAGGGAAACCGCTCATGAGCGATATCGACGATCATGACTACGAAGACCTCGATGACCAATGCCCAAACTGCTTAGGTGAGGGCGTTGTCGCAGACTGCTTCGAAGAGTACGCGTGCATCTATCCCGAAGATGGCTGCGATTTGTGCATGCGCAAATGTGAATGGTGCAACGCGCCATGAAGCCCCTCTCCCCACCCGCCCGCGCGAACTGGGGATCAAAATCGCACCTCGAAGTCCTCTCACGCGCCCTGACCGAGGGCGCGCTGACCCAGCGCATCCTCGATGCAACGATCCCCTTTTGACCGAAAGGCCCCTCAAATGACCTGCAACTGCATCGAAAAAATCCAAAGCAAGCTGTCAGAGCATACGCTCGACGTGGCCATTTGCTTTTCGCGCGAAAGCAACACGCTGACAGCGCGGACTTACACCCCGCTCGATCGCCGGGACAACGGCAAGCGCGAGACGCGCAGCAAGCAGCCCCGCTACTTCGCCCACACCTTCTGCCCGTTTTGCGGCACCCGCTATGAACCGGCCAAAGCCGAGGAAGGCGGTGCCCAGTGAGCCACCGTCCCATTGACCCGCGCTATCGTGCTAACATGAACGCGCTGGCCTCCGCCATCGACCAGACCCTGAATGGCGAGACCAAGCCCAAGCGCCTAGCCTTCGTCCTGCTCGCTGCCGAATTCGGCCAGATCGACAACGGTCGCGTGAATTACATCAGTAACGGAAGCCGCGAGGATATGCTCGCGATGATGAAGGAATTCATCGCCCGCGCAGAAGGCCGGTATGTCGAAACGGGAGGGCAGGCATGAAAAGGCTGATGGCATGAAATCGCTCCCCCGCCACGATCACCCGCTGGTGATCCGCCACAATCAGTGCTTCTGCCGCATCGCCAGATCGCGCCCTGGTCACAAGAAGCACCATCCGTGTTTCCTGCCCAAAATGCGCGATGTCGACATGTGGCGCGCGCTCGGCGGCGCATTCCCCAGCCTGCCGATCTTCGCCCGCGCAGGCCACGGCCCTGGCCCCATCGCCCCACTGAAGCACGCCGTGCCCTTCCACATGTTCCCGCTGTCAGATCGCATCGAGGCCACCCGCCGCCGCGCTAAGGGAGAAATCCTGTGACCAGCTACTCGCGCATTGCCGCCGTCTCCATCGGCCCCCATCGCCTCTATCTAGGCGATGCCTACGCCATCCGGCCCACCTTGGGCTGGATGGATGCCGACGTCACGGACCCGCCCTATGCGTTCGACAATTCCGGCGGCGGCACCTTCCGTAAATCGCGCGAGGGTGCCAACCGGATCGTCGAGGAAGGCCTCGATCGTGGCTTCGACCGGTCAATCATAGATGCCTCGCGCAGCGGTGCCGTGGTGGTCTTCTGCCACAATAACCAGCTGGGCGACCTGATAGCTGAACTGGCCAAGGACGATCGCGAACAGGATGCGCTGCTGGTCGCCGACATGTTCGCCCACCTGCGCCCGCGCTTCCACCGGGCAGTGCTCGGCGTCTGGATCAAGCCGAACCCCTCGCCCATGGCGAACAAGAACTACCTCGCCGACATGGAACCCTACATCCATGCCTGGAACCGGGGCTATCATCCCCAGGGTGAGCACCACGACAAGCACCGCTGGATCCAGTGCGGCACCATCCGCACCAGCGTCTTCGATCACCCGACGGTGAAGCCCGCGGAACTGATGGACAAGATCGCCCGCAACGTCGCTGGCATCACGGTCTGCGATCCCTTCATGGGCACCGGCAGCACCGGCGTGGCCGCGATCAAGGCAGGCAAGATATTCACCGGCATCGAACACAACCCCACCCACTTCGCCACCGCCGTCCAGCGCATCACCGAAGCCTGGGAAATCAGCCAGAGAGAGGCCGCGTGACAGCAAAGGCACGGTTCCAGCAACAAGACGTGACCCGCGCGGTGAAAGGCTTCACCAACGCAGGGCAAACGGTCGCAGGCATCCGCATCGCGCCCAATGGAGAGATCGTGGTATTCTCGTCAGCCTTTGCCGAATCGCTCGCCCCCCTGCCCACCACCAACCCGCTTGACGAAGTGCTCCTGAATGTCCCGCAAGGAAAAACTGCCCGCTAACGTCTCCAGCTTCATCGACCGCCACGGCAAGCGGCGCTACCGCTGGCGCAAAGGCGGCAGGCAACGCTATTTCCTTGCGCATCCCAATTCGTCTGAAGGGCAGGAAGAACTGCAAGCCTTTCTGGCCGACACCCGCTCCCCTGCCATCGTGCAAGCCGCTCACGGCACCGTCGCATGGGCCGCTGCCCGTTTCTTCGCCTCGGCCACCTTTCGCGGCGGAAAAAGCGCACAGACCGAACGCACATCCCGCCTGATCCTCAACAAGTTTGTTGCCGAATACGGCAAGTTCAAGATCATCGACTGGCGCTTCGATCATATCGAGGCGCTGCTCATGAAGGCGGCGAAAAAGCGCCCGAACGATAAAGGCCGCATGATCGGCGGCCCCAGCGCAGCCAACAATCTGCGGCGCGAACTGAAACCCTTCTTCGATTATGCGATTAAGCTGCTGCGGATCGAACGCACAAACCCGGTAGATCAGGCCGCGCCGATCACTGTCCCGCGCGGCGGCTTCCACACTTGGACCGAAGACGAAATCGAACAATTCCGCGCCCACTGGCCGTTGGGCAAGAAAGCGCGCCTCGCACTGGAAATCTTTCTCTGGACCGCCCAGCGCCGGGGCGATGCCTCGAAGTTCGGCCGCAAACATCTGGTGAACGGCAGGATCGAGGTCACACCCGAAAAGACCAGCAAATCATCCGGCGTCACCGTATGGCTTCCCGCCGCGCCCCAGTTGCTCGAAGCCATCGCCGCCATGCACGTCACCGGCACCGAAACCTTCCTGATCACCGATCACGGCAAGCCGTTCACCGCCGCTGGCCTGGGCAACAAGATGCGCGAATGGTGCAACGAAGCAGGCCTGCCCCACTGCAGCGCCCACGGCCTACGCAAAGCCGCCACCCGCCGGTCGGCAGAATCAGGCGCGACCAATCAGGAACTGAAGGCAATGGGCGGATGGACAACCGATCGCCAGGTGGCTGTCTACACCGAAAACGCCAACCGCCAGACCCTCGCCGAAAACGCGATGAACCCGGTAATCCAACTAGATTTGGCTAACCGAAAAACCAGAGCCTTGGCTAACCCGCCCAAAAACCCCCGGAAATCCTAGCTTTCTGCAAGATAATGGCAGGAGTGGAGGGACTCGAACCCCCGGCCCTCGGTTTTGGAGACCGATGCTCTACCAACTGAGCTACACTCCTGTGCCCGGCTGGCCCCTTAGAGCCTTGGCGCAGGGTATGCAACCGGCCCGAACACATTCCTGCGCATTATCCGAAACAGACGTCGCGCGCCGGTCCAAAATCTGCAAGACATGCAAAAGCATGGCCCGCAACGAACCGCACGTGATCCCGCCCGAATTACTGCTCAAGGCCTATCGTGCGGGCATTTTTCCGATAGCGGACAGCCGCGACGATCCCGAAATCTTCTGGGTCGAACCGCGGATGCGCGCGATCCTGCCGCTTGACGGTTTCCACCTTTCGCGCTCGCTTGCACGTACCTTGCGGCGCGATCGCTTTACCGTGAGCTGCAACGCCGCGTTCGAAGCGGTGATCGACGCTTGCGCCGCCCCGCGCCCGGACGCGCAGGAAAGCTGGATCAGCGGGCGCATCCGCGAAAGCTATATCGGACTGCACCAGCGCGGCCACGCCCATTCGATCGAATGCTGGCGCGAGGGGCGGCTGGTCGGCGGCCTGTATGGCGTAGGCTTTGCCCGCGTCTTCTGCGGCGAATCCATGTTCAGCCGCGAAGCCGACGCATCAAAAGTGGCGCTGGCCTGGCTGGTGGCCGCGATGCGCCGGGTCGGCGCAGAACTGCTCGATTGCCAGTTCACCACCGCGCATCTGGCATCGCTGGGGGCGGTGGAAATCCCGCAGGAAACCTACCTGCAATTGCTGGCGCAGGCGCAGCGTGGCTATTCGGCAGATGAACTGTCCGCCGCGCGCGCGCTGGCCGAAGCGGTTGGCGATGGGCCGGGCGCGGCGGCCGATGCCGCAGGAGGATTGGCAGTACCAGCCGGGTTTGCCGCGCTGCGGGCGGAATCGCGCGGCGTCTCCTCACCCGGAAAAGTCATCGCGCAGTCCTTGACCCAGACATCGTAGACCGGGTGTTCAACAACGTTGAGCGCAGGGGCATTGCGGAACAGCCAGCCCGAAAAAACCTTGCGCCACGAAAGCTTTTCCGCGGTCGTCGCGCGTTCCTCGACAAACAACTGAACGAATGCGCCCGTTTCCGAAGGGCTTTCCCACGGTGCGGTCTTTTCGCAGGTCGCCAGCTTGACGATAGCGTTGCCGACACGACGCGATTCGCCGCTTTTCAGGACAATGTCCTGGGTGATGTTGTTGCGCTTGTTGAGCAGGCCGATCGTGGCCACGCGATCCTTTACCGGGGTGCCGAACGCGCTTTCGGTAACAGCCCCGCCGGTTGCATCCACCGCAGGACCGCTTTGCGTTGCTTCGGGCGGCGGCGGCGGCCCTTCGGACCCCTTTTCGCACCCGGCAAGGAATACCACCGGGACCAGCGCAGCGACCCACCAAGGCGGCGGCGCCACCGGGCCGGACAACGGCCCTTCACCCGGCGACTGCCGCCAAAGCATCAGGCTTCCGGCGACCAGGCTTCGTAATCGCCGGTGGCAGGCGCACGCTTGCCGCCGCGCTCCAGCGCCCCTTGCGGGCGGTAGGCAGCGGCTGTGCCGGTGGCATTGGGGGTATAATCGACTTCCCAGATGCGGGCGGGCGGCAGGTTGCTTTCGGGCACGCCGTCAAAGCTGCCATGCAGCCAGCCATGCCATTCCGAAGGCACCCGGCTGGCATCGTTGGCGCCATTGTAGATCACCCAGCGCCGTTCGCGCCCGGCAAAGGGGTGACCCTTGGGATAGGGCTTTTTCGCACGGTAGTACGTGTTGCCCTGCGCGTCGGTGCCAACGACTTCGCCGGTAAGCGCGCTGTGGAGCATGGTGGTGACGGTAGCGCCGTTCCACCAGGTGAAGATCTTGCCAAGGATGCTCATGGTCGCTGCGCTTAGCCTTTCACGAGGGGAGTCGGCAAGCGCAGAGATGCCTTGCCGCGCCACATTACCAGTCAACCTTGTCGCCAGCCGCAATTCCCAGCCGCTGGGCCAGCCCGCCGTTGATTTCCAGCACCGCAACCGTGACCCCCGCCGCCGGCAACGGCGTTTCGTCGTAAGGGACCGCGTTGGCCGCGATGTTGAGAATGCGCCGATCCTTGCCGATGTAGATGATATCGAGCGGGATGACCGTGTTGCGCATCCAGAACGATGACACATCGGGCGGATTGCGCAGGAAGATCATGCCTTCGTCATCGCCCAGCGTCGTGCGGAACATCAGCCCGCGCGCCTGTTCCGCGCTGCTGCGAGCCAGTTCGGAACGGAACACATGTGCGCCGTTCCCGCTGGTGATGCTCACCGGGATGACCGGCAGTCCCGATACCGGGTGAACCTTCGGTGTTGCGCTTTCGGTTGCGGTGCGTGTCCCGGCGTCGGCCGCGCCGGGCGAACAGCCCGCCAGCAACGCCAGCGCCAGCAGCGCGCCCGCCCTAATCCCGGTGTTCGTCATCGTCTTCATCGACCCATTCTTCCAGCGCCTGTCGGGAACGCGCATCGACCACCTTGCGCGCATGTTCAAGGGGGTGTCCGGCACGCAGCATCGCCGCTACCTGCTTTTCGCGCAAGGCCGGGTCGATCCGTGCGCGCGGCGCATCGTCGTCCGCGTCCGCAGCGCCACTGGCGAACGGCCCGAACCGCCGCTTGCGCGCCATGACAACGGCCGCCTTGCGCGCGGCATGGCCGCCCCCGCGCGCTTCTTCGCGCAAGGGAGCGGCAATGCCCGCCGCGCCCAGCGCCTGATCGATCCGCCGCGCGCCGTAGCCCCGCCGCAACAGACCCTGCGCCTTTTCGCGCGCATAGGCCTCATCGTCAACATAACCCGCGCACACGAACCGGTCGACCAGCGCGGCGATATCGGGCGCATCCTGCCCATCGGCCCACCCGCGTTCGCGCAGCTTGCGGCGCAGGTAATCCCCCAGCTTGCCCGCACTGGTGGCGAAACGGGCAACATAAGCCAGCGCCAGATCGTTAAGCCGCGCAGCGTCCAGCGGCACCGGCGGGCGGCGTTCGCGGCGCGTATGAGGCCGTTCGGCGGAGGGCGAGTCTGGGGGATAAGCGGCCATTCGCCACATTCGTGCCACAGTCTGCGTTAAATGAGAACGTCCGTCCCGTGTCGTGGTTGTCTTGCCGTCATGGAACAGTCATGGGCCATTCACCTGCGGACGGGGAATACAGGTCTGCTGGCAGATAGTATAACACACCGGGGTATCGCATGACCGTTCTGGACGCTGACGCCAACAAGGCGGCGCTCGTTCCCACACCCAATGTCGATGTGCAGCCGCGGCGCTATGCCGATTTCGATACGTTCTGCGATGCGCTCGATTATGCCGCGAAGGGCGTGCTCGGCTTCAACTTCCACGATCCGCGCGGCAACCTCGCACGGCCCTACCCTTATGCCGAACTGCGCGAAGATGCGCTGCTGGCCGCGCGCAAGCTGATCGGCATGGGCATCGCACCGGGGGACCGTGTGGCGCTGGTGGCCGAAACCGGCCCCGATTTCGCGGCCCTGTTCTGCGGCGCGATGTATGCCGGGGCATGGCCCGTGCCGCTCCCACTGCCGACCAGCTTCGGCGGCAAGGAAAACTATATCGAACAGCTTTCGGTGCAGCTCGGCAGCTCCGATCCGCAAATGCTGGTCTATCCCGATGAAATCGCCGAAATGGCCGGTGCCGCCGCCGCACGCCAGGGCTGCAAGGGGCTTTCGTGGACACAGTTCCACGCTGGCGAAGCAGCGCATACCGCGCTGCCCGTGCCCGATCCCGATGCGATCAGTTATCTGCAATATTCCAGCGGATCGACCCGCTTCCCGCACGGTGTGGCGGTGACGCATCGCGCGCTGATGGCCAACCTGGCAGGCCATTCGCACGGCATGAAGATTGCCGATCCCGACCGGGCGATATCGTGGCTGCCGTGGTATCACGACATGGGGCTGGTAGGCTGTTTCCTGTCGCCAATCGCAAACGGCGTGTCCGTCGATTACCTCAAGACCGAAGATTTCGCGCGCCGCCCGCTGGCCTGGCTGGACCTGATCAGCCGCAACACCGGCACGACGCTCTCCTATTCCCCGACGTTCGGGTATGACATCTGCGCCCGGCGCATCTCCAGCCAGACCAACGTGGCCGAACGCTTCGACCTTTCCCGCTGGCGCGTGGCCGGCAACGGCGCCGACATGATCCGGCCCGATGTGATGCAGAACTTCGTGAACGCCTTTGCCGACGCCGGATTCCGTGCCGATGCGTTCCTGCCAAGCTATGGTCTTGCCGAGGCGACGCTGGGCGTGACGATCATGCCGCCGGGCGAAGGCATTCGCGTGGAACTGGTCGAGGAAGAACGCCTTTCCGGCTCGCCGCGCGACCTTTCGCGCCCGGCGCGCTACCGGGCCATTGTCAACTGCGGTGTGCCGGTGCGCGGCATGGAACTGGCCATCCGCGGCGAAAACGGCAAGGAACTGGCCCATCACCACATCGGCAAGGTCTGGTGTCGCGGATCGTCGGTCATGCATTCCTACTTCCGCGATCCCGAAGCAACCGATGCCTGCATGGTCGATGGCTGGCTGGACACTGGCGACATGGGATACGTCGATGAAAAGGGTTACCTGTTCATCGTCGGCCGCGCCAAGGACATGATCATCATCAACGGCAAGAACCACTGGCCGCAGGATATCGAATGGGCGGTGGAACAGCTCCCCGGCTTCCACCAAGGCGATATTGCGGCGTTTTCGGTCGAAACCGAAAACGGCGAAGAAGCCCCCGCCGTGCTGGTGCATTGCCGTGTGTCCGATCCGGTCGAACGGATCCGCCTGCGTGACCAGATCCGCGACAAGGTTCGTTCAATCACGGGCATGAACTGCGTAGTCGAACTGGTTCCCCCGCGCACCCTGCCCCGCACCAGTTCGGGCAAGCTGTCCCGCGCCAAGGCCAAGAAGCTCTACCTCAACGGAGAGATCGCGCCCTATCCGCTGGCGGCGTAAGGCCACTGCCGGAAAGACGCGTGTACGCACGCGTCAAAATACCGGCTCTTGAAAAGGCAGGCTCTGCTCAATTTGCTTGACGGCCCACCGCTCTTGCGATTCCCTTGTTGCGGGAAAAGAGGAGAGGGACCGATGGCAACAGCCAGGTTCGTGCCAAAGGAGCATCCGCAGGAACTGGCGGGTGTCGTCGTCGGCTGGAAGCACCGCGTCTTTGCGCGCAACATTCACCTGACCGTGCAGTCGACGGAACGCGGGCTTGGCCCGGCCTCGATCGACCGCCACGATCTGCTGATGACGCGCAATCAGGCGCTGCTTCTGGCTAACGACCTGCTGCGGCTGTCGGGACAAGAATTGCCGATCAGGCGCCGCCGCGGATGGCTGGCGCGCCTCTTCGGATGGTTCTGACGCGCCCGTATCCCCGCACTCAGGCCGGAAGGCCCGCCATCAGCCGATCACATCGGCTTCTTGAGATAGGCGATAACCGCTGCGCGTTCTTCGGCATTGGGTACGCCCGCAAACGCCATCGACGTGCCCGGAACGACCGCCGAGGGCTTCGTCAGCCACTTGTCCAGCGTCGCCTCGTCCCACTTGAGATTGGCCTTCTTCATCGCCGCAGAGTACTTGAACGTGGCCACTGAACCGGACTTGCGCCCGATAACGCCTTCAAGGTGCGGGCCCATCTTGAACCCGGACTTGGCGGTTACCGCATGGCAGGCCACGCAGCGCATGAATACCTTCTTGCCGAGCACCGGATCGCCCTTTGCCGGAGCCGCAAGAGCGACCCCCGAAAGTGCGGCACCAACCAGACCAAACGCTACGATTGCACCCGAAAACCTGTTCATCAATCAACCCTGCCCTGTTCGAACCACACCATCCGGCGCGTGCCGGAACTCGTCCAACCTTGCGGCTACGGGCTTTATCGCGGCTGAACGGAACAAGGCCAGCGCAAACAAGGGTTGATGGCAAAAAGGGTGGCGCAGGTGCGCCACCCGACCCAATCATTCCATTTCGAGGATGATCGCGTCCACCGCCAGGCTATCGCCAGCCTTGGCGTTGACCACCTTGACTTTGCCAGCCTTTTCGGCGCGCAGGATGTTTTCCATCTTCATTGCCTCGACCACGGCCAGCGGTTGCCCCGCCTCCACAGTGTCGCCCTCGCCTACGTTGAGCGAAACGAGCAGCCCTGGCATCGGGCAGATCAGGAACTTCGAAAGATCCGGCGGGATCTTTTCGATCATGTGGTCTGCATAAGCCGCAACATGCGCGGGCAGAACCCGGACATCATGGATAGCTCCGCGCGTGGTCAGCTTGAAGCCCATGCGGGTGCCTTCGACCTTTACCGAAAGAGGCGCGCCGTCGATCTCGCAATGCACCATCCGGTCGCCCGGCGTATATTCCAGAGCCAGTTCAATCGGCTTGCCGTCAACCGTCACCTCGTCTTCGTCGAGCGTGACGGCATACGTCTGCCCGGCGATCTTCACGGCCCATTCGGCGGGCGGATCCAGCTCATCGCCAAGCTGGTTGTCCACCCGGCGTGCGCGGTCGGACCGGGCCGTGGCAAGAAACGCGGCCAGCGCCGCGAGCGTCTGCTTGAGATCATCAGACGTAGCCGCACCGTGGAAGCCTTCAGGGTATTCCTCGGCAATGAAACCGGTGGTCAGTTCGCCCGAACGGAAACGCGGATGCTGCATGATCGCGTTGACGAAGTCGATGTTGTGGCCCAGCCCTTCGATTTCAAAGGCATCGAGGGCGGCGATCTGCTTGTCGGCCGCTTCATCGCGGGTCTTGCCCCACGTGACCAGCTTGGCGATCATCGGGTCGTAGAACATCGACACTTCGCCGCCTTCGTACACGCCATCGTCGACGCGCACACCGTCAAGCCCGCGGCGACCATTGGCCTCGCCATCGTCCTGCCAGCCCGGAACCGGCGGATTGTAGCGCACGAGACGCCCGGTCGATGGCAGAAAGCCGCGGTAGGGGTCTTCGGCGTAGACGCGGTTTTCAATCGCCCAGCCATCGATCGTTATGTCGTCCTGCGTCATGGCCAGCTTTTCGCCATAGGCCACGCGGATCATCTGCTCGACCAGGTCGATGCCGGTGATTGCTTCGGTCACCGGGTGTTCCACCTGCAGGCGGGTGTTCATTTCCAGGAAGTAGAAGCTTTCGCCCGTCGGGTCTGCGCCGGAAACGATAAGTTCCACGGTACCTGCCGAATAATAGCCCACCGCGCGGGCGAGTGCGACGCACTGTTCGCCCATGGCCTTGCGCATCTTCGGGGTGACAAAGGGCGACGGGGCTTCTTCCACCACCTTCTGGTGGCGGCGCTGGATCGAGCATTCACGTTCGTTCAGGTAGAGAATGTTGCCATGCTTGTCGCCCAGGATCTGGATTTCGATGTGGCGCGGGTTGAGAATGAACTTCTCGATGAACACGCGGTCGTCGCCGAACGAGTTCAGCCCCTCACGCTTTGTCGCCTCGAAGCCTTCGCGCACGTCCTTCTCGTTGTAGGCAAGGCGCATGCCCTTGCCGCCACCGCCGGCCGAAGCCTTCATCATCACTGGATAGCCGATCTCGTCCGAGATGCGCACGGCATGCTCGGTATCCTCGATCTCGCCCACGAAACCGGGCACGACGTTGACCCCCGCCTCCTTGGCGAGCTTCTTGGACTCGATCTTGTCGCCCATGGCGGCAATCGCGCCGACCGGCGGCCCGATGAATGCGATGTTCTCTGCCGCGAGCGCCTCGGCAAACGAGGTGCGCTCGGACAGGAAGCCATAGCCCGGATGCACGGCCTCCGCGCCGGTCTGCTTGGCTGCGGCAATGATCTTGTCTGCGATCAGATAGGACTGCGCAGCAGGCGCCGGACCGATATGCACCGCTTCATCCGCCATCTGCACAAACGGCGCGCGGGCATCGGCATCGGAATAAACGGCGACGGTCTGGATACCCATCCGGCGCGCGGTCTTGATGACGCGGCAGGCAATTTCGCCACGGTTGGCGATGAGGATTTTCTTGAACATCAGATCACCTATTTAGAAATTACGTACCAGAGGCTCACCACAAGCGAGCTCGCCCCCAATGTAAAATTCAACCAGAACAACTTCAGCGGTTCGGTTTGTCGATGACTGCTGCCACCATCAGAACCCTGCAACACGTTGGTGAGGAGGGCTTGTGCCAATTTCAGGCCCATGAATATCGACCACACCCAAGCGACAATCCGCCAAGAATCCAGCTCGCTTCCTGTCATGCGACCGACCGCATCAATTGACCGTCACGCTGAACTTGTTTCAGCGCCCATCTCTCCGCACGAACGGACATCGCCGGACCACACATGGATGCTGAAACAAGTTCAGCATGACGAGGTGCTGCAAATGGAAGGGATGCTGCAGAAACGGCACCATCTCCGTCACCCTGAACTTGTTTCAGGGTCCAGCTTTCCGCAAACACGGAGCCATGCGCGATGAGCGGCAACCTTGCGTCTACATCCTCGCCAGCCAGCCGCGCGGCACGCTCTACATCGGCGTTACGTCCAACCTTGTCGGCAGGCTGTGGCAGCACCGTGAAGGCGTGATTCCCGGCTTCACCAGCCAGTACGCCGTCTACCGCCTCGTTTACTTCGAGCAGTTCGACGAAATGATCCCCGCCATCGCCCGCGAGAAGCAACTCAAGCGCTGGCACCGGCAGTGGAAGATCAACCTGATCGAAAGCGCGAACCCGGACTGGCACAACCTTGCACCGGGGCTGGGCCTTGGCCCGATCGTTCCGCGCACGCCGAGGGATGGACCCTGAAACAAGTTCAGGGTGACGACCATCCATAAGGCAAGGCGTAGCTGCCAAGATCACACCAGCTCCAGCGCCTGCGCCAGATCAGCAACAATGTCGTCGACATGCTCAATCCCCACCGAGACACGCACCGTGTCCGGCCCGGCGCCTGCGGCAACCAGTTCTTCTTCGCCCAACTGGCTGTGCGTGGTCGAAGCCGGGTGGATGATCAGCGAGCGGGTATCGCCGATGTTGGCAAGGTGACTGAACAGCTTGACCGACTGGACCAGCTTCACGCCAGCCTCGTAGCCGCCCTTCACACCGAAGGTGAATACCGCGCCGCCCTTGCCGCCAAGGTATTGCCTGGCCAGCTGGTGATAGGGATCTTCCGGCAGGCCGGCATAGCTGACCCACGCCACCTTGGGATGGCTGCGCAGCCACTGCGCCAGATGCAGCGCGTTGGCGCAATGCCGCTCGACCCGCAACGCCAGCGTTTCCATGCCGGTCAGCGTCAGGAAAGCATTCATCGGGGCCATCGAAGGCCCAAGATCGCGCAGGCCCAGCACACGACAGCCGATGATGAACGCAATCGGCCCGACCGGCTTCAGCGCCTCGGTCAGAATCGCACCGTGGTAGCTGGGATTGGGCTGGGTCAGCGAAGGGAACTTGTCGCTTGCCGCCCAGTCGAACCGGCCCGCATCCACGATCAACCCGCCGATCGAATTGCCGTGGCCGTTGAGAAACTTGGTGCACGAGTGGACGACAATGTCCGCGCCATGTTCGATCGGGCGGCACAGCGCGGGGCTGGCCATCGTGTTGTCGACGATCAGCGGGACGCCTGCGGCATGGGCAACATCGGCAATTGCGGCGATATCCTGCACCACGCCGCCGGGGTTGGCGAGGCTTTCGATGAAAACACCGCGCGTCTTGTCGGTGATGGCGGCGGCAACCGCAGCGGGATCGTCGGCATCGACGAACACCGCTTTCCAGCCAAACTTGGCAAAACCATGCGCAAACTGGTTGAGCGTGCCGCCGTAGAGCTTCTTTGCCGCCACGATCTCGCAGCCCGGCTCCATCAGGGTGTGGAACACGATGAACTGCGCGGCATGCCCCGATGCCACCCCCAGCGCACCCACGCCCCCTTCCAGCGCCGCGATCTTGGCTTCCAGCGCAGCGTTGGTCGGGTTCATGATGCGCGTGTAGATGTTGCCGAACTCGGCCAGCGAGAACAGGTTTGCCGCGTGCTCGGCACTGTCGAACACGTAGCTGGCCGTCTGGTAGATCGGCGTGATGCGCGCCTTGGTCGTCGGGTCCGGCTCGCACCCGGCGTGCACGGTCAGCGTTTCAAGCTTCTGCGTCATCGCAAATCTCCCATCGACCCCAAAAATCGCGCGATCAGGCGGCGTCTATCTCGCTGCCCAGCGGCGGCATGTTGTGGCCCAGCAGACGCAGCATGTCGGCCGCGGCCTCGACCACGTTGGTGCCCGGCCCGTAGATGCCCTGCACCCCGGCTTCGCGCAGGAAATCGTAGTCCTGCGGCGGGATGACCCCGCCTGCCACGACCTTGATATCCGCGCGGCCCGCTGCCTTGAGAAGGCCGATCAGTTCGGGGATCAGCGTTTTGTGGCCTGCCGCGAGCGAGGAAGCGCCAATCGCGTCCACGTCCTTTTCCAGCGCCAGCCTGGCCGCTTCTTCCGGGGTCTGGAACAATGGTCCGCTGGTCACGTCGAAGCCCATGTCGCCAAATGCCGAAGCGATCACGTTGGCCCCGCGATCATGGCCATCCTGGCCCATCTTGGCGACGAGCATACGGGGCGCACGGCCCAGACGGCGCGTCACGGCTTCGACACCGTCGAGCACCTGGGCATAACGGCTGTCACCCGCGTAGGCGGCGCCGTAGACGCCCTTGACCGGCGTCGGGAACGTGCCGTGGCGACCGAACACGACTTCCATCGCGTCCGAAATCTCGCCCAGCGTGGCGCGGTGGCGCGCGGCTTCGACCGCCAGCTCCAGCAGGTTGCCGCCGGTCTTGGCGCCTTCGGTCAAGGCGTTCAGCGCAGCGCGGCACTTCGTTTCGTCGCGGTTCTCGCGCACCCACTTGAGCCGGGCGATCTGGCCCTGGCGCACCTTGTCGTTGTCAACTTCCAGCGTTTCCAGCAGGTCTTCGTTGGCAAGGCGGTACTTGTTGACGCCAACGATCACGTCTTCGCCACGGTCGACGCGCGCCTGCCGTCCGGCGGCAGCTTCCTCGATCATCGCCTTGGGCCAGCCCGCCGCCACGGCCTTGGCCATGCCGCCTTCGCTTTCGACCCGCTCGATGATCTCCCAAGCCTTGTCGACCAGTTCCTGCGTCAGGCTTTCGATGTAGTACGACCCGCCGAGCGGATCGACCACGTTGCACATGCCCGTTTCTTCCTGAATCACGATCTGGGTGTTGCGCGCGATGCGGGCCGAAAAATCGGTCGGCAACGCAATGGCTTCGTCCAGCGCGTTGGTGTGGAGCGATTGCGTGCCGCCCAGCATCGCGGCCATGGCCTCGATCGTGGTGCGGATCACGTTGTTGTAGGGATCCTGCTCCTGCAACGACACGCCCGATGTCTGGCAATGGGTGCGCAGCATCTTGCTGCGTTCGTCCTTTGCGCCCAGCTTGGTCATCACGCGGTGCCACAGCACGCGGGCAGCGCGCAGCTTGGCCACTTCCATGAAGAAGTTCATGCCGATGGCGAAGAAGAACGAAAGGCGGCCCGCGAACTTGTCGATATCAAGGCCGCTGGCCACGCCGTATTTCACGTATTCCATGCCATCGGCGATGGTGAAGGCCAGTTCCTGAACCTGCGTCGCCCCGGCTTCCTGCATGTGGTAGCCGGAAATCGAAATGCTGTTGAACTTGGGCATTTCACGGCTGGTGTAGCCGAAGATGTCCGAGATGATCCGCATCGAGGGTTCGGGCGGGTAGATGTACGTGTTGCGGACCATGAACTCCTTGAGGATGTCGTTCTGGATGGTCCCGTCGAGCAGCTTGCGATCGACGCCCTGCTCTTCCCCGGCCACGATGAAGAAGGCGAGGATCGGAATGACCGCACCGTTCATGGTCATCGACACCGACATCTGGTCAAGCGGGATGCCGTCGAACAGGATCTTCATGTCTTCAACGCTGTCGATCGCCACGCCAGCCTTGCCGACATCGCCCACCACGCGCGGGTGATCGGAATCGTAGCCACGGTGCGTGGCAAGGTCGAAGGCGACCGACAGGCCCTTCTGGCCCGCGGCCAGATTGCGGCGGTAGAAGGCGTTCGATTCCTCGGCGGTGGAAAAGCCCGCGTACTGGCGGATCGTCCAGGGCCGTCCGGCGTACATCGACGCACGAACGCCGCGCGTGAACGGCGCAAAGCCCGGCAGGCCCGGATCGGTAGTCACGTCCTCGGCCGTATAGAGCGGTTTGACCGTGATCCCTTCCGGGGTCTGCCAGTTCAGATCCTTGCCCTTGACTTCCTTGCTTGCGGCGGCCTGCCAGTCGGCCAGTGTCTTGTCGGTCATTTTCGTGTCCCCATGCCCTCTGCCCGATCGGAGCGAGGGCCAAAAAATCAGTGCGCCTCTTTCGGCGTTTCCATGATCTCGGTCAGTTGCCCGCCCATGTCTTTGGGGTGGACGAAGAAGATCAAAGTGCCGTGCGCGCCGATGCGCGGCTCGCCCAGCACCCGCTTGCCCTGCGCTTCGAACCAGGCCTTGGCGGCATGGATATCGGGCACTTCGTAGCAAAGGTGGTGCTGGCCGCCGAGCGGGTTGGCCGCCAGCCACTTGCCCACGGCGCTGTCGGGGCTGGTCGGCTGGATCAGCTCGATCTGCGTGCCAGCCGTACCGTTCTCGCCCGGCGTGTTGACGAAGCACACCCGCACCTGCTGGCTTTCCAGCACGAAGGGTTCGGTAATGTCCTCAGCCCCCATCACATCGCGGTAGAACGCGATAGAGGCATCGATATCCGGCGTGGCAACGCCGACGTGGTTGAGACGGCCCAGCTTCATAGTGTTCAGACCCTTTCGACGACCATGGCAATGCCCTGACCGCCGCCGATGCACATCGTGATGAGGCCATAACGGCCGCCGATGCGCTGAAGTTCGTAGATGGTCTTGACGGTCAGGATCGCGCCGGTGCCGCCAATGGGGTGACCCAGCGATATGCCCGACCCGTTCGGATTGGTCTTGGCCGGATCGAAGCCCAGTTCCTTGGCCACGCCGCAGGCCTGCGCGGCAAACGCCTCGTTCGCCTCGATCACGTCCATCTGGTCCAGCGTCAACCCGGCGCGCGCCAGTGCGATCGGCACGGCGTTTACCGGGCCAAGGCCCATCAGTTCGGGTTCAAGCCCGGCGTGGCCCCACGCCAGAATCCGCGCCATCGGCTTCAACCCGTGTTCGGCAACCGCCTTGCCACTTGCCAGCACCACTGCCCCGGCGCCATCGTTCAGGCCCGAAGCGTTGCCTGCGGTAACGGTGCCGTCCTTCTTGAACACCGGCTTCAGGCCAGCAAGGCCTTCGGCGGTGGTATCGCCGCGCACGTGCTCGTCGGTGTCGAACACCACGGTGCCCTTGCGCGTCTTGATCTCGACCGGAACGATCTGGTCCTTGAAATAGCCGTTGGCGATGGCAGCAGCGGCGCGCTGCTGGCTCTGAACGGCCAGCGCATCCTGCTCCTCACGCGAGATCGAGCACCGCTGCGCCACGTTCTCGGCAGTGATGCCCATGTGGAAGCCCTCGAACGGATCGTGCAGCGCGCCCAGCATCGCGTCTTCGAACACCAGGTTGCCCATCTTCACGCCATTGCGCCCGGCACTGGTCATGTGAGGCGCGTTCGACATCGATTCGGCACCGGCGCCAATCGACACGTCATACTCGCCCAGCGCGATGCCCTGCGCTGCCGAAACGATTGCCTGCAGGCCCGAACCGCACAGGCGGTTGACGTTCATCGCAGGGGCGCTGATCGGCACGCCGGCGTTCACCGCGGCAACACGGCTGACATAGGCATCCTTGGGCTGGGTGGACACGACCGTGCCGACCACCACGTTCTGGACCTTGTCGGCCGCGATACCGGCGCGCTCGATCGCCGCCTTCATCACGATGGTGCCAAGCTCCGCCGGACGCAGCGACGCGAGGCTGCCACCGAACGAACCGATAGCGGTGCGCGCACCCGATACGATGTAAATGTCGTTCATAAAAAGGTTCCCAAAATATCAGCGCATCACAGCGGAATGTTGTCGTGCTTCTTCCACGGGTTTTCCAGGCTCTTGTTGCGCAGCTTGCGCAGGCCCAGCGCCACGCGGCGGCGGGTGGAATGGGGATTGATCACTTCATCGACAAAGCCCTTGCTGGCCGCGACGAAGGGATTGGCAAAACGGTCTTCGTATTCTTTGGTCTTTTCCGCGATTTCTTCGGCCGAAAGCCCGCGGAAGATGATTTCCACGGCCCCCTTGGCACCCATCACCGCGATTTCAGCGGTCGGCCAGGCATAGTTCAGGTCGCCCCGAAGGTGCTTCGAGGCCATCACGTCATAGGCCCCGCCATAAGCCTTGCGGGTGATGATCGTGATCTTGGGAACAGTAGCTTCTGCATAGGCGAACAGGAGCTTGGCGCCGTGCTTGATGATGCCGTTGTGTTCCTGCGCGGTGCCGGGAAGGAAGCCGGGCACGTCGACGAAGGTCACGATCGGGATGTTGAACGCATCGCAGAAGCGCACGAACCGCGCTGCCTTCTTCGACGAGTTGATGTCCAGCACCCCGGCCAGCACCATCGGCTGGTTGGCCACGACACCCACGGTGCGCCCTTCGACCCGGCCGAACCCGCAGATGATGTTACCCGCATGCTTTGGCTGGACTTCGAAGAAATCGCCTTCGTCCAGCGTCTTGCGGATCACTTCGTGCATGTCATAGGGCTGCGCCGCCGATGCCGGAATGATGCTGTCGAGGCTGTATTCCATCCGGTCGTAAGGATCGGAGGTGGGCCGTTCGGGCACATCGTGGCGGTTGGACAGCGGCAGGTAATCGAAGAAGTCGCGCGCCGCCAGAAGCGCCTCGATATCGTTTTCAAGCGCCAGATCCGCGACCGATGTCTTGGTGGTATGCGTGATCGCACCGCCAAGTTCTTCCTGCGTCACGATCTCGTTCGTCACGGTCTTGACCACGTCCGGGCCGGTGACGAACATGTAGGAGCTGTCCTTAACCATGAAGATGAAGTCGGTCATCGCGGGGGAATAGACCGCCCCGCCCGCGCACGGCCCCATGATCAGGCTGATCTGCGGCACCACGCCCGATGCCAGCACGTTGCGCTGGAACACTTCAGCATAGCCGCCAAGCGATGCCACACCTTCCTGAATGCGCGCCCCGCCCGAATCGTTAAGGCCGATCACCGGCGCGCCGACTTTCAGCGCCATGTCCATGATCTTGCATATCTTCTGCGCATGACGTTCGGAAAGCGATCCGCCGAACACGGTGAAGTCCTGGCTGAACACGAACACCAGACGGCCGTTGATCGTGCCCGATCCGGTTACCACGCCATCGCCGGGGATGATCTGGTCCTGCATGCCGAAATCGGTGCAGTTGTGTTCGACATACATGTCGACTTCTTCGAAGCTGCCTTCGTCGAGCAGCACCTTGATCCGTTCGCGCGCGGTCAGCTTGCCCTTGGCGTGCTGTGCATCGATACGCTTCTGCCCGCCACCCAGCCGCGCGGCGGCCCGGCGCTTTTCCATTTCGGCAATATTGGCTGACATCGTTGAAACCCTCGCGGCAATTGCAAAAATCAGGACCGTGCGATGCGACAGCGCGATTGCCAAGTCCACTGTAATTCTGCAAACTTGCGAATACTTTTTTTGCAAATCGGGACCATGATATGGCCAGACGCCGCCTGTTTGCGGGAGAACCGCTAAAGGCCCTGCGCGTTGCGCGCAAGCTGCGCCAGGGGCAAATGGCCGCCCTTCTGGGGATCAGCGCCTCCTACCTTTCGCAGATCGAGAGCGACGACCGCCCGCTCACCCCGGCGCTGGCGGAGCGGCTACGCACCGCCTTCCCGATCGACTGGCAGGATTTCGAGGACAACCGGGTGGAGCCTGTCCTCGCCGCGCTGCGCGATGCCGCTGCCGACCCGCTGCTGACGCCCGCCCTGCCCGCCGATCAGGCCGAACGCGTGGCCGAACAGTATCCGGCTTTCGCCCAGGCCTTTGCCGAACTGTGGGAACAGCACCGCCGGTCGGTGCAGCGGCTGGAGATCATTGACGAGGCACTGGGATCGGACAGCGTATCGGGGGGCCGCCTGCCGTGGGAGGAAGTGCGCGACTGGTTCCACCAGGCCAACAACTATGTCGACAGCATCGACCGCGCCGCCGAACGGCTGGCGCTGCGCCTTGCCGGAACCGGTGTTTCCCCGACGCGCAGCCAGATGGCGGGCTGGCTGGACCGCAATGGCATTGCGGTGGAATACGCCAGCGGCGGCACCCTGCGCCGCTTCGATCCGGTGGCGCGGCGGCTGACGCTGGACCCGGACCAGCCGGTGGAAAGCGGGCGCTTCCAGATGGCCTACCAGCTCGCCGCGCTGGCGCTGCGCGATGAAATTGCGGCGATTGTCGAACAGGCAACGCTGCAATCCGCGGCCGCGCGCCAGTTGCTGACCGTCGGGCTGGGCAACTATGCCGCTGGCGCGCTGATCATGCCCTATGAATGGTTCCGCGCCCGCGCGCGCGATCTGCGCCACGATATCGACCAGTTGCGCCGCACATTCGGCACCAGCTTCGAACAGACCTGCCACCGCCTGTCCACGCTGCAACGCCCGCAGGCACGCGGCATTCCGATGTTCTTCTGCCGGGTGGACATGGCGGGCAACATCACCAAGCGCCATTCCGCCACCCGCCTGCAGTTCGCCCGCTTCGGCGGCGCCTGCCCGCTGTGGGTGGTGCACGAAGCGGTGGCCATTCCCGATCGCATCCACGTGCAGGCCGCGCAGATGCCCGATGGCGTGCGCTATGTCTCCATCGCCAAGGGGCTGGTCAAACCCAGCAGCAGCTATCACCGCCCGCCACGCCGCTATGCCGTGGCGCTGGGCTGCGAAGCGGCGCTGGCCGACGAGTTCATCTATGCCGACGGGCTGAACCTTGCCCGGCCCGAAACAGTCACCCGCATCGGGGTGTCCTGCCGCATCTGCCCGCGCGACGCCTGCGACCAGCGCGCCTTTCCCCCCAGCGACCGCGCCATCGCAGTCGACCCCCACACCCGCGATCTGGTGCCGTACGGGATCATTGATCTTTAGAGTGCTCCCGATTCAAAACGCCGTCGCGTTTTCCATCGGGGGGTCGCTGCGGTGGGCGGCGGCATGGGCTTCTGCGGCTTTGAGCACGCGCATCATGTTGCCGCTGGCGAGTTTTTCGAGTGCCGCCTGCGTCCAGCCACGGCGGGCCAGTTCGGTGAACAGCGCGGGGTAGGCTGCGGCATCCTCCAGCCCGGCAACCGTGCTGTCCACCCCGTCCAGATCGCCGCCAAGGCCAACAGCACCGACGCCCGCGATTCGTGCGATATGGTCGATATGATCGGCCACGTCGGTCACGCTGCCGCGCGGGGCGGGGCAGGCCCTGTCCCACACGGCCAGCGCGGCTTCGGCGGCGGCGGGGTTGCCGCGGTGCAGCGCCTTGAGCCGGGCCTGTTCGCCATCGCGCGCGGCGGCGTGCTGGCGGGCGGCCTCGACCACATAGGGCGGATAGAAATTGACCATGACGATGCCGCCCGCTGCGCCGATCGCGCGCAGAAGATCGTCGGGCACGTTGCGGGCGTGGCCGTTGATCGCGCGGGCGTTGGAATGGCTGACGATCACCGGCGGGCCGCCCAGCGCCAGCGTATCGGCCATCGTCGCGTCGCTGACGTGGGCCAGATCCACCAGCATGCCAATGCGCTGCATTTCGCGCACTACCTGTTCGCCAAACGCGGTCAGCCCATCGTGCGCGGGGGCATCGGTGGCGCTATCGGCCCAGGCCGTGTTGCGAAAGTGCGTCAGCGTCATGTAGCGCGCGCCAAGGGCGTACATCTGGCGCAGCACCGCCAGCGATCCGCCAATGGAATGGCCCCCTTCCATGCCGATCAGCGAAGCCACGCGGCCCGCCTTCCATGCGGCTTCGATACAGCCGCTGTCGGTGCACAACTGCAGCCGTGCGGGGTATTGCGCGATCAGGCGGCGGGTCACGTCGATCTGTTCAAGCGTGGCCTGCACCGCCTGTGGTTCGGGCAGATCGGCAGAAACATAGACCGACCAGAACTGCGCCCCGACCTTTCCGGTCCGCAGCCGCGCCAGATCGGTCATCATCGCGGGCGTGCCGGTGGCTGCATCGGCGGTGCCGGTAGTGTCGTTGAAGTCAAAGCCTGCAAGGATGTTCTGGCGGCGCATCCGCAACTGTTCGGGCACATCGTTATGGCCATCCCAGACCGGCGCGGCGCGCAGGGCGGCTGCGGCAACCGCTTCGGGCGCGACGGGCGGTGCGGCCAGCACCGGCGCTGTGGCCAGCAATACAGTGCAGAGCAGGGCAATGGTAACGGGAGCAGCGGCTTTCATGCAGTGGGCTTTCGGCAAAGGCGGCAGGACCGGGCGCCAGCAGCCTATCCTCGCCGCTTGCCGCTGCATGTTCAAGCCAGGGTGCAACAAAGGCGCTGCCCACGCTGGCGTGGCAGTTCCTTGCCGTTCACCCCGGCTTGCGCAAGCCCGCCACCAGCGCGGCCGCCAGCACGGACCCAGCCGCCATGGCAAGTGAAACGCCCAACAGGTCCAGCCCGCCCTGCGCGAACAATACTCCTGCCAGCACCGGCGATACCGCCGCGCCGATACGCCCCGCGCCAATGGCAAAACCGGTTCCGGTCGCGCGGACATGCGCCGGAAAGCCCGCGGCAAACAGGGCGTAGAACCCGACCATCGCGGCGTTGGTCGTGGCGCCGGTCAACAGCACGGCAATCTTCCATCCGGCCAGGCTGTCACGCCCCAGACCGAACGCGGCCACCGCCGCCGATCCGGCCAGCAGCATCGCCACGGTCGGCCACTTCAGCCCGAAACGGCGCATGGCAAGGCCGAACATCCCGCCGCCCATTGCCCCGCCGATGTTCGCCCAGACCAGCACGCCCGCGGCCTGCGCCTGCGAATAGCCCAGATCCGCCACGATCTTGGGCGACCACTTGAGCACGTAATAGAACGTCAGCCCATGGCACAGAAAGCCCAGCGTCAGCAGGACCGTCGCGCGCCGCAAATCGGGGCGGAAGATGGTCAACAGGCCCGGTTGCTGCTCTTCCGCGACCACGGGCGGTAACGTTGCGGCCTGCGGCAGACCCAGCGTGCGCAACGAAGCATTGGCACGCTCCAGCGCATTACCCGTGCGGCGCGCGCAATGATATTCAGGGGTTTCGGGCACAAACAGTGCGATAAGCGGCACGAACGCCGCAGTGGCGAACACACCAAAGGCGAACACCGCGCGCCAGCCCGCCCCGTCCAGCAGAAGCCCGGCCACCGTACCGCCAATCGTCGCCCCGACCGGATAGCCGATGACCATCAATGCCAGCGCCACCGAACGGGCCTTGAGGCTGGAAAGTTCCGCCGTCACCGCGTTGATCGCCGCCAGCATCCCGCCAATGCCCAGCCCGGTCAGCAGCCGCCAGAAGCTCAGCCCGGCGGGCGATGCCGCGGTGGTCGCCAGCGCCATCCCGGCGGTCATTACCAGCAGGCAGCCCAGAATCGTGCGCCGTCGCCCGAACCTGTCCGCTGCGCCGCCGAGCAGGACCGAGCCAACGCCCATTCCGACCAGCTCCATCGCCAGCACCACGCCCAGCGCATCGCGCCCGATGTGCCACTCACGCGCGATCCCCGGCGCGGCAAAGGCACTGGCCAGAACATCGAACCCGTCGATCGCGTTGAGCGCGACCATAAGCCCCACGGCAAGCCACTGGCGCGGCCGCATCGGCGTCTGTTCGATCACCTCGCGCGGCGTCCGCTTCATCGCGGACCGATCCGTTGCGCAGCGCGCGGCTCCATCGCCCATCACGCCTGAAAGCGGGCCAGCAAGTCGGTCAGCACTTGCACTTCACGCGGCGAAAAGCGCCGCCGCGCCCACGCTTCGTGGCGGGCGATTGCTATCCGGGCGCGGGCCAGCATGGCCTCGCCCTCCGCCTCAAGATGGAGTGCCTGCTTGCGTCCGTCCGTTGCCGAACGGTCCCGCCGCACGAAGGTCCGTGCCTGCAGCCGGTTGACGATGGCCATCATCGTCGCCCGGTCCATGTTCAGGCGCCGGGCGAGATCGGTCTGCGCGATGCCGGGGTGATCGTTCACCAGCCAAAGCACGGACAGTTGCTGCTGCGTCAGTTCAAGATCGGCAAACGTATCGGTGAAGTGGCGCAGCGCGGTGCCATGGGCCAGCCGCAACTGGAAGGTCAGGTTGCCGTCAATAGGGCCAACACCGCCAGCGTCCCCATCCGCAAGGGATGCCGCATCCGCTGACGGGTCGCTGGCGCTGCCGCTGGTCACATCACCGGCCTTTGCCATGGGCCCAGCCACGCGGCCATGCAGTCAGCCCGGTTCACCCCGCCACATCGCCCAGCGCGGCAAGAAACGCACCAATGTTGCCGTCGGTCAGCCCGGCAATGTTGATCCGTCCCGATCCGGCCATGTAGACGCCATGCCGTTCGCGGATCGCCAGTATCTGTTCGGGCTTGAGCGGCAGCATCGAAAACAGCCCGTTCTGGATGCCCAGTGGCGCCATGCTGATCGCCCCGACCTGGCCGGCAGCCGCCAGACGATCGCGGACCGAACGCATGCGGTCACGCATTTCGTCGAGTTCGGCCAGCCACAGCGCGGTAAGATCTGCGTCCTCAAGAATCAGGCGCACGGCGGCCGCGCCATGGTCAGGCGGCATGGACCACGATGCGCGGGCGATCGTCGCGCCATTGGCCATGGCGTTGGCCAGTGCGCCTGCATCCGCCGTAACGGCATAGAATGCGCCGACACGATCGCGGTAGAGGCCGAAGTTCTTGTCGCATGAATAGGCGACCAGCGCCTCAGGCACCGCTGCCAGCACCGCGCGCAAGCCGTAGGCATCGTCTTCCATCCCCGCACCGAGGCCCTGATAGGCAAGGTCGAGAATGGGCAGAACCTGCCGCTGCGCCAGCAACGGCGCAATCTCGTCCCACTGCGCAGGCGTGTAATCCACGCCGGTCGGGTTGTGGCAGCACCCGTGCAGCAGCACCGCATCGCCCGGCCCGGCAGCGGCCAGCACGGCCTTGAGCGCATCAAGATCGGCGAAACCGTCGGCGGTCATATGGCCGAAAGTGACAAGTTCGACGCCGACTGCCGCGATGATCTGCGCATGGTTGGGCCACGAGGGCGTGCCCATGATTATGCGCTTCACGCCCGCCCGCTTGGCAACTTCAACCGCCAGCCGCACCGCGCCGGTGCCGCCGGGAGCCTGCATGCCTTCCACCTTCAACCGGTCGAAATCGCGGCCGAAGACATAGGGAATCAGCGCGTGGACAAAGCCCATGTCGCCTTCCGGGCCAAGATAGGCCTTGGAGCCTTGGGTTTCGAGCAGCCTGGCTTCGGCGGCCTTGATCGCCTTGAACACCGGCGTCGCCCCATCGGCAGTGCGATAAACGCCCACGCCCAGATCGATCTTGTCCGCGCGCGGATCGGCATTGTGCAGCTTGATCAGGGCAAGCAGGGCGTCGGCAGGCTGGGAGGCAAGATTTTCGAGCATGGTCGCGGCCTTCGTGTTGGGGGTGCGATGCGCGGCGGTGCCATGCCGCCGGTTTGCCGCCGGGGCAAGCCCTGCATTGCAATTATAGCGGACGAAATATCAGATTCCGACCTTCCCCCTGCCCGCAGGTGCGCCCTTCAGAACGGAAACCAGTTCTGCTTGCGGGAAAACTTCATGTACCCGCCGTTCACGCCCAGGCGCAGCCCGGCCCCGGACCGCACCGGAATCAGCACGATATCGCCTTTGCGCATGTAGCTGACGTGAAAGCCGCCCACGAGGTAGGCCTGCCCTTCGCCCGCCGGGAACCGCTTGTACACATCTTCAGTGTCGTAAAGATTGTAGACGAGCACGAACGTGCTGGCCGCGTTAGCGCCCGCATCGAACCCGATCGAAGGCCCCGTCCAGTAGACCGGGCGTTCGCCCTCCACCTTGTGGTGCAGGGTACCCGATCCATAGCGCAAGCCGAACACCAGCGCCCCGCCACCTTCCCGGCCGACGATATAGCCGTTGGGCTTGCCCTGCTTCTTGAGCAGGTCCCTGATCAGATCTGCAAGACCGGCCGCGCCTTTGCCGAAAACGCCCTCTGCCGCGCCAATCAGGTCGTCCTCCTGATAAGCCGCCGTAGATGACGCGGCAGCAACCGGGGCAACCCCTCCTTCTGCGGGTGGCGGCGTATAGGGCTGGCCAGGTGCCGGATAGGTTGCGTAATCCGCCCCGGCGCCAGTCGCTGGGGCAGCCGCGCCCTCAGCCGGAAGCGCCGGGATCGTACCGGCTTCGGCACCGGCAGGCACCGCAACCGGGGCGGCAGGCTGCGTACCGACCGATCCGTTGGAAAGGTCGGCGTCTATGGCCGCGTTGGGGTCAATCGTTTCCACCTGCGCCATGGCACTGCCACTGGCCAACAGGCCGCTTGCCAGCAACCAGGCCGCGACCATCGCCATGGCACGCGCTCGGAACTTCGACTGGATATACTTCATGCGCATCTGTCCCATCACCCAGTCACATTGCCCGGCACAAATCCGGTGCGTGCAACTGCCACGGCTATCAGAATCGAAGGCTGGCGGCACGACAATGAACGGGCGATGAGTCGAGTCAGAAACACGCCCAAGCGCACCAAGCCAACGTTCATCGCAGCATGGCGCGGCCCAAAACACGCTGCGCGGCGGCAGTCTGGCGCCAGCATCTTTTTCCCCGATCAGCCCATCGCAC
>Ga0209066_10000455_pt1 | contig 60044 bp, 69 predicted proteins | sample All_14_2_FD_187198 | JGI IMG/M metagenome (GOLD analysis project Ga0209066, IMG submission 187198) | Freshwater microbial communities in response to fracking from Pennsylvania, USA - Allegheny Zone_MetaG_DW_15 (SPAdes) (version 2) ...
GATGGTCGAGCGTGCTGTGTCGCCCGTCGGCTTGCATGAGGCCGATGATTTGATTGCCGCGCGCGTCCCATTCAAAGGTGGTGATGTCCGAATCGATGGGGGAGGCGATGGGCCCATTGGGCAAGGGGCCGTCGATCGCTGCAAGAAGGCTGCGTCCATTGACCTGGGTGTAGGTGTAGGTCGTGGTGCGCTCGATGGGTGTGATTGAGGTCTTCGTCTTGGCGGGCTCGCCCGTCGCATCGAGCGGGCTGAATCCGGTCTCGATGAATTGTGTGATCTGGCCGGCGTCGTTATAGGTGTAGCGGCGTTGCTGCTCCTGTCCCCGCACGACGCTGGGGTGTGCGATGAGGACAGGTTGGACGCTGTCACCGACATAGGCGTAACGAGCAATCAGTCGCTTCGGCTGCGGTTTGCCGCCCCGATAGCGATGGGCAAACTCACGCAGTACGCGGCCAGCGGGGTCGCGTTCGATCAGCGTCGTGATGAACGGCTGTCCAGTCAGGTCCAGGCGTGTGGTGCGAATGAGCTTGCCGCGCCTGTCGTAGCCATAACGCACATTCGTTTCGCCGCAACGCGCGCAGCCCGGGCCAAGCACTTCGAGCACCCGGGGTTCGCCGGCGATGCGTGTGTGACGGTAGGTTGTGTGCTGGCCCAGACTGTTGGTGAGAACGGTCTGACCCGGTTTCGAAAAATCCAGTTCGACCTGTTCGACACCGGTGTTGGGCATGACCTTGCCCGCTTCATCCAGGCGGCGTGCTGGGCCGCGCACGCTCATCACGGCACGGCCTTCGCGATCGTAGGCGTAGCTCGATAGTCGTTGTTCGGACAGCGTTTTTCCGGGTTCCGTCGCGGCGGATGCGGCAAGGCTGATGCCCGTCAGGTGGTGGGGCCAGGCCGGGGCAGCTTCGCCGGCATCGGCCCCATAGTGATAGCGGTATAGGCGGCCTGCGGGGTGGCGGGCGCTCGTCAGATTGCTCAAGCCAGGCAGCTTGCGGTCGTTCTGGTGCGTGTAGGTGAAGCGGCCGACCGGGCTGGTGATCGCAATGACACCCCGAAAGCCTTGCGTGTCGCGCGGAGCGTATTCAAAGCTGAGGCCGCGTCCCTGTGGGTCGGTGACCTTCATCAGTTCGCCGCGGGGGCCACGCGTAAGGCTGACGAATTCACCGGTGGGGCGTCGAATCTGGAGGAGCTTCCCGCGGCTGTCGAAGTCGAGCGTGTTTCCGTCCGGCCACGTCCAGCGGTAACGGATGTGTTGTCCAGCATTCGAAGCGATGAGCGCAATCCAACCCCGTCCGGGCATCGCACTGACATAGTGCCCCCTACGTTGGCGGTCCTCCGGGAAAACGAGGCGTCTGCCATCGGCCTGCACGATGTGGACTTCGCGCGCTTGGATGTACAGGTCGGTTTCGTAGGACAGACGCCAGCCCCTTCCGAGTAGGCCAAGCGGTGCATCGGTGCCGGCCAGTGCGCTGTTGTAGTGACGCACGATCTCGAGACCCAGCACACCGGGCAGGGCGGGTAGATCGGTTTCGCGCTGGTATTTGTTGCCGGTGATGACGTCGATGGGATTGCCAACGCCTTGGTCGACTCCATCGTTGTTGTCCAGGCTGGTGGGGCTGCTGCTGCCACACGGTGAGACTTGAGGATTGCCCCCGTCAGTGGGTGTGCAGCTCGACGAGGACGGGGTTGCGGATGGATAGGACATGCCGCCGCCAGTCGGGCCATCGCCGCCAACCGCGGACAAGGCGGGGAGCGGCAAAGCGAGCAGCACGCCGAGCAAGCAGCGGTTCAGTTGTCGACGCAGCAGCGGGAGCAAAGCGGTCATCGTGAAAGACGTCGGTCGGCAATCAGTTCGGCGTAAGGAGCCCGTCCAGCCAGCCAGGGGGTGCCTGGCAGGTGGGAGGCGAGGAAGAGCACGCGGGGTCCGTCAGCAGGTCGCAGTCGTCCGGCGTGGGCTCTGGCGCGGGCGCAGGGCCCGGTGCCGATTCGGTGCAGGCGGGGGCGGTGACGGGACAGCGCGGCAGGACGTGATTTCCTTCCGCGGGCGAGCCTGGATCGATGGGAGTGCCCTGATTGCCCGGGCCTGGATTGGACGGATTCCCATCTTCGATGGCCGGCGAATGCATGCGCATCACGGTGTGGGCGACGACTGGGATGCGGCCGCTTGCAACGAGGCTTGCGCGAAAACTGTCGGCGTCGGTCGGGTTCAGGACGGCAAGCGCGCGGGCCATGAAGGGGCCAGCGAGCGGAATCTGTTTGTGTGGCGGAATGCCGTAGGTGATGCGCAGCTTGAGGAGGTTGGCGTCGGCCAGGCTCTGGCCGCTGGCGTTGCTTGCCGGATTGGCGTTGCAGCTCGGACGGTCGATGGGACAGTCGAGAAGGGCCACGTTGGCGTTCGGGATGACGCGCGCGTTCAGGCCCAGACGCGTGGCCAGCGCCGGGCTGTGGTAATCGTCGAAGCTCTCCTGGCTGGGCGAGAGGATTTCGATGCGGGTGAAGGGGGCGTCGGCAAGGGCGCGCGTGCGCGAGGCGGCGAGCTCTGCTGTCGTTGTACCGCCGCCGTGATAGCCCGTCATCGCCCGGTCGAACGCTGCGCGGATGGCTGTCCCTTGCGCGTTGGCCACCGTGCCGGTGCGTGCGGCCTCGAACGTGGCGTAGTTGAGCTGGCTTTTGGTGTGAAACAGCAACGCGTATTGCATCAGCACGAGCAGAATGAACAGCGCCAGTGGGCCGACGACGACGAATTCGACCAGCGTGGCGCCCTGCGCACGGTGACAAGGTCCGTGGTGCGTCATGGCTGTTGCGCGCGGTTTCGACCGCAGGCGTGCGAGGTGGGGTCGAGCACATGGGTCGGGAGGGTCCGGCCTGGGGCGAGCCCGAGTCGGCGGGCCTCGCCAGCCGCCAGCTCCAGCGTCTGCGTGGCACTCAGGCAGGCCACGATGCGCCACGGCGGCACGACATCGACCACCTTGCGGACGCACCCCTCACGATCGAGAAACACGACATCGATCGGGTAGGCCATGAACGCCGTATGTACCGCGGTACAGGGGGTGATCAGCAAGGCATGACCCGGTGCCGGCGCGGGTGCGCCGAGCAGGCCGCGCAGACGATCCAGCCAGCGCTCGGCCCGGTGTACGGTGAGGAGGGGGTCTGCACGCTCGCCTGACGCGTTGTGCGTTGAGGCTGAGCCGGGTGTGCCGTGATCCGTGATGTGCGGGATACTCATGCGCCAGCCGCCAGAAACTTCATCGCGATCGGGAACATGAGGATTGCGAACACGCAGGGGAAGATGAAGAACAGCAGTGGAAACAGCAGTTTGACGGGCGCCTCCATGGCGAGCTTCTCGGCGCGGGCGAAACGCTCGGTGCGGCGCTGTTCGGCTTGTGCCCGCAGGATGGGGCCGAGGCTCATCCCGGTCGATTCGGCCTGGATCAGCGTGGCAACGAAGTTGGACACGGGCGCCATGTCGAGACGGCTGGCGAGATCGCGCAGCGCCTCGCTGCGGGCTCGGCCGGCACGCACGTCCCGCAGCAGGCGGGCGAACTCGTCACGCAGCGGCCCGGCCGGTCCTTTGGCAACGGCCTGGCCGATGGCGCTGTTGAGGTTGAGTCCGGACTCGACACAGAGCGTGATGAGATCGAGCATGAAAGGCAGGGCTTTGAAGGTCTGCCGGCGGCGTGCTTCGATGCGGTCGCGCAGCCAGAGCGCGGGAAACAGGCAGCCAAAGCCAAGCCCGGCGATCATCGGCCACGTCGTAGATAGCCCGAAACTGCCCGCGAGCCAGACAGAGAACCCGGCACATAACACGGCCCAAACGAGGCGTCCTGCAAGAAATTGGGCAGGATCGAGGGAAAAGTCGAGTCCGGCCAGACGCAGCCGTGCGAGGCTGCCCTGGGTGTAAGGCTCGAGCCGCGGCGTGCGCAGGTAATGCGCGACCCACTGCACCGGCCACCACACGGCGCGGAATCCCAGTGGCGGTGCGTCGAGCCAGGCGCGGTCCTGAGGGGGTACGCTGGCTGCGGCGCGCGATAACAACCAACCGATCAGGGTGACGGACGTTCCGCTGGTGAGCGCGATGGCCGCGATGATCCATTGCGGATCGAGCGCGCCGAGCAGTTGCGAAGCATTCATATGTCGATGGCCACGATGCGACGAATGAGCAGCACGCCAATGAACTCCATGATCAGGACGACGGCGATCACTCCCCAGCCCAGGCGCGTGGTCCACAACAAGGCCATGGCGTCGGGCTCCATGTGGGTCAGCACCCACAGCAGGAACAGCGGCAGCAGCCCGACGACCCAGGCCTGAAGCGTGCCCTGCGCGGTCAAAGCCCGGATCTTGAGGTCCATGGCGTGCTGGCTGCGCAGGGTGTGCGCAGTGCGTTCGAGCGTTTCAGCCAGGCCGCCCCCGGTCTCGTTGGCGATGCGCATGGCGGAGACCATCAGCTTGATGGGTTGCGCGGGTACCCGCAGGGCGAGGTTCTCGAGCGCGTCGTCCAGGCTGACGCCCAGGCGCTGCTCGTGTTGGACAAGCATGAATTCCTGCGACAAGGGGGGACGAAGCTCGGTGGTGATCTGGCGCATCGCCGCCGGCAGCGACAGCCCGGCGCGGGTGGTTCCGGCCAGCATCTGCAGCGCGTCGGGCAACTGTTGCTCGATCTGTTCGAGGCGGCGGGTGCGCAGCCAGCGGAAGACGAGGCCAGGGGACAGCGCCATCAGCAAGGAGACGGTCAAGGCCAGGGTCACGCTGCCGGTGACGAGCCAGACTCCACCGCCCCCCAGCGCGGTGAGTGACAGGATGAGGACGTAGAGCCGGGCCGGATCGACGAACAGAAACAGTTCGCGCAAGTGAAATCCGGTTTCGCGGGTGAAGTGCGTGCGCCACGCCTGCAGCAGGCGTGTGCCGAGATCGACCAGGGCCCACACCAACAGTGCGACAGTCGTTGCCACCGCGATCAGCAATGCGGTGAGATTCATGTCGCATCCGGACCGTTGAACAAGGACAGATCGAGCGGGGTGCCCGTCTCGCGCAAATCCTCATAAAAGCGGGGGACCGCGTTGCAGGCGAGGAAGCGGTCGAGAACACGGCCGCCGCCATCGCGTCCGAGCTTTTCATGGCGGAAGATTTCCTGCATCTGGATGCGACCGGATTCGATGCCGGTTATCTCGACGATGCCGGTAACGACGCGGCGACCATCGGCTTGGCGCGCCTGCTGGATGATGATGTCGACGGCAGACGCGATCTGGTCACGAATCGCGCTCAGGGGCAGCTCCATGCCGGCCATCAGCACCAGTGTCTCGAGCCGGGCCAGGGCGTCGCGCGGGCTGTTGGCGTGCAGCGTGGTCAGGGAGCCATCGTGGCCGGTGTTCATCGCCTGCAACATGTCGAGCGCTTCGCCGCCCCGGCACTCGCCGACCACGATACGGTCTGGCCGCATGCGCAGCGCGTTCTTGACGAGGTCGCGGATGGCGATCTGCCCTCGACCCTCGGCGTTGGGCGGGCGCGCTTCCAGGCTGATGAGGTGTGAATGTCCCAGCCGCAGTTCCGCTGCATCCTCGATGGTGATGATGCGTTCGCCGTCGGGGATGAAGTTGGACAGCACGTTGAGCAGGGTCGTCTTGCCCGAACCGGTGCCGCCGGAGATGAGGATGTTCTTGCGGTGGAGCACGCAGAGACGCATGAACTCCGCCATCGCCGCGCTCATGGCGCCGCGCTGGATCAGATCCGCGTGGGAGAACACGCTGCGCCCGAACTTGCGGATGGTCAGCGCGGGACCCTTGATCGCCAGCGGTGGAATGATGGCGTTGACCCGCGAACCGTCCTTGAGGCGGGCATCGACCATGGGGGAGGCTTCGTCGATGCGACGGCCAATCGGCGCGACGATGCGTTCGATGACGCCCAGCACCGCGCGGTCACTGGTGAAACAGCCTGGGTGGCGTTCCAGCCGACCATTGCGCTCGAGATAGATTTCATCATGACGGTTGACCATGATCTCGCTGATTGAGTCGTCCTCGAGCAGCGTTTCGAGTGGGCCCAGTCCGACCGCCTCGTTGAGCACGTCGCGGAGCAGGCTTTCGCGGTCGATGTCGTCCGGAAGCGCAGTTTCCTTGTCGATGACCTCGACCAGCAGGGCTTCGGTCTCGGTGCGCAACTCGTCGTCGGCCATGCGCACGAGATCGCGGCGGCGCAGGTCGATGGCGTCGAGCAAGGCTTCGTGGATGCGTCGTCGCCAGAACTGTGCCGGTGTGGGCGTGTTTGAACCGCCCGGTCGCGGCGCAGGCAGCGGGGCAGTGGATTCGTCCTCGCGGCGAAGGGTGTGTGAGGCCTCTGCTGAGGTGGGTGCCTCGAGATGATCCTCGATCACCAGCGTGTAGGTGCCGACGCCGATACGGTCACTGCGGGCAATCGGGCCGTGCTGCTGGACACGGTGGCCATTGACGCTGGTGCCGAACAACTGGCCGAGGTCCTGGATGTAGAGGCCGGCCTTGGTGCGGTAGATACGGGCGTGCTCACGCCCGATTTTCCAGCCGGGCAGGCGCACCCGGCATTCGCGTCCCTTGCCGATGATGGCCGCGGTATCCGTGACCGATTCGATGCGGCTTGCGCCCTCGGGGCTGGTGATCGTGACCTGGAACATGGGTGCCTGCCGTGTGCTCAGTTATTGGACCAGGACCAGGGGTAGGCCGATTCGCTTGACGCTGCGGGTGTGCCTTGAGGCAGCGCAGAGAGACCGGGTGCAGGGGCGCGTGGTGCTTCATCCAGACGCTTGCGCGCGCGCAGCAGGCTTTCTGCTTGCTCGAAGCTGTGTTTGTCGACCGCCTGTGGCGTGACGAAGACGACCAGCTCGGTTTCGTTGTTCTGGAAGCGTCGTGAGCGGAACAGGGTGCCGAGCACCGGGATGTCGCCGAGGAAAGGTACTTTGTCGATCGAGCTGCTGACGTCGCGGCTGAGAAGCCCGCTCAGCACAATGGTGCCGCCTTCCATGACGTTGAACTCGGTCTCGGTTTTGCGCGTACGCAAGGCAGGGCCAGAGGCGCCCATCACCGACAGGTCGAGGTCGCTGACTTCGCTCATGATGCGTGCCCGGATCACCCCGTTGTGATCGACCGTAGGGGTGATGTCGAGACGGATGCCGTAGGGCTTGAACTGGATCGTGGTGCCGTTGATGTTGCTGACACTGTAGGGAAACTCTCCGCCGGCCAGGAAACGCGCTTCGGCGCCGTTGCGCGTGGATAGCACCGGCTGGGCGAGGATCGAAGCCGAACCATTCTGTTCCATCAAGCGCAGCTGCGCGTTCAGGCCCGCGTTGAGGGCGGACAGCACGTTGAGGCTGGAACTCAGCGGGACCGGGCCGCCGCTGCCGTCGGGGTTGATGATGGGCGGCGCGTTGTCGGTGCCGGTGCGGATGTCGACCTGCAGCGGGGCGTTACCGCGGCGCCCGGGCATCCAGATGCCGCCGATTGCGGCGCCGCCGGTGGCGTTCCACGCCAGGCCGATCTCGCGCAGCATGTTGACCGGAAACTCGACGATCTGGACGTCCATCACGATCATCTTTTCCCAGCCGATAGGGTTGGTGAAGTTGATGATCTGCGGATAGCGTTTGGCCAGTTCTTCGATGCGCGCCTGGTCGCGGTTGCTGAGTCCGTCGCCTTCCACCACCACCTTGTCACCGATGACCGAGGTACGTGCGCTCGGGATGTTGGCGAGAAAGGCGGCGATCTCGCGATTGATCCGCGGTGTCTCCGAGGGGACGACCGTGACCTTGAGCCGCCGGTTGCGGCCGTTGGCCGTCCAGATGTGCAGCGATGACACGCCGACCTCGTTGGCGATGAGAAGGATCTCGCGGTCGTCGAGTACCGCAGCTGAAAGCGTCTTGCCATCCCCGACGGCAAGACGGCCTGCGTTGGGTTCCGTGATGACCCGGGTTTCGCCCTGGAACATCGTGAGCTCCGGCATTTCGGCGGTGCTGGCGCTCACCGCGAAGCCCAGCGCCGGACTCAGGGCGAGAAGGCCGACGAGCAGATATCGAAAGGCAGGGGCAAAGTAGGGCATCGGTTTGGCGTGAAAAGGTGAGCGGGAAAAAAGGCAGTGTGGGGGCGGGCTGGATCAATCCGGTGTGTCCGCCTTGGGCGGGGCGATCCGCAGGCCGCTGGTGATGGGGCCGCCGCCGTAGATGACGGGAACGCTGCTGACGCCGTTGGCGTTTCCATTCGGCAGACCGAGCAGGGTGTGGGCTTCGGTGATCGCTGCAGACACGGACAGGGTGTCGCCCGGGGCCCGCAGCAGTGCCGTGACACGACCGATTTCTCGTGCGGCGATGATGCGTTTGGCGTCGTCCGGGGAGGTGTCGAGGGTGATCGTGGTGAAGCCTTGCGAGCGGCCGTCGGCGTCCTGGCCGTTGGGCATGGCGCGGCTGCCGGTTGCAAGCACGCGCACGCTCTGCAACAGGGTGAAGGTGTAGTTGCGGCTGTCGTTGCGCGCGGACACGACGATATCGATCAGATCGCCGGGTTCGACCATGCCCGAAAGCGAGCTGATTTCGTCGACCGGTACAGTGACTGCGCGTTGCCCCGATTGCAGGCGTGCGGAGAACGTTGCCGCACGTTGCCCTTCGAGTTGCGCCCACAGGATGGCTTCACCTGCGCTGGCCGGGTGCGCCAGGGTCGAGCCCTGGGCGCGGTTGTATTGGTCAGGGGTGATGGCACCCGAGTGCGCCCAGGCGCGGGGTACTTCGCGCACGGCGACCGTGTCGGGGGTGAGCGGTGTGCCGCTGGCGAGATGGGCTTTCGCAACGATGAGCTGGACGGTGTCCTGCACTTTGCCGCTCGCCTCGATCTCGGCCATGCGCTGTGACAGGTAACGACTTGCGCCGGCGGCAGCAAGGGCACCGAGCCCCAGCGCGATGATCAGGATGAGCCAGTTTTTACGGGTTTTGCTTTGCATTTGAGTGAGGCTTACAGGGGCAGGGACATGAAGGCGCTCTGTCGCTCGAAAGCCGTGCGAACAGCGGCGAGCAGGGTGTCGATCACGGCGCCCTCGCCGGTGGAACCCATGCCGAAAAGCATCACCAGGACGAGCAGTGCGACCAGGTATTCGGTGAGCGCCTGGCCTTGCGTGCGGATGACGATAGGGCGGGTCATGTACGTTTAAGGATCAGGGTGAGCACGACGTGGGTTGCGCCTTCGTGGCGCACCAGGATGAGGTGGGCTTCTCCCATCGCGCCTTGGAAGCCCTGTGCAATGACGTCGGTCGTGTCGGTGAGTGGAGGACCGTCGGGCATCAGCCCGTGCTCGACGAGGCCGCGCGAGAGGTGTGCGAGGTTGGTCCGCAGGCTGTGTGTGTTGAGCAGAACCCACTGGCGTGCGTTGCGCTCTCCATCGGCGGATTCCATGTCCGAGAGTACGGTTGAACCTGCGGGCAGGGTGAAGCCCTGAGGACGGCTGGCCGCCTGCGCGGCAGCCTGCATGTCGGCGATCGACAGCAAGGCTTCGCTCAGCCCGTCGTCGGTGGCGCTGATCGAGACCGTGATGAAATGGCCGCCACGTTTTTGTGAGAGCAGATGGGTGTCAGCAACCCGGGCGTGCGCCACAGGGATCCCGAGGGCCGCCCGATAATGGGCGAGCATTGCGTCCATGCCCGCATTCGAGCGCGCCCGGACCATCTGCATCGGGATGCCGTTGAGACGAATCTGCCCGCCCATGGCGTCGACGCGGGCGTTCGCGGGGTGCTCGATCTGTGGCCAAGGTCCAGCCACTGCGCTGGCCGAGTGGATGAGCACGCACAAGGTGATCAGCAGTGTCTTCATCGGATGCGATCTGCAGGCACGAAGTCGGGATCGACCCGGCCGATGTCGGGCGGATTGGCACCTTCAAGGACGGCGACGAAGGGCTTCAGTGGGGCGACCAGGGTCTGTAGCGGACGATACGGAAGATGGCCGGCGGGATTCCATGCGTCATTGCGAATCGCCGCGCGGACCGCGGCGGACCCGGATGCTGACCACGGGTCGGCGAGAATCGTCGTGGTGCGCTGGATGGTGAGTCCGAGCGTGTCAAAGGGCGCAAGTCCTTCGACATCGGCGATCCTCACACGCACCATGCCGGTGTTCAGGTTCGATCGGCTCAACCCCATACCTGATGCATGCAGTGCCCCCATGGGCTGGTCGAGCGAGTTCCGTTGGCTCGATGCGCCGATGTTGTTCGTGAAGACCGGTAGCAGGGCCTGGCTGCGGTGGTCGAACCACAGCGTGTTTCGATGGGCGTTGAAATCGCCCGCGACGTCGTGCGTCTTGATCGGTGCATTGCTGTTGCTGAAGAAGCGGCGACGTACTTCGTCGGCGAGCGCACTGTCGGATTTCCATGGATGCAGGCTGCTGCTGTGATGCACCATGCCTTCGAAGGCGGTGTAGCGGCTGGCGCTGGTGGTGGTTTGGGCCAGGTCCATGTACTTGCCGAGTAGCGGTACGCTGAGTAGCAAGGGGATGAGCATCAGGGACAGCACGATGAACTCGATCGTGGACTGGCCGTAAAGTCGGCGGCGAGGGGGAAAGTGACACTGCAGTCGGGACATGCTGAGGTTTTCGAGGCCGTCAGGGCAGCTGCAGGCCACCCTGCCGCAGCTGGGCCATGACGCGCTCGGCGGAGGTGACCGGGGCCAGGCGAGCCTGCCAATAGGGGTTGAACAGGCTGCCGAGCTCGGTTTGGCCAGGGTGGCGGGGATTGCTGGTGTCCGGTCGCTCGAAGAAGACCTCGACGCGTGCTATTGCTGCGCTCTGGCTGCCGACATGCGCGCCGTCGTACAACTGCAGCCGTCCTTGCGGTTGGATGAGGCTTGATCCGCCTGAATAGCGCTGATCGCTTGCCGCCTTCGTGACCCGAATCGTGAGTTGGGTGCGCGGCTCATCCATGCCCAGTGCGTATGCCGAAAGTTCTTTGAAGGTCGGAATCGCACCCCCGCCGAGGGTGACCGGTGCCGGATCGAAGCCTGCGGCAATGCCTTCGCTCGAGTCGGCACGCCAGCTTGCCCTGGGGTTCGCCGTGCGCGAGCCCGCGTAGCTGTAGGTGTTGTCGGCAAGCGTGTCGGCCGAGAACGCCGTGCCATAACCCAGCGGATTCTCCGATCGCCGGCAGCGGAAACGGCGGATGCGGTAATGGTGTGCGGACAAGGTGTCCATCGACTTCCAGCCATCGACCAGATCGATGAGCTCGGTACTGCCCCGCTTGCGCAACTCGATGCCGTTACACAGCACGACCAGCCCGAAGTCCCAGTTCCGGTTGCGCAGAAAGGACTCGCGGCTGTCGCTGACAAGCTGACCCATGCGGCGACGATCGTCGCGGGACCTGTAGTCGCGGGTGAAGCGGGCGAAATCATCAGTGAGTGGAGCAGGATCGACCGTCACCTGAGGATCGTTTTCGCGTGCGACGCGTTGCATGACCGCCAGTCGGTTCGCCAGCGCGATGGCGTCACCGGGACCGTGCATCAGCTGCTGCGACAAGGCCAGCGCGTGTATTGCTGCGTCATGGAGCGGAATGGTCGCAGCCAGTGCGGGTGAGAACACGCCCAGGATGGACGCGACATGGTCCATGGCCGTCTTGAGCGCAGGGCCGACGTACGGAATCAGGTACAGATAGGGGCCGATGTTGTCGGCCGAGCTGCCCATGTACTGGGTCCAGGAGGCGAGCCCGACGGCCTGCCCGATGGCGATCTGGTTGGCGATGATCGCGCGATTCGTGTAGGCGTCGTAGTTGAGCATGCGCGCCTCGAACACACCGGCGCTGTAGGCGACGGCATCCGCCGTGTTGGTGAGCCGAAGCTTTTCCTGCACCAGTTGGCCGCTGTTGAACATGTACAGCAAGGTTGCCGCCACAGCCACGAGCAGTACCCCCGTCAACGGCAGGATCTGTCCCGTCTGCCGCTTTGAAGGGTGTTGGCGCATCGCCCTGCTCGTGTCGATGTCGGTCGCTGTGCAGTGCTTACTTGCCGACCTGATTCACGTAGGTATCGAGCGTGTGCTTCTGGTCGCCGACCGTTTCTGCCTGTCCGGCAGCGGTTTGGGCGGCGTTTTTGGCAGCACTGCCGTCCTGGCCTGACAGTTCTTGAGCAATGGCGGCGGTTTGATTCCGGACGGTCTGGCCGAAGTACTGATAAACGGCGATTGCTGCGATCGCGATCATCGCGACGATGATGATGTACTCGGTCATGCCTTGACCGCGCTGACTGCCGAGTTGGGTCGGTGCTGACATGTTCGTTCCATAGAGAATGTGTATGGCATGATCATGTCAAATGAAAAATGCATAGTCAATATGCGTTATGGATTTATGTGGGCACGTCAGTACTCGCCTCGATAAAGCAAAGGCCCGCTGCATCGCTGCAGCGGGCCTTGAAGGCGTGCTCTCGGAGCGCTGAACGTTTTGTAGCGCCGCGCGATAAATGGCCTGGGTTTGCGCGATAAATGTCGCGCGCGGTGATTTGATACTGGGCAAGCAATTTGCACTCGGTACAAACCACTCAAACCTCCAGATCCACCCCCGTCAGCGCCGGCGCCGGCCCCAGGATCACCCCTCCACGCACATAGACATGCTCACCCACTGCGGCCTCGCCGCGGGCGTGGAGCGTGGCGCCGTCGACGAGCTGGACGATGACACCGTCGGTGGTGACGGCGATGACTTGCCCGGCGTCGTCGGGTTGGCCAGGGATGAGCGCGAGCAGGCGCTTATACGGGTTCCAGCTCATGGGTCTCGATCCTGATGGTTTGCCAGAGGTCGGGGAAGCGTTGATCGATCTGCACACTGCGGGATAGCCCCAGGCGTGAGACGCCGGACTCGGTGTAGCGGATGAGCTTGCCGGGCTGGATGATGCCGGTCTCGGCCAGCACGGGCAGGCGCAGGGTGATGTGAGCCTGCCGCCCGGTGTCGCCGAGTGCGGCCAGGCCGCGCTGGCGTGTCATCTCGGGCGCGGTGGCCAGCGGGTCGATGATGGTGGGGGCGGTGCGATCGGCCGCGGTACCGGCACGGCGGATGCGATCGCGGCGGCCGGATGCACCGCCATGCACCCACACGGCGTTGTGCGCCGGCTTGTCCTGCCACTCGATGCCCTCCACCTCGCACACGTCCTCGGGCAGATCGATGTCGGGCGTCTGGCTAGTCCAGTGCCAGGGTGCGGCCGGGTAGCGCGGCAAGATGATGAGCTGCTGGGCGGTGTTGTGCGCCTGGACGTAGCCTCCGCCAGCCTCTGCGATGCGGGTGGCCGCATCCATATAGCTGCCTTGATGGCTCCAGGCGCCCGCGGGCACGAGCCAATCGCTGAGCCGCCAGTCGATCGACCAGCCGATGCTGACGCCGTTGATCGTGAGCGCATCGGCCAGCAGCTGCTGGGCGGTGCGGGCCTCGGCGTTGTAACGCGTCTCGATCGGCGCATGCGGGGCCGCGAGCCACGCTGCGCGCCCGCGCCCGGCGATCTTGAGCCGGGCGTCCGCAAACCGCCGATCGCGCCCCATCCGCTCGACGACCAGGTGCAAGGGTGTGCCGTTGACGGTGGCACGCAACTCGACGTGCTCCCCCAGGGCCGGCGAGCGCACCATGGGCATGAGGTCGGCGTGCAGCGTCGCGGACCAGCCCCATGTCCAGCTGTCGGCGTCGAGCGTGGCCGAGAAGTCCTCGACGTCGATGGGCTGGCCGGTATCGACACGGACCAGGCTGAAATCGTTGATCACAAGATAGACCTCGGAGATAGGGACAACGACCGTGCCGGTGCCCGGTTGCTGGGGTTTCGGGCACCCGAAGACGAGCGCGGTCGTGCCGTCCGCCAGCCGGCAGAACTTGAGCGCGACCGGGCTGCTGGGCGCGTTGGGGTCGAACGGCGGCTCGGGGTACGGATAGGCGATTTGCCACCATCCCAGCGGGAGCGGCAGCATCTGCTGCTGTCCGACGTAGCGGCGGGTGGCGGTGCGAAGCGCCTCCTGATGGACGGGGCTGGCGCGCGTCGTGAGGTGTTCGGCCTGCTGCTGATCGGCGCGCAGGCGGTGGCGGAAGCGGATGCGCTCCTGGTGTGCGGAGTGCGTACCGGCTGCGAGCGGGATGGCGTGCTGCGCCGGGGTGGTGATCGTGCGGCGCTGCCTCAGGGTGTCGGTGTGGCCGAGGGTGCGGCCGTTACCCAGCGGCAGGCCGTGGTGTGCTCGCTGGGCACTCGCGCGGCTGGCGACGATCATCTGCTGCTGCCCGAGGGTGTTGCTGGTGTGCAGCGGATCGGCGGTGGTCTGGTGGGCTTTGGCCGGTGTGCGGGTGGCGAGCATCGGTTGCTGCTGCACCGCAAGCTGCACAGGGTCGTCACGGGTTGCGACGTGCCGAGCGTTAATGCCGGGTCCGATGGCGTCGGGCAGCGCCTGATCGTAGTCGACGGCCGCAGCGAGGATCGCAACCGGCGGTAAGCCGACAGCGGGTAGCGATGCCGCCAGCGTCGACGGCTTGACGATCTCCGCGCTGACCGCGACGCCGAGCGCGGTTTGTGCGGGCGGCAGAGAGGCCGCGAGCACCCCCAAGGTGCGCGGGACAGTCTCGGTCGCCTCGAAAGCGAGCGACAGGGCGGGTGCGGGTAGTGTGGCCGACAGCGTTGCACCGACAACCACCCGCTGGTAGCCGGTAGCCGAAAGCGCAAAGGGGGGTAGCGATACCGCCGGCAATGCCGCTGCCAGCGTGCCGACAACCTCATTGCTGGCCGGCGGCGGGCCGTCACCGAAGCGAAGGTCGATCCCACCCGGCGAGGGTGAGACTTGCCGCCAGAAGCGCAGATCGACCGTCACGGCTTACCCTTGGAACACGGCAGAGGTCAGGCGGCAGAATGCGCCGGCTTGCAGTGCCGTGGTGGCGAGCTTGATTTCCCCGCTGCCGGCCTCGTCGGACACCGTGACGCCCTCGGCCCACACCGCGTTCGTGTTGTCGTAGATCACGGCATGGTCGGCGGTTCCTCCGGTGGCGATTTGTGATTCGATGGGGACGGTCAGGGCGATCTGGAAAAGCTCAGTATTGAGCGTGCCGACGCCCTCAGCAATGGGGATCGAAACAAGCACGACATCGAGCGCGTCACAGATGTCGATACGCGCCTGCCCGGCACCTGCGTCGAGTAGATCGAGGCTGGCTTGCAGGGCGGGCAGGCGGGCAGCGGCTGCGCGAGCGGCTTCGTGGGCGGGCGAAAGTTGCATATCAATCCACCGTCGGGGTCAGGTTCATCTTGATCACAGGGTCGTATTGGCCGGTGTGGTCGTATGCGATGGCGTGGTATTTGAGGTTCGGGTCTAGGTTGCGGACCTCCCAGTTGCCGTTCTCATCTGCCCACGTCCATGTTGAGAATGCCCCGACGGAGGGGAATACGTGGCCGTGGGCGTTGGCAGATGCCTCTACGATCTGTACTCGTCGCCTAACCGGAGCGTCTGGATTTCCGGCGGTCTTAGTTGTGCCAAAAATACGGGAGTTGCGTGTCGCCTCGCGGATGCGTAGCCCGCCCGCTGAAAGTATTTTTACGCTCATCGCCACGGCCCTTTTATGTCAAACCCGCAGAACCTGTTCATATTTTCGTAGGCGTAACCCGCTGGGGCGACCAAGACGACGGAGCCGTCGTCAGTGTCTTGTACGCTCCACGGCGCGATGCCGTTCGTCAGGCTTGTCGCCAAAAAGAAGCCGGGTAAGGCCCCTCTCGGAGATGTCTGTACAAAAGATACTTCGGCGCCCGTTGTCTCAGTCTCCCACAAGGGCGAAAAAAACAGATCGGGCAACGTCTGCGGGGACGTTCCGCCCCCCGCGCCGGCTGCCCCGGGGGAGGTTCGTGCGGTATTTACTGCTCCCCCTGATTGGGCTCGGCCTCTTGCGATATAACTGCCGCCGCCCTTGTCCAAATTTCGTTGCAGGTTCGGTTGAATTGATGTTACGGATGTTCCGGGAGGGGAGACATGCGTGGCGGATGCGATAAACGAAATAACGCAGTTATATTTATCTCCGTCTACGTAGGAGCGTATGTCCCCAAAACGGTAAATGTCTGCGTTTTTAGGATAGGAGGAGGAGGAGTACGGTGCCACAACGTAAAACAATAGTCCGTCCGAAACTATCCCCCACGGGCGCGACAACGCAGACGCGGTATCGCTTTTCTCCCAGATGCCTAGTGTCAGCGCTCGCTGCGCCACAGTTGGAAAAGGATTTACCCCCGTATTTGCGTCGGTCATCTGTTCGTAGCCGCGCACAAGCGCAAACCGAGGGTCGGTCGTGGCGTCATTAACGCGCAAATACAACTGCGTGCTAGATGGATCAAGGGATTGGTACGCCGCCACGTTGGTGTCCGCGAAGGGTTTGCCCCACCCTGCGGGGGCGCGCTTCACTGCCGCGCCAGTTACGGCCCCGTCCGCCACGCCGGGGCAGAGGAACGTAAATGACGAGGCCCCCGACGTTGCGATGCGCCACTCCGCGTTGAGAGCGGCATTGCTCGCGCCGCTGATAGCAATGACTACGTGCTTTTCATAGGGGTTGCCGGCGCTGATCGACACCGTTGCGATCCCGTCTGCCACCACGATGCTGTCGGGCGTGCGAACGCTAAACCCGTTGATAAGGCACGCATCGAGGAGTTCGATCAGTTTTCCGGCTTGGCCGCTCAAAACAGGCGCATCCGCCATCCCCGAATGAAACCACTTGACGCTGGTATCTGCTTTCGTCGTCATCTATCTGTCCTCACTTACGGGCGGTCGATGTTGCCCAGCGCGTACAGTTCCACGCCGTCTTCGCCATCGCCCAAGGGTTCATCGGATTGCTGGATACTGCGAGCGATCCAGATGTCGGCTAGTGCGCCGACCGTGTTGATGCGCACCACGTTGCCGGCCGACCACCCGCCGCCGTTCGCTGCGACTTTGATGCGCAGATAGGGCACGCCGCCGCTGCCGTCGGGGTTGCGGGTGCGGGGGTTGATCGGCGCGATGTCGGCGGTGAAAGGGCCGCTGAATACGAGGCCGCGCCGCTCGCCGATCAGTTCGACGTTGGTGGTCGAAGTCCAACGCAGCAACCAGCGTTCGGTCTCCGCGCCTTCGTTGGTGACTTCGATGGGGCGCGCGATCACATCGAGCGTGGCCGTGGCCTCGCTGCCCACCAGCGAATCGCTCCACGTCCCGTTCCATGTCGCTTGGTCCCACACTGCGCTGACCCGGGCGCGGCGGTCACCGTGGATGAGGCAGGAAGCGACGATGGACTCTCCAGCCGGGTATGCGTGGGTCAACGGGCGGGCCAGCGTCAGTTGCCCGGTGATCTGCGCGTCCGTGATCTGGCGCAGGTCTCCCACGGTGTGACGCACCTTCACCGGCATCGTCATGCCCGACACGTCAGTGAAGGTCACAACGCCTGTAGCGCGGTCCAGCGTGAAGCCGTCGCTGATCGTCTCGCCCGTGGCGTCGATGACGCGAATCCATGCGATGCGGGTGCGGCCACAGTTGATGGTGCCACCGTTGCTGACCGTGGCCGGTGCGGTGTCAGCGGTGTGCATGACCATTACGACATCGCCCGCGCGGTAGATGGGCACGCGGCCATCGCTGGGCAGGCGCACAGGGTCGATGCCGAGGATGTTCGCGTCCAGCGGCAGGTAGCTGTAGGCCACGGCGTTGTAGCGGATGGTTTCGGGGATGACCTCGATGGGGAACCAAACCTGCGGAATGGGTGCAGGGCCGGTGTAGTCGGGGTCGTCGCCCATCACACCGAATTCAAGGCTGGCCGTGCCGAACTCGTAGTTCACCGCCCCCCGCACCTTGGCGCCGACGATGTCGCCGCCAGCATCGGCGATGGCCGTGAGCACTTCGCCGTTGGCTGCGGCCGCGGTAATCGAGAGGGCTTCCGGCTTGACCGGGGCAAGTGTGGTGCGGAAGGACGCCTCGGTTGCCGTCCATTGCCCGAAGCGAACGAGGCATGACGTGACGCTCGGTGCCGCGCTACCCGCGCCCCACAGCGTGACGTAGGCTTTGCCGGCACCGTAGTCCATCGTGCCGGCTGCAGTACCTGATCCCGTGCCCGGGTCGATGTCGGTGTAGAGCACGCCGCTGCGGTCGTCGTAGGTTTTCCCGCCCAGAGTGAAGCGAACCGAATCGGGGACGATGCCGCCGACGGTCGTCGTGAGCAGGTCAATCTCGAAGCCTGATGTGCTGACCGCCACCACTTCGCCAGTGACGGCGTTGGGGTCGAAGCTCACGCCATCGCGCTCGACGGTGATCCCCGAGACCGACACGATCGTGCCTTGCACCCCGCCGGTCGGAAACCATATCTTTGGGAGGATGCCCCACTCGATGGTCTGGATCAGCACCGACGGGGTTGCGAGCGTGACGACGCCCGTCGAGGCGCTGAAGGTGCCGATCTGCTGTTCCTGAATGCGGAAATACAGGTCGGTTTTACCCTCGATGACCGGGGCAGCGTATTCGCGCGCCCACACGCTGCCGTCAGCCTTGATGTAGGCCGGTAGCGAGATGTTTGCCATGCTGGGGTGCGTGACCAGCAGGGTCATCTCGCCTCCGTTTCGGAAAGGGGCGGAACCCGGAACGCTGAATGAGCCGCCCGTCACCGCCGTCGCACCGTCAAGCGTCACGGTCAGGTCCAGCCCGTCGCGCCAGGTGTAGGCCACGCTGGGCGACGCGCCGGCAGTCGGCAGGGCCGAAAGCTCGACGACGATCTCGCCGGTGGCGTAGTTCACCGTCCCGGAGACGATGCTGTCGCCCGTGAGGGTGCCGTTGCCCGCGCCGTCGGTGGCGGCTTTAGCGGTGCCGCCAATGCTGTACGAGAGCGTGACCGACCCCGGTACCACGGGCGCATGGGCAGTCTTGTGGGTGATGCGCAGCGTGGTGGACGCGTCGGCGGTGGCGCCGGCCTTGATCTCGTAGTGCGCGGGGGATGCCCAGGCGAAGGCGACCTGACTGCCGGCGTCGGGCAGCGCACCGAGCGTGATCGCAGCCGCGCCCGTGGTGTAGTTGATCGTGCCGGCGCCGATGGACGGGTCGGACCCGGAAATCGTACCGGCGCCATTGTCGCGCAGCACGTACCAGTTACCCTGCGATCGGAACGAGATCGACAGCGCGCCCGGTGTTGGGATGGGCAGCAGGGTCTCGATCCAGTTGAGGCGGCGGTTCTCGGCAGTGACTTCCCGCGCCAGGGTGTGCGCTTGCTGGGCGATTTCCACCGTGCGGGTGCCTGCCGAGTAGGTCGCCACCACGTCCGGGTTCATCAACTGCGTGACGAGCGGCGTTTCGGTCTGCGCGCTGGGGACGAGCTTGGCGAAGATGCTCTCGGCGCGCACTGTCAGATCGCCGATGTTTGACGCCGTGGCGAGGCGCTGGGCGCCGTAGTAGCGCGTGGCGTCGGCGACCGAGGTGTTACGGACGCGCGTTTTGCCGGTGTAGTTGATCGACGACTCGGTGGCTGTTGGGGAGTGGCCGGTGAAGTCGTAACGCAGCGCGTCGGACAGCGTCAGGGTCACGATCCAGCGGGTGAAGGCTGCAGTGGTGCCGGTGTTGAACACGACTTCTTGCACTTCGACTTTCGTGACGCGGACATACTGCTCTTTCTGCCCCGCCAGTCCTTCGTCCTGTACCAAGCACAGCGTTTTGCCGATGGTCGGCAGCGTCCCGCCGACGCGCTGGATGATGTTGATTGCGCGCATCCCGACGATGTGGTTCTCGTACAAGTAGCCCTCCCAGAGCGGACCTTTGTAAAGGTACGCAGCGACGCGGTTCGCGGCTTCCGCGCGGGTGTCGAACGGGTCGGCTTGACTGAACAGCGCATACCCCAGGGCGTCGTCTTGCGGCAGCGCGGTGATCACCGTCTTGGCACCGCCGTACAAGTCGGTGAACAGCGTGCGGATGGCCAGGAAGATCTTGCGCAGGCTGAAGCGCCCATAGGCGCGATCAAGGTCGGAGATGTCCGGAAAGATGTTGTTCATCTTGCCGTCCTCGATGACGCGCCCCGTGGCCGCGCCGCCGCCTTCGGGGACATCGTCCATCACCTGGCTTTCGACAAAAACGATGTTGGATTCTTGGATGGGCATCTCGGTTACTCGGGTTGGGGCACGGTCATGAATCGGAGGGTGACCAGCAGCCAGTCAAGCGACGCGGGGTCGCTGAAGAACACCACCGGCTCGGCGGCGTGCGCCTGGTCGTGGTGGCGGAACATCACGGTGTAGGCCGTGCCGCGCAGGGTGAGCGTGAGCACCTGGCCGGGGATGTCGGCCCAGGCGCGCAGTTGCGCCATGTCGGCGCGCGTCATCCAGGCCGAGCGGTCGTCGAAGGGCCGCAGGGTGATCGGGCGGCCGTGCTGGCGGAGCCCGACCTGGATGATGGGCTTGCCGGTCAGCCCGCGCGTCATCGACTGCTCGACCGCCGCCCAGGCGAATTCGTCGTCCCAGTACAGATCCGGGTCCAGTTCGAGCACAGTGGTGCCGTCAGTGAGGGTGATGGCCATGTCAGGATCTCAGGGCGTCGGCTTCGAGCTGACGCAGCAGCGCAACCAGGGCGTCGGCATCTTGCCTGCTGGCAGTGTTGATGGTCTGCGTGCGACCCGCTCCGGTGCCGATCTGCACGCGGTACGTTGTCACTTGCTCGCGAGGCTGTTGATCGACGACCTGAGGACGCGTGGCTTCAGGGCGCCCCGTCTCACGCTCTTTCTGAATCTGCTTAGCATCAAGCTGATCTGATATGCGCTGCCAATAGTCGTTGTAGTCAGCAATGCCGAAGGATGCGACGCGGGGGCCTTTTCGTCTAAAGTACTGTGCGGCCTGGTCTTCGAGCTGCTTGCGGTATTCCAGCCCGCCAAGCTGTTCGGCACGATTGAGGATGCCAAGCACTGGCGCGCTTCCGCCGTTTCTGTAGTTTTGCTTTTGAGGCCCGTTGATCAGGTTGCCGTTCTCGTCCCACACATCCTTGAGCCCTGACGCCTGACGCTGGATGTTCGCGACCTTTGCCGCCGCCTCATCCGCCTTGTTGCCTAGCGCCTCGAGCGCGGATTCACCCGCAGCCATCGCCCGCACGATGGCCTGGCCGGTTTCATCGGCCTCGAGGCGCACTTTGTAGATCGAGGCCTCGGCTTTCAACGCCTCGGAGGCGACCCCGCCATTGGCTTCGATGGCCTTCTTTGCGTAAGCCATAAAGGCCGCCTGCAGCTCGCGCGGCGTGGCGGTGCCGCTGTCGCGGATCTGTTCAAACGACCGGCGCGCAGAGCTGGCCAGGCGATCGAGTTCGGCCTGGCTGGTCACGCCGAGATTCTGGAAGGCCAGTTCGAGCTCTGCAGCGGTCGTGCTGGCCTGGTCGCCGGTTTCCTTCAGAAGCCGCTTCAGTGCAACGAGCTTTTCGGTGGCGGTTTGTGTGTCCCCCGCCTCAATCGCACGTGCATATTCCTCGCGCAGTTTCTGGATCTCGACCTGTGTGGCCTGCGCCGCCTCCTGCTGGGCGGTGGCCGACTCGACCACCTTGCCGCCCGCGACGGTGGCGTTGGCCCCCAGGGCGTCGAACTGGTCCGCACTGAGGCCAGTTTTCTCAGCCAGGGCGTCGATGGATTGGCTGGCCGCAGCCGCCGATGCCTGCACAGCGCTGCTGGCCGATGCAGCGCTGCCGGTAAGCGCGCCCCAGCCTTCTTGCGCACGGGTGGCGCCGCGCGTCGCTGCGTCGAACGCTTCGCCCGCCTTGACGCCGAACTCCTGATACACCGCATAGGTGGCTCTGGCTTGGGTGCGCATGCTGGCGGCCGCGTTGGCAAAGCCGCGGGACATATCGCCGAAGGTGATCTTGGCCAAGCCTTCGGTGATCAGGGCCAGATCGGACAGAAACGCCGACGTCAGCCACGACACCCCTTGGCCAAGTGCGTACACCGCCGCCATCACGGTGTTAACACCTGCCGACATCACGCCGTAAGCGGTCTGCAGGATGTTGCCGGCCGTGGTGGCGTGGGTGCCGATGGCGGCAAACACCTCGCCCACGCGACTGGCAAAGGCCTGCAGGTTGGCCGCGACCTGTGTGAAGTCGACCTTGCCGACGAATTCCGCAACCCACTTGCCGGCAGACTCGAACGCCGTTTTGATGGCGTTACCGAAGGCGCTGGCCGTGCCGTCGGTAACGAAGCCGCGCAGACGCTCGGACACGGCATTGATCTGGCTCTTGAGCGTGTCGAGAACCGGTGTGCCGACTTTGATCAGCAGCGCATCCCAAGCGCTGCCAAAGCCTTTGGTGGCGCCGTCCAGGTTGTCGCCCATCACCTTGGCGAAGGTGGCGGCGCTGCCGGCAGATTCGTCGAGCTTGGCCTTGAGCGCGTCGAGCGAGCCGATACCCTGGTTGAGCAGCGCCCGCAACGCCGGGCCAGCCTCCTGGCCGACCGCACTGATGGCGCGCTGACCATTGGGGCCGGCGGCAGCCAGTTGGCGCAGCGCCTGGTCGAAGTCGCCGGTGGTGATACCCGTTGCCGCCAACTCCTGGCGGAACTTGCTGGCTGGGTCGGCGAACTGGGCAAGGATGCTATTGAGCGCGGTACCGGCGCGGCTGGCATCGATGCCAGCGTCCGAGAACTTGCCGATGATCGCGACCGTCTGCTCAAGCGACAAGCCAAGGCTGTTGGCCAGCGGCGCCGCGTAAGACAACGCACCGGCCAGACCTTCGACGCTGGTGTTGGATGCGTTGGCGCCCATCGCCAGCACGTCGGCCACCCTGCCGGCCTCGCTGAACGACAGCCCCATGCCATTGACGGCCTTGGTGATGTAGTCGGCTGCTTCCGCCAGCCCCACGCCACCCGCCTGCGCCAGACTGAGCACTGCGGGCAGGCTCTGCACGGCTTGCGAGGCGCTCAGGCCCGATTTGGCAAGGTTCTCCAGCGCGTTCGCCGCCTCGACGCTGGTGTACTTGGTGGTGGCGCCGGCCTCTTCGGCAGCGTTGCGCAGTGCCGTTAGCTCATCGCCCGACGCCCCGGCCGCAGCCTGTACGGCGGACATGGCCGATTCGAACGACCGCGCACTGCTGACCGCGTCGCTGAACAGCTTGATGCCGAAGGCTCCTGCGATCGCAGCGGCCACGGCCGTCGTCTTCGTCTGCAGTGACCCGAAGACGCTAGACGCCTCATCGCGCGCGCGGATAATGATTTGGGTGACCAGATTGGGCATGCCGCCAATCTCGCCCAAACGAAAATGCCCCCGGAGGCGAAAACCTTCAGAGGGGGGGCCGTGATCATTGACTGGAGCTGAGCGATGGCGCGTCTATCTCTTCAGTGCTATCTGGTGGCCTTGTTGTTGTTCTTGGTCAGCCTGGGGGGTACGGGCTGGGCGATGATTGGCGCCGCATTGGCGCTGGGCGTGGGACTTACGTTCACGGCGCTTGACTGGATCGGTTCAGCGTTAGGTTAGCCCCGTCGCTGGGGCTGTGGGGCGCAGCGGCAGGCCGCGCCCCGGTCCGGGCTTACAAGCGCGGGAAGCGCACTTCGAACGGCGAATCCTTGCCCACGGGCGTGACCAGCTTGCCGGTCAGCGTCAGCTCGCCGAAGTCGTCGGCCATGAAGTCGAACTCGCTGTCGGGGGCAACCACGGCCTCGAACACCTCGCATTCCGCATCCGAGCCATCGACCAGGTTGCGACCGTCCAGGAAGAAACGTGCGCGCAGCTGGGGCTTGGTGGCGCCCTTGATCACGGTGCCGTCGACCGCCGAGTAGGCGCCCGCGATGCGCACGACTTGCTTGTCGGCGATTGCGCCACCGGGCAAGGCACGCACGGTGCCCAGGCGCCAGTTGACCTCGTAGTCGGTGCCCAGCACGTAGGTGTCGGGTGTGGTGTCGGTGTCCTCGGTTACCGCAAAGCCGGCTGCGGTGAGGTTGCGAAAGCCCACGGGCACCCACAGGCCATGGCGGGCGACGATCTCGGTGCCGGCCGGGATCGAACCCGCCGACTGCGACAACGCGCCCGAGGTGCCCATGAAGGCCAGACGGGCGGTGTCGGGGTTGAGCTCGCCGAACACAATTTCGATTTCCGGCGCCTTCAGCAGTGCCACCGAGGCCACCAGCTGACCGCGCTTGTTGCGGGCTCGGCTTTCCTTCTCCAGCCGCTCGGTGTTGGCCTTGATGGAGAACTTGGTCGCCTCGCCAAAGGCCTTCCAGCCGCCCCACCACGTCTGCGTGACATCGTCCCACACGTCGGCCAGCACGTCCCCCTCGCCGAGGAAGGCGGCCGCGCTGGCCAGGTCAGTAATACCGCTCATTGGATCAATCCTCCAGTTTGGGCGCGTGCACCGGCACCAGGGCGGTGAACGCAAGTGGGATGTAGGCCATCCCATTGCTAAAAATCGGGTTCGGCGGGGTGCTCAGCGTCAGCGGGCGCATGCCTGGCGCAGGGCGCCAGCCCATCAGGGCGGCCAACGCCTCGCGTGCCAGCACCCCGCTACGGGCGCGGGCTTCGGCCGGTGCCGCGTCGCGTTGGGCACTGCAGCGGGTCACGGCGATCACCAGCCAGCGCTGTTCGGTGACGGCACTGCGGCCGTTATCGGTGGCGCTATTGACCCGAAAGCCGCCATACACCACATGCAGTGCCGGGGCGGTCTGGCTGCGCTCGGCCACGTCGGCCAGGTCATCCACCGACAGCACGGCACGGGCGGCCGGGCACAGGGCCTTCAGCCGCGCGATAATCAGCGTCTCCAGGGCCAAGAAGTCCTCGGTGGGCAGACTCACGCGAAGCCTCCGCCAAAAACCTTGCGCCCCGGCTGCACCACCATCGCCAGACCAGCGGCCTCGCCGGTGGCCTGCGCCGCACCGGGCAGCACCGCCGCCCCGCGAGACACGTCGCGCAGCCACCGCACGGCATCCTCGTAGCGCTTGCGCACCTCCTCGGTGGCGCGGTTTTCGTACAAGCGATAACGGGCGATGTCGCACACCACGGCTACCAGCACCAAAGGAACGGGCGCCGTTAGCGGCAGGCTGTAGCGCACGCCCAGGTACGCATCGGCCTCGCCGCAGGCGTCCGCGAGCGCCTTGCCCGCCACGTCGGCGTCGATCATGCCGGCGGGCGGCTGGGCGCGGTCTGTCAGGTCGATCAGTTCGGACTCGCCGAAGCGATCGACCAGGTCAGTCACGGTGGCGTAGGGGCTCACGATGACTTACTCGGCGGCTTCGCGCAGGATGGGCGTCACGACCAGGTTGGGCTCGGACAGCAGTTGCACGAGCTGATCGTCGCTGAAGTTGTCGGCGATCACCGTCACCCCTTCGCCGGGTGGCCAGAACCGCCCCGCGCGACGAAACCCATGCTCGGGCAGCGCCCGCACATGGAGGTGCGATAGCGTGCCTTCGACCCGGTCGGCGCGCAGCACGTCGGTCAGGCTGCCACCGGGCTGCACGACTGCCTCGGCTTCGATCGCTCGGGCCTCGCTTGCGGCCTCGGCTGCCGCACCATGGGCACTGGGGCTGTCGCCCCCGGCCGCGGCGGCGGCTTTCGCCGCCAGAGACGATACGCGGCTCATGGGCTTACTCCAGCCACGGCGACACGATCAGCTGTGCCGTCCCTTGCCAAATGTTGTCTTCACCGTTGGCGAGGCGTTCTTTTTCGAGCAGGGTGCGGGCCTTGGCCTCGTTGCTCGTGCCCACGACAAGGTGCGTGGCGCGCACGCCCAGCGGGCTGCCGTCGGGGCGGAACTGGCTGGCCAGGGAGGTGCGGGCGGCTTCGTAGTTGGTGGCGTCCAGCGTCAGCTTGCTGCCCACGGCCAGCTGGTGGAAGCCGAAGCCGGCGTTGTAGCGGGCATCTGCACCGAACACGAATTCATTGAGGTCGAACACATGCGGGTCGGCCGGGTTGGTGCGTGGCACGAAGGCCGGCTTGCGGCGGCTCTGCAGGATCAGTGGCTTCATGAAGGCCCGCGACAGATCCATCAGGAACCATGGCGCACCACTGCCGCCCTGGGTGTTGCTCCAGCTCGTCTCGACGCCGGCACGGTTGTGGCTGAGGTGGTCACTGTCGAAGAAGAACTGACCGTCGAAGCCCTTGGTGGCGAAGCCTTGCGCCAGCAGCCCCCACACCAGGTCATCCGGATGCCGAGCGACGATTTCGCCCTGAATGCTGAACAGGTTGGAATAGATGCCGAGCTTGTCGTCTTCGATGTGGTCGCGCTTCACCGCAATGGTGTGCTCCCACGTCTTGTTGCGTAGCTGTGCGCCGGCGGATTCGAGGTTGTTGTACACCCGCTGTCCCACCCACTCGCGCATGCCGGGCAAGTCCTTCATCCAGCCGTAGTTCTCGGCATCGGACGTGCTGGGGATTTCCATCGCCACCTGGTTCCAGCTGGGGGCGACGGTGCCGAAGCCGCGCAGGAAGGCGGCGTTGAAGGCCTGTGCCAGCGTGGTCAGGGTTGCGTTACTGAGGATCATCTCTGAGGTCTCCGGTTACTGGCGCAGTTACGAACTGAGGCCGATGTGCACCCACACGCCGTCGGCGTCGACCGCTGCGACCTTGCCGGCGCGGCTGCGGGTGTTGGTGCCGTTGGTCTTGGCGACGGTCTGGTCATCGACGATGAAGCAGTCGGCGCCCACGTCGGCCTGGGCGATGGCATCGCCTGCGGCGCTGTTGGCAAACTTGAACACGCCACGGCGTACTTCGACTTGGCCGTCACCGGCTGACACCGCCGTTGCGCTGCTCTCGGCCCGGCCGACGGCGATCAGGCCGGTGGCGGTGCGCCCCGGCTTGCCATAGCCGGCATCGAGTACAACCAGGCTGCCCTGGTGGATCGTGGTGTTGGCCGCAACCGGGAAGGCGAAGACGTCGCCGGTACGCTGCGGGGTGTTACGGGGGGCGGTCAGTGCAGCCATTTATCGAGTCTCCAGCTTGCCCTTGGCGAACTCGTCGGCGGTCAGGCCGAGCATCCGGCACACCGCGAGATCCGCGTCGGTGGTTTGGGGGGCACCGGCGGCGCCGGCAGGCGCTTGCCCGGCGGTCTGGGTGCCCTTGAGTGCGGCCATCGGCTGCGCGGTGTCGAGGTACTGGCGCAACGCGGCCACATCCTTGACGCCGAGCGATTCAGCCCAGGCCTTTTGCGGTGCCAAAAGCCGGCCATCGGCCAGCGCGGCGTCGACCAGCTGCGCCACCTCGCCCTGGTTGATGCGTGCCGTCAGCGCGGCCAGCTGGGTCTGCATGGCGGCCATGGTTTCCACCGGCACGTAGCGGGCGGGGTCGGGGGCGGCCGACTTGAGGGCGGCAATCTGGGTGTCTGCGGCGTCAGCCTTGGCCTTGAGCGCGGCCACTGCGGCGACGGCGTCGCCTTCGGCAGTGGTCTCGGGCAGGCCCAGGGTGGCGAGCAGCTTTTTAAGCGTCTCGTTCACTTCGGGGGTCTCCAGGTGGGGTGCGGGGCGATTGCCCGCGGGGGCGAAACTGGCGTGCCGCAGCGACAGGGCAGCCTGTACGGGCTCGTCGATGGCGGGGGTGTTGGTGAGCGCGACATGCAGTAGATCGAGCACGTCGCGCGTGTCGGGGTGGTACAGGAACACCGGCGACAGGTAGCGGTATTCCTCGCCCTCGATCAGCGCTGCGGCGCGTGCCGTCCAGCGCACGGCGCCGTACAGGCCGGGCTCGCTGGCGTCGGGCAACCACACCAGCGAACGCGGATCGATCCAGCCGGCAGCCGGCGCCGGTTGGCCGTTGCGCTCGGCGAGCAGGATCTGATGCTCGTAGTCGATGGGGATGTCGGTGCTGCGCGAGGCGGCGCGGGCGATGACCTGCGCCGCGACGGCGGCATCCATGAACCACGGGCCCTGGCCAGCCAGTGCGCCGCGCGGCGCATCGAAACGGCCAGCCGGGATCAGGCGCTGCAGGCGTTCGCCGGGGCGGACCTCAAGCGCGCAGACGGCCAGCGTGAGGGCGGCGAGACGTGGGGTGCTCGGGAGAGCGGTCGGGGTGGGGTGTGCCATGGCGCCGATGATCGGCGCCGGGCGAGGGGGTGAATCAGGGGAAAGGGTTCGGTGGCCTAAGCGGGCTGAAGGGCTTCTATTTTTGTGATGAGCGTTGCCGCTACATCTACGTGCGAAGTGGCCTCACTGTGAGATACGAGACGATGCAGTTCATAGTCTGCAAGAACGCGCTTGGCTTTCAGGTCGCGGAGAATGTAGGCAATGGATTTTGCCTGGGGCGTGCCGGCAGCAATGTAGCGATGAATGACGAGCTCATGGCTACCCCCATTGACTTGGCCGTAATCGATCTCGGGGCAGCACTCCTCAGCTCGACCATTGGCGCAGTGGAATGCCGCATAGTAGGCGCGGCTTGTCGCCGAGCGAAGTGCCGCTTCGCTCTCAGGCATTTGCAGCAAGCTGCGGGCAACTTCAAGAAAGCTGAGGTACTTGTTCTGCATCGCGATGCTTGGTGCAACTGATTGTAAGAAACTCGCCGGTATGGTCGAGGTCAGCAGCAACCAGAGCATCAGCGATCATAAAGTTCGTCTCGACAATCTCGTCGATCGTCGCGATAACGGAAAATACGGAGACCATGGCCGGGCTATCCACGAACTCACTCGCCCAAGCCGTAGCGGCTCCGTGTCGCGTCCGGATCACTTCACCGGCGATGCGGGTCGCTTCACACAGCGATTCCATCGAGACGGGCGACGAAGATGCAATACGCTCTTTCAACAGCTGGAAAGACGGGTTTTTCATCAGCATCAAAACGTCACTATCGCGACCTGTGGCGCGTAGGCGGTCAGCCTGATCGGCACAATTCGACGCGAGGCGAAAGTCTGCCGCGGCCATTGCAATCTCGGCGCTTAGCTCGATAACGCTGAAGTTACCCTGATGAGTCGTGAGCAACTGCCGCATAATTTCCAGGGCTTCGTCGTGGCGAAAAAACGCCCCCAGGAAATTCGCATAATTCATGCGTACCTCTACAGGCGCACCGGGCAGCGATAGAGCCTTGTTGAAAGCATTGCGCATCGCAGCCTCGTCCTTGCTCAGAAACTCGATGCAACCAAGCAAGCTAAAGGCGTTCGAGAGATCCACGCCGCTTTGGATCTGCCTCAGAACATCCTGACGCAACCGCCGCAGCCGAAACTCGTCGGGGCTTGCCATTGCAAACAGTTCCGAGACTCGACGGCCCAGATCCGAAGTTTTTGGCTGGTGTGCGGTTACAAGCATATTCATCATCCCAAGCATCATATCACCGCGAAAAAGACGGCGTTACTACCCCGTTACCCGCCTCGATCACCCTCGCGCCCATACATCGCCCTGCCTCGCCCATCCAAACCGCTCCACGGGCCTGTAAACGCGTCAGCCCTTTCACCCGCTGAACGCCCCGGACAAGTAGCCTTCGATGATGTCGATCACCGCTTGCTCGTCCTCGGGCGCCAGGGTGCCCGACTCGGGGTCGGCGAACAGCAAGCCGCGGCGAGGCATGCGACGGGTGCCGAATTCATGGAAGGCGGCATAGGGCTGGTCGAAGCCGACCGCGACGCCGCCGGCGTCGGCCTGATAGCTGATGCCGCCGAGCATGTCGCCATAGCGTTCGAGCAATTTGCGTTCGCCGTCTTCGGGGTAGCTTGCCGCCGTGGCTGGGGCCCAGCTGGCCCATGGGCTGCCGAGCGGGTCGCGGCGTGTTTCGAAGCGCTCGCGAATGCGGTTCTCGAGTTCCATGCCGATGCTGTGCATGGCGGGGGAGAGGTCGTTAAGGCGGGCGCTGAGTTGCGCCAGGTAGTCGGCCAGGGGGGCGTTGGTGACTTCGATACGGATCATGGTGCTATCCTTGAGTTGAGGGCGAGGCGTGGAAATGGCGTCCACGCTCATGCGATGTTCGCCTTGCGCGACGGGCATGTATGGAGGAACGGCCGACCTCCCGCCCTTATCCTTTACGCCTCGCCGCCGAGCGCTCCGCTCACTAAGCGCAGGTCTCCGCGTCTCACTCGATCGCTCAGATCCTTCAATAGCGGCCGGTATGCCGACACGATCGTGTTGCGCTGGGCCTGCTCGCGGCGCTCGAAGTCAAATTCGACGGCAACTTGTCCCCGCCGCGCCGAAGCCTCCGGCAAGACATACAGCAGCGTGCCATGCACAGTGTCGTAGAGCACGGCGAGCGGCTCGACCAGCAGCTCGGGCAACTGTTCCCAAGTCTGCGCGGGTAACGCGTCGCCTTTCTTTTCGTGGCGCTTGGCCTTCGGTCCGACGATTGGGCTGCTGGTAACCGCGATCTCCGCCGACGTGGGGATGCGCCGCTTTTCTGCCGCCAGCCAAGTCAGCACCTCGGGAGAGATTGCCCCGATGATCGGCGCCTGGCTTTTGGCCTGCGGATCGCTGTCGAGCTGTGCGAGCCAGGCGCGGTAGCCCTCGGCCAGCGGGGGCAGCCAGTCCGCGCGCGCTTCTTGCCAGGTGGCCGCGCCGAGTGCAGCCGGCGCACTGGCGAGCTTGTCCGCGGCCATGCGCGCCATTTCTCTTGCACGCGAAGCGGCCACGCCGACGTTGTAGTCGAACCCGGGGTCGATGCCGACGGGCACCTGCATGACCTCGCCGGTACGCTTGTTGAGCCACTCGCGTGTTTGCACGGGTGGTGCCTCGGTGGAGATAGTTCCGGCGGTTTTGCGGCGCTCGTACTCGCGTGCGGTCAGGCTCACCGCGCTGCAGCGGCATCGCCAGCCATTCGGGGGCCAGTGGGTGCGCCAGAAAGGGTCATCCACCGGCAGCACCAGGTTGTGCCAGGGACGATGCGAGGCACGCACGCGTTCGTCCCCCTTGGTGATGTAGCGCACATAGGGGTGGCTGTGCTTGTTGCGCTCGATGCGTTCCCACTGGCCGGCGCTGTAGGCCATGCGGGTGTTCATGTCGAATATCAGCTTCAGCCGCGCGCTATCGAACCTGGTTGCGACAGCCTCGCCGGTTGTGGGGTCGAGCACCTGGGTTTCGCCCCACCACCCCTCGCGCTTGAGCAATGCCTGGGTGTCGCGCATCCAGTCGCGCCGCGACAGGTCGCCTTGTACCGATGCGGTGATGCCGTCCTGGACCGCCTTGAGCAGATCCAGCCGCGCCAGGCGGCTGACGGTGAATTGGCGCGCGTGCTCGTCCTGCCACAGGTCGCGCCAATCGAACGTTGGCGTCAGCTGGTCACGCTGCTGCAGGTAGCGTACGGCCTCGGCCGCTTCCAGCCGGAACAGGGCTGCGAACTGCTGCGCGGGGGTGTCGTCACGCGCCATCGTCGGCCTCGATGCCGGCCTGAGCCGCCAGGCGTGCTGTGAAGGCGGCGCGCGCGAGTTGCGCCGTCAGCTCGGTGATGTCCATCTGTTCCAGCAGGGCCGGAAGCCGTGCCAGGAACTGCTCTGCGGTCTCACCTTCGGCGCTTGCCGCGTCGATGGCTGTTTGCAGGGGGCTGACCAAGGGGGTGACAACGGGCGCCCAGTCGTCGGCCACAGTGTCGACCAGCTCGTCAATGGCGTCGCGTGGCGGACGTGCCGAGGGTAGTGCGGCGGCAGCCAGGCGCCAGTGACGGTAAGCTCCCATCGCCAGACCCGCCAGTTCGGGTGGCTCGGCTGGCTGGGACGTCGTCGCGGGAACAGCGAGCACATCCTCCTTGCCGTCCGGCTCAGGGATGCGCAGCTTTTCATGCCCCCAGGCACGCGGGATCTTGAAGCCCACACCCACCAACTTCGGCAGAGCCTCGGCATACACCTGCAAATCCTCGGAATCGCCGTGGTCGAACACGAAGCGCGGGCAGCGCCGGTAACTATCCACGCCGGGGCGATTGAGCGCGATCAGCGGATACACCAGGTCGCGCGTCAGCGTGCCGGCCAGCTGGCGGGCGTCGCTCTTCAGAATGTCGCGGCGCACCTCGCCATGCAGGTCGGCCACGCCGCTGCCCAGGCCGGTCGCCTTGGCCTCGCTGGACAGGACTTGCCCCAGGATGGCTTTGCTCTGCGCACGGTCGGCCCAATCGACCATGTTCAGGTGGTGGCTGCCGCCGGCACCGCCCACGACCTCCTTGATTTCCAGCGCCATGCCCTCGGGCATGATGGCTCGTGCGTCATGGCCCAGGGCGGTGACGGCACGCATCAGGCTGGCCTTTTCCTCGCCGCTGGCGCCCGACATGTATTTGCCGACGATGATCGGTAGGCCGTAGGTCTCCAGGAACTCGGCGAAGTCGCCCACCGCATAGGCCTTGTAGAGGAAGGGCCACAGGCAGGCGCGGAACAACCCCGCGCGGCCCAGATAGCCCGTCTTTACCTTTTTGTGCTGATGCACGATCCAGCCCATCGGCTGCAGCGCGGCACCGCCCGCGCTGCCGTCGGCCAGGCGCAGTTCGCGCCGGTCGAGGTCGGTGGTCAGCCAGGTCTGCGGGCGCGGATGAAAGGCCGGAATCCAGTCTTGACCCCAGCGCTGCCACTCGAGTTCGATGGCAGCGTAGCCGAAGCCGGGCGCCTCCATCATGGCCAGCACCACGTCCTCGAGGTCGTCGACGGTGTCGCGCAGCATTTCCTCAGCAAAGGCCGCCGCCGCCTTCTCGGCAGCACTGGCGTTACTGGGCGGCTCGATCGACCAGTCCAGGCCCACCGGCGCCCCCTGGCGCTTGTCGAACTCGCAGCGCAGGTGGGGGTCGCGATCGATCATGTCGTCAAACAGCTGCGCCTGTGCCGTCAGGTCGCCGCGGTCGGCGTCCTTCAGGATGCGCGCAGCCTTGGCGGGCGTGAGGCCGTCGAGTTGGCTGTCGATCATTTGGTGTTGCAGCGCGACCACGCGGGTGGTCTGCGGCTCGCGCAGCGCGCCGGGGTCGAAGGGGGTGCCGTTGGCGTCGAGGATTTTCATAGATCAGCTCTGGGTTTCGATATCGATCAGGCCGCGATCGAAGAACGGGCGCAGGGCCTCGGCGACCTGGTCGGCAGGCATCGTGCTGTATAGCCAATTGATCATTTCTCGCCCGGCCTCAAGCCACTGACGGTGCTGTTCGGCCGCGCGCACGATGCGCGACACCAGCACGTCAGGAGTAAGGGTCTCGACGCTGCCGTCGTGGTAGGTGATTTGCATCAGCTGGGTCATCAGAACATTCTCCGAGAGTCGTTATCCCAATCGCCTCCGCCGACTTGGTAGCCGCGCTGGGCGGTGCCGTGGCGGCCCAAGCTGCGGAAGCCTTCCGTGCCTCCGCCCATCGTGGTGGCGGCCATCCATAGCATTTGCAGGGCGTCGGGGCCGTCGTCGTGGTCGGCCTTGGGGAAGTGGCGCAGCTGGTCGATCAGGGTGGTCTGGCCGGGGTGCAGGCGGATGAGGCCGTTCTTGACGTGGGGCTGGATGGATTCGATGCGCAGCAACTTGTCGCTGATCGGCTGCACGCCGCGCGCCGGCACCGGGATGCCACGCGCGGCCGCGCGCTTGATCAGCTCAGAGTAGAGGAAGGCCTGGAACTGCACGGTCTCGATCACCCACAGCAGGGCGCGGTATTCCGCCTGGTAGGCGATCACGTCTTCGATGATGCGGTCGGGCAGGCGCTTGCGGATGCCGGCCTCGACCACGTCGAGGATGCCCGTCTGGCGGTTGAGTCCGCCCACCAGGATGGCCGAGGGGTCGCGGCTGGCGCCCGCCTTGCCGAGCGACGGGTCGCAGGCGCCAAAGAAGATCCAGTCGGCCAGACGATTGACCCAGAACTGGATGATGCCGGCGAAGGGGGCGTTGTCGCCGGCCACCGGGTCGTTCTGGTATTCGCTGTCGAAAGTATCGTGCCCGTCACGGGCGCGGATCTTCATCAGCGCCAGTAGCGGGCGCGCGGCCCAGCTGCATTCGGCACCGCGCTCCATCTCCACCTGGTGCTCGGCGTAGTAGGCGTCGGCGGCGTCTTCGCCCTGGTTGCGCAGGGTTTCTTCCCAGCGGTCCCACAGGTCCAGGCGGTCGGGCCAGCGCAGCAGCGCCTTGAAGCGCGCGGTGCGCCACATCTTGTTGGCCAGCGTGCGCGAGAGCACCGAGTCGTAGTGCAGGATGGTGCCGATATACACCACGTCGAACTTGGCCCCAGCGCCACCCAGCGGCAGGATGGTCTTGCTGACCCAGCTCTGCAGCTTGTCGCGCTGGTCCGGGTTGCGCACCTGCTCATCGTTCTCGATATCGTCGAGCACGGCCAGGTCGGGCCGGTAGGGGCCATGGCGCAGGCCGCGCAGTTTTTTGCCACTGCCTGCCACCTGCACCTTGGCATTGTTGGCCGTGACGATGGTACCCGCCTGCCACACCCGCCCCTGGCCGCAGGCCTCGGGGAAGTCCATCGCGAGGCGGGGGTTGAACTCCAGCTCGGCCTTGATCGCCTCCAGCATCGGGTATGCCTGGTCGATGCTGTCCATGACGATCACCGGGTAGCGCTTGCGCGCGGTGACCAGGCACCACAGCACGAAGAGCTGAGACACCAAGGTGGATTTGGCCTCGCCGCGGGGTGCGGCGATGGCGTCGGTTTCGCCCTTGTCGCTCGCGACAATCTCGGGCAAGCGGGCGAACAGGTAGTCGTGCAGGCGCGAGCGGTGCGGGCTGCGCACGTAGTGCGGGAAGTAGGTGCCGACGAAGACGCCGAAGTCGTCGTGCGCCTGTTTGCGCCGCCTTTGGCACGCAGCCGGGTCCGGGTCGAACCCGGTCACCTCAGCCTCGATCCGCGCGCGGAACGAGGCGGCGAGGTCGGCCAACTCGGTGAGGAATGACTTTCGGGTAGACTTTCCGTTACTCATGACAGGAGCGCCGCATGAAACGAGACATGGACCTGATTCGCAGGATCATCCTGGGGGCTCGCGACACACCCAACGGAAGCCCGCTGATGGGCGTGCCCGGCGTGGCGGACGAGACCTTTGCCGAACACGTCCAAATCCTCGAAGAAGCCGGTTTGCTCTTTGCTGCTATCGCCCCCAAGGGGATGCAACCCGCAAAGAAGGCGGCCGTTTGGCGCCTGACGTGGGCAGGGCACGATTTCGCTGATTCGATCCTGGATGACACGATCTGGAACAAGGCCAAGGAGCATGTGATCAAGCCGTCCGCCTCATGGACGTTCGGCCTCCTCCTCGAGTACCTCAAGGTGGAAATTCGACACCACATTCCCGGCCTCGATTAGAGCGCGCAGTTCTCGGGCGGCGTTGAAGTAGCAGGTCGCGCCGTGCTCGATGAGGCGGCGTCCCATCGGGTTCGACTCGGCTTCGGCGCTCTGGAACTTGCAGCGCGCCACGTGCATCCAGGCATCTGCCAGTGCCAACAGCGCAGCGCGGTCGACGGTGTTATCCATACGCCCTCGCAATCTCATCGCCGAACCCCTCCAGCTGTTCGACGAACTCGCCGGCCAGTGCCGGCTTTTTCTTGGCAATGAACTCGCCGAAGCGCTTGAGCACGTCCATGGCGATCGCCAGCTTGTCGGTCTCGGGCATCAGGCGCTTCGAGACGGCCATGAGCTTGTGGTAGGCGTCGGCCAGGCTGGCGAGCATCTGCACCTTGGTGGCCGGGTCCATGTCGGGCGCGGCCTGGATGCTCTCGACGGTGGCCTGCACCTGCTGCACGACCACGGCCAGTGTCTGGCGCACCACGTCCTCGATGCCGCCGCCGGCGATCATCTGCGCGCCGCGGGCCTTGTCCCAGTCGTCGCCGGCTTTCTTGGCCTCGGCCTTCCAGCGGCGTGCGGTGGCGATGGGCACATCAAACTTGAGCGCTGCCACTTCCAGCCCGAGCTGGTCGAACACGAAGGCAGCGCGCACGGCACGGCGGGTTTCGTCAGGGTGGGCCATGGTCAGGCGCCCGGCAGCGGGCGACGCACGCCCGGCACGGTGATCTGCCCCAGTGCTGCGGCCGCGCCGCGCTCGGTCAGCGTGGCGGCCTCGGCATCGAGCACGACCAGCCCTTGCTCGTCCAGCCACGCGCAGTCGGTGCGCACGCGATCGACCGAGGCCACATAGCCGACCAGGTCGGCACGCTCGCGCAAGGCGCGCACGGGCAGCTTGTAGCCCGGCGATACCAGCAGCGCGGCCAGCAGCACCTGGCGGCGGTCTTCTTCGACAATCCGTTCAGCGTGGTTCATTGCATTCCCTTCTGGGCGATCTGGTTGAGGATCAGGCGCAGCGTGTCGCCCTGGCCTTTGACCTCGCCGAGCAGCGTGGCCAGGGTGCGGGCGGTTTCGTTCTGCTTTTCGTAGAGCTTGCTGAGGTCGTCGTGCGTGGGTGCCTTGCTGACAATGCCCTCCAGGCGGGCAATGCGACTGGCGTGATCTGCCATGCGGGTGTCGAAGTCGGCGTCCAGCCCGTCCAGGCGGCGAGCAATCGCGGCGCCTTGCGCGGCCTCGGTGGCACGGTGTGCCGCAAGCTGGTCGGCCAGCATGGCGCCGTACTGCTGCAAGAAGGTGCGGCCCATGGCCCATGCGCCGGCGATGAGGGCGCTGGCAATGCCCGCCAGCAGGGCAACGGTGAAGTAGTTGATTTCAATGATCACGGGTGTACGTCCGGGGCGTGGGGGTCGATGTGCCAGTCAATCAGGGCATTGAGGCGCTGGGCGCACTGGGCGTATTGGGCATAGGCGGTATTGGCCCAGCGGGTGACGTCGGTGTCGCTGGCGACGGCGTCGTCGGGTGAGTCGGCGACATTGATGTCGCCGACTTGAGGGCGGGTGCGCTGCGAGGCAGCGGCGGCAGGCTCGGAGGCATACGCTGCAGCAGGCTGGCCGGTGGTCTTGGCAGCGGGCTGGGGTCCGGCAGCGGCACGGTCGAGCAGGCCGAGAGCATCAGCGCCAAGGCAAGCGCGGCCAGTGGTGACGCGGGCAATTTCATGGTCGAGGCGGTCCTGTAGGGCAAGGGTGGCGGCGTGGGCCTGGTGAAGGTCGCGCGTGAGCTGGTCGCCGCGCGCAAGGGCTGCCTGCAGGCGTGCGACGGACTGCAGGGCGGCCGTGAGGCGCGCGTTGGCGTGCTGCTCGCGCAGTTGGGCGAGCGCCTTGTCCTTCACGGCAGCCGTTACTGCAGCACCCGCCACCACGCCCAGCAGCAGCGCAGTAACGGCGACGAGCCACGGTGGGATGAGGCGCAGCGGCATCATTGCGGCGCCCCCATGCACTGGTGGTATTCCGCCTTGCGGCGGGTGACGAGGCCGGGTTCGACCTTGCCGCCGGCGTAGGTCCATCGCAGGATTTGTGCACACGCGCCGGGGTAGTCGGGGGGCACGGCTTTGAGCCGCTTCACCAGCGTGGAGCCGCAAAAAGCCGGCGTGCCAATGTTGTAGGCGAGCGAGACATAGGCATCGAATTCATGCTGGGCCAAGGGCACGTCACCGATGCAGGCGGCCACCTCGCGCGCGAAGGCGTCAGCCTCGACCGCCAGCCGTTGCACGGCACGTACCGGGTCGGTGCGCTGGCCCATGCGCACCCCGGCGGTGGTGCCAAAGCCAAGCGTGGCCACGCCCACGCTGTCGCGGTAGGCGTGCTCTCGATAGCCCTCGTAGCCGGCCAGGGTGCCGACTAGCAAGGCGGATGCGGTGAGCCCGATCGCGGCCTTACGCACGCCGCGCCCCCCAGCACGACGGCACCAGGGGGCAGCCGAAGTGCGGCGACACGTAGTGCCCCACGGGCAGCTTGGCGCAGCGCCCGAACCCAGACGCCGCGGCCAGCCTGTCATTGGCTGGCCGGGTGAAGTGGGTGCAGACTCCGCAGGTTTGGCGACCGGATTTCATGGCCGCATGATGCGGCCGGGATACGCACGGCCAGAGCGGGAAATGCTTCCGGGGGGAAGCACTACGCCCCGCGCGAGGCGCCGGGCTTACTTCACTTGCAGCATTCCGGTGACATTGCCGTCAGCGTCGAGCGTAAAAACGGCTTGCTCAACGACATAGCCACCGAAACTGTTTTTCGCACGGTACGAGAGTCCAACCGTGTAGTTGCCACAGCCCTTTTTCACCGGCGTCCATTCGACGGCCTTGAACGAGTCAGGGTCTTTGAGGTTGCGTTTCAGGTAGCGCTCGACGGCATGCACGCTACCGTCCCAAGGAGAGTTTTCGACGGGCAGCTTTCCAGCAAACATTTGTTCGCAGTTTGTGGCCTGGTCGGCCGCGGCCTGCCGTTTGAGGCGGCGGCGTACAAGCTCTTCGCCAACGGTTCCGGGCCGTGGGCAAGGTTCGGCCAGGCGCACCTCTTTGCGGTCAATCACGCACGTGTAGTCCTGGGCCTGGGCGGGGGTCGCAGCCGTGAGTGCAAGTGCCGCGAGTGCAATCTGCATCATGACAATCCCTTTGATCTATGTTGTTGGCCTAATTCTGCCTCAGAACAACCCCATCTGCCCGCCCATCTCCAGCACGGCCCCCGCGCCGTCGTCCGGGCGCTTGAGCACCATGCTGACCCAGCGTGTGGTGACGCCGAATTCCAGCGCGATGTCTTCGAGCGTGGCGCCGGCGTCGCAGCGGGCGCGCATGGCGCGCATCTTGGCGCGGGCGATGGCGGTTTTGCAGTTGGGAATGTTGAGGATGTCGTCGCCGTACTCGGCCACGATGCGCTCGGCGCCGCGCATGCCGACCAGTTCGGCCAGGCGCTCGAACCGTGCGGCGCCGGCGGGGTTGTTGTTGGCACCCTTGGGCACCGGGAAGGGGATGCCGCCCAGCTCGCGGATCAGCGCTTCGGCCTTGGCCCAGCCGACGAGGCGCACCAGGTCGCGCGCGGTGGCGGGCAGGTCGCTTTCGAGGATGGGGGGCGCAGGCTTACGGGCCATGTCTCAAGGCACCCGTTTGGCCTGTTCGTGGCGCAGCGTGGTGGCCAGTGCAGCGACAACTTTATTCAGATCGTCCGGGTCGCAAAAGTCCAGGCTGGTGCGCTTGCAGACCCGGCGCGCCACACCGTCGGCGTAGGACAGCGGTTTCACGTCGCCGGTGACGCGGTGCAGCTCGGCCAGCAAGGCGTCCACCTTGCTCAGCAGCGGCGCGCGGTCCGCTGCCGGCGTGACGCGCTTGCGCCCGGCATAGCCCGCCTTGCCGCGGTTGAGGTGGTCCAGGATGTCGCCCAGCTGCTGCAGGGTGCAGTCGGCCATGCTTGCGCAGCCGGTGACCTGGCGCACGATGGCGCGGCGGGCTTCATCATCCAGCCCCGCGGCCTTGCAGGCGGCGAAGATGGCGCGCCGGCGCAGCGCCAGGCGTTGGGCGGGGGTTTGGCGGGCGGTCATAGGGTCATTCCTCATCAACAGGTATCAGCCACAGCAAGGCGCGATGCAGCAGGTCGGCGACGGGTTCGGAGATTCGATGCAGCACGGCGGGCTCCTGCGTGGATGCGTTACCAAACTTGATGGAGGGCCCGCGGGTTACGCGGGCAGGCCCTCGGGCAAGTCAGGTCAGGCGGCAGTGGGCTGGCTGGCGGTTTGCTCGATCTGTTGGGCGCGGGCCTCGAGCCGTTCGGCTTCGGCCTTCAGGTCGTAATGGGCACGGCCATCGGCGTGCTGGGCGTCAGCGCGCAGATCGGCTGCACGCTGGCGCAGCTGTTCAGGGGTGGGGTGCATTTCGGGGCTCCGTTCAGGGGTTGAGGGCGTCATCCAGAGCCTTGCCGGCGCTGAACTTCACCGCCACACGCTCGGGGATCTCGATTGCCGCGCCGGTGGCCGGGTTGCGGCCGGTGCGCGCGGCGCGGGTGGTGGTCTTGAGCTTGCCCAGGCCGGGCAGCACGACCTCGGTGTCGTTATGCGGGTCGGCGCTGGCGAAGTGCATCGTGACGACACGGCCCAGCGATTCGATGACGGCTTCGATGGTGGCGCGCTTCACCGGCAGGCTTTCGCTTTCGAGCTCGTCGTGGATGGCGGTGATCAGTTCGGTCTTGTTCATGCTGCGTTGCTCCAGTGTTGTCCAGCATTGGTAAGGGGGGTTGCCGGTTCCCGGCGCCCTTTGCGGCTTTCGCCAAGGCGGGCCTTTGCTTTTTCCGTGCCGGCTGGTTCCGATATGTGCCCGTCGGTTTCCTGCGGTCTTCGCACTGCTACAGGTGTGCGGGGCTTTCGCTGTCAAGGGTGGGGTCGAAGTTCATGAGTTCAGCAGTTCATGAAGTCAGTCTCAGCGGCTTGTTTGAACCCACGCCCTTATGAAGCTGTGCGTCGCGCCCTGCATGGCCACCTGCCGACCAAGCGTCCTCATCCTTCGCTGACCAGTTGCGACCTGCATTGCGGTCGACGACGTCCAAATTGCCGAGGCCTGGGTGGTTGAGTTGCATGTGCGCTTCAATGGCCGCCTTTGCGAATTCGGGTGGTGTTGGTGCAGCCAAGTTGGCGCACGCGGCTCGCACCCAGCTCTCCGAGAACAGGTCTGCGCGGCGAGTCTTGTTCGTTTTCTTGATTCGCTTGAGTGTCGTGGCAATAAACCCGCTTCGGGCCTTGAGTGCCTGCCGCAACAGGACCTCAAATGAATAGGCCGCAACCTCGTTGGCCGGCGCGACGCCAACGAACAGCCAATGCGCGATGTCCCAATACGACCGGGTAAAAATGAGATTGCAGCCAAATGCATGGGCAATGCGCCCGGCGAGATCGCTTTCCCACTTCGCCGGTCGAGCAACTGCACCACTCTTGGCCTTCGACTCACCCACTCCGGCCGCAAGCATCTCGACCTGGCTCACCTGGTGCATTTCCATCAGCTTTTGCGCTTGCCGCAATGCGGCCGCTGCTTCGTGCTCGCCTCCAGACTTGGCGAGCTCCATGCACTTGCGGATCTTCTCGATAATGTCGTTACGATCGGCCATCACGTGGTCTCCTCAGTCGGCTGGTGAAGTGCCGCAGCGGTTTCAAGGAGACGAGTGGCGAGTGCGTGTGCGCTGCTCTGCTCGTCGATGCCATTGGGCTCGAAGCGGAAGCGGATGTTGACGTCGCCATCAGGGCCGTCATCGTCAAGGATGATGATCGCCTGGGCCATCACGCCACCTCCGCCAGCGCTTCGCGCTTGATCTCGTAGCCGAAGGCGTCTTCCTGCTTCAGCGATGCGCCGACGGCGTGCAGGGTTTCGAGCGGGAGGGCTCGCATGGCGTCTTTGTTAGGCGACTCTTTCACCAGGAGGCAGTCGCGCAGGTTGAGGTCTTTCAGCGCTTGGACGGTGTCGGCCACGCGCTTGATGACGACGCTGGTCGACAGACGGAAGCCGACGGTGCCGAAGGTGAGTTCGCGCGTTTTGGCTTTGATGAACTCGGCGCGGTTGGATTCGGCGTATTCCTTGATGGCCATTTCCAGACCGAGCTTTTTACTTTGCAGCGGTTCGGCGGCGGCCTTGGTGCTGGCCTTTACGTAGTCGATGCTCTCTTGCTGCGCGGCCTCGAGCAGGCCGAGTTCGCGGTCGATGCGCCCGATTTCGGCCAGGCAGCGGTCGACTTCGTCCCAGGATTCGAGGGTGGTGCCGGATAGGCGTTTGCGAGCCATGTCAGTGGTCTCCAAGGGTGGCGGGGGTGGGTTCGTTCTCGCGCATGGCGGCCAGTGCAGCCAGGCCGAGGTCAGTAATGCGGTAGCGAGCAAAGCGGCCGGTGCCCACCGGTATGCCGGTGCGGTTGGCAGCCATCTCGCGGTACAGCCAGCCGGACTGGCGCATGGTTTCGACGAGGGCGCTGACACCGCTGCGGGTGATGGGCGGGGTGATGCCCGCCTGCTCGAGGCGCTCGTGCAGCGCGTTGATGGCGAGCGCGTCGCCGCACGCCAACTGGCTGAGGAGGTGGCGCCGGCGCAGCGCAGCACGCTGCCCGGCCGTGGTGAGGGCGTGATGCCCGACGGCTTCACGCAGCCGTGTCGCCGACGCCATGCCCAGCGCCTGTACCTGCTGCGCCAGGGTCGGAAGGCTTGCGGGTGTCATGCGTTCGCTCCCAGGGGCAGCACGCCCGGCACGCCCAGCAGGCGGGCCAGACGCAGCACGGCGGCAGGCGGGAGGTCGATGTCCTCGTTGGGGGTGTAGATCGACAGGGTCCCGTCATCCCACAGGGCAAAGGCGGGCCGCCCCGGTTGTGTCAAAACGTTGGGCGCGGCCTCCGTCGGGGCTGACTCGGGCTCCATCTCGCCCAGGGCGTCGGCGATGGCGGCCAATCCGGCCACAATCCGGTCTTCCTGGACCATTTTCCCGACGTCGGCAAAATGGTCGGGGGCTTCCACCGGCTGCGCCGCAGGGGTTTCGGCCGCCGGCGCCGTGGCGCGGGGGTCGTAGATGCGGTCGGCACGTTGGCCGGGGATGTTGCCACGGGCGACGCGACCGCCGCTGGCGAGGCTGCCGACGAGGTAGCTGACCCCTTCCACGCTGATGCCCAGCTGTGCGGCAAGGTCCTGGGCGCGCAGCCCTTCGGCCAGTGTTTTGCCTTCGACCAGGGCGACAAGTTGCTTGCGGCGCTGTTGCGCCAGTTCGGGTGAGCGGTTTTTCACGGTGCTGTCCTCGAGGTCACGGCGCACCGCAGGAGACTGCGGGAAGCGCCAGGGGGTGGCGGTGTGGCGAATGGCGAAATGGCCGTTGGCGTTGAGGGTTTTCCAGGAATCCATGCCGACGCGGGCGCCGGTGGGCCAGATGGCGAGCCAGGGCGCGGGGTCGCTGGCGCGCTTGATGTGGGCGGCGTTGATCTGGCGCGTGGCCTTGAGCTGCTCGATGGCGGCCCAGTAGGCGCGTTCGTCGCCGCCGATCAGCGCCGCCACGTCGTCAGCGTTGGCCGGGCGTTTGCTGTCGTGGCGGGTGATGCGCTCGAGGATCTCGGCGGCAAGCGTATCGGCGCTCATGGCTGCACCTCGGTGACGTGCGCCGCCAGGGTGGTGGCGACGGTGTCGGGGTCGGGCTGCGCGCCGCAGGCGATGCGGGCGTGCTCGACCTGGTCGGCGAGGGCGACGACTGCAGTCCTCAGCGAGTCGATCTCGGCTTCGGCGGCATGCAAGGCGATCAGTACACCCAGGCCAAAGGCGCAGACGACGGGGAGGGCGCGGCTTTCGACGAAGTCAGCGTCGAGCAGCGTGCGAAGTATCTTCACGAGGCGGTCTCCGGAGTGGGCTTGCTGGGGTTGTGTGGGCACTTGCGGCAGGCACGCCAGTGCGGCACGTCGGCGGCCGTGATGGCGCCGTAACTGCGGCCGGCGTAGGCTGCGCATTCGTGCGGGGCAATGCTTACCTGTAGGTGCGGGCAGTCGATCCGGGCATAGGTGGCCAGCACCTTGGCGGCGATCAGCGAGGGGTCGCGGTAGGTACCCGACAGCACCCGGCTGATGGCCGGGCGGCTGTAGTCCAAGCGCGCGGCCACGCCGGTGATTCCGCGCGGGTCTGCATCGACGGCTTGGCGCAGCAGGGAGAGCCAGTCAGTCATGGGTTGCCTCCATGTCGGTGGTCAGCGGGGCCAGGGTGTCCCCACTGTTCGGATCGAACACCGTGCCGTGGCGCTGGCGGCACACCGGGGCCTGTCGGCCCAGGTCGCGTTTGAGGTGCCAGACCACGTGTCCGCGCGAGCCGGGCGATACACCGGGCACCCGGCGCGCCGTGGGCTTGACGACACCGACCTTGGCCAGCGCGCACAGGTAGCGGCGCAGGTTGCCGTCGGCGTCGCGTTCGGTGCCGTCGGCCAAGGTGTGCAGCAGCACGGCGACGGTGAACTTCTTCATCTCGCGCATCACCCACCAGGCGCGTTCGCGCAGGCCGGTGGTGCGCGTGATGCGGCGGCGTTCGGTGCGCCCGGTGAGTTGCTGGCCCGAGGCCAGCCACGCGCGGCCGGCATCGGTGATGCGGTACAGCCCGCGCGCGGGCGTTTCCACCAGGTGGCGTCGGCGCAGGATCAGCGCAGCGGTGGTGATCAGGTTGGGCGCACGCGCCATGCGTGCGGCCAGATCAGTGCGGGTGCCGGTGCCCTCAGGCAGCGTGGCCAGCAAGGCCAGCAGCGGCTGAGCGATCGGGGTCTTTCTGTTGCGCATCAGGCCAACACCCCGCGCTTCATCAGCTTGGCCGAGAAGTCCTCGCACAGCGGCATGCCCTTCATGTGCTCGGCGCCGATCGTGGTCAGCCCATTGCGCCGCGCCACCGCCTCGCAGCGGGCGATCGCGGTCATTACCAGCCGCATGCGGGCGTTGGTTTCGCGGTGGATGCGCTCGACCAGATCGTCGGCAAATGCCACACCTTCGGCCAACTGGGCGCAGGCCGCGGCCACGTCGGCCAGCACCGAGGGCTTGAACTCCACCGTCCAGCTGATGCGGCTGGCCAACTGGTCGATGCGCGACAGCGCCGCGTTGTGCTTCTCCATCATCACCATCACCATCACGGTGCTGCTCTTGTCGGTGATGTGGCGCAGGCGCTCGAGGCAGGCCGCGTTTTTTTCCAGGGCGTAGCCGGCCTCATCGACGATGATGGGGATCTCGTGCTCGGCGATCGTCTCCTCGATGCGCGCCTCGTAGCCACGTTCGACCGGAATCGACAGCGCCGCGGCCAGTTCGCGCATGGCGCGTTCCACCGTCCATTTTGGGTACGCCGTCAGTCGTGCCGCGCCCACTTCGGCCGCCCAGTTCATCACCGTCGTGGTTTTGCCTTCGCCGGGGCGGCCCGACACCAGCATCAGCCCCGACTCGGCCGCGCCGCGGCTTTCAAGCATGGCAAGCCCGGATCGAAAGCGCTTGGCGTTCTCGGTTTTCACAAAAAGCTGTTTCATCGTCTAAACTCCGTCGTGTGTTGTGTTTCACAAGAGCAGCTGGGTGAGCGGCAACTCACCCGGCAGCCCGCTTAAAAGACGGCTTCTTGCCGTTTTCTTCGTCCTCGGCGTCGATCCGATCGCCGTACAGGTACATCGATAGGTCGATTGGCGCGTCCCGGGGTGCAGGGGTTACCGGCTCCGGATCGTCGTAGTCGGGTAACGGCAGGGCGTTCGCCCGGTCGGCTTCGGCCTCGACGCGCGCGGCTTCGCTGCGCTCGTAGGCATCCCCGTGCAGAGCCATCGACAGGTCGAACATCGGCTCCGCTGGTTCGGCCGGCAGCACGTCCAGCACCTCGCCCAGTTCGGCCTGCGCCTCGGCAATGATCTTTTCGCCGCGGCGGATCTTTCCGGCCGCGCGCTGGGCGCGCAGTTGGTCCATCTTCGGCACCGGGAAGGCCGCCTCGCGGTGGCTATCCCAGCGCGCCTCGCCCAGGTACACACCGTCCATCGTCAGCAGCCACACCCGCTCGGCATCGTGAATGTCGTAGCGCACACGCACCTTGGCGCCTTCGGGCAGCAACGCCACCAGGTCGGGCTTGCAGTAGCTGTTGCCGTACAGGCTCACCCGTCCGCGCTGCGGCACGCGCACCACCTCGGGCATCCACAGCGCCGCCAACTCGGCATCCGACGGGCCGAACACGATCGAATCGCGGTCGATGCGCGCCTGGTATTCGTCCTCGGGCGAACGTCCGCCCAGTTCGCGGTGTGCGTGGTGCAGGTTGTAGTCATCCACCGCGCGCGCCACGTCATCCACAAACTGCCGAAAGCTGGGGATGGCGATGCCACCCTGATCCTTGCGGTTCAACAGCTTGAGCATCTTGGTGGTGGCGCCTTCATCCGCGCCGCGCCAGGTGCAGGTGGGATAGGTGCGTGCCAGCGGAATCAGCGTTACCTGCCACAACCGTTCAATGATTCCGCGCGCTTGCGGGTTGCCCGGAAGGCCCGTTTCGTGGGCAATGCCCTGGCGCGCCAGCGTGCCGGCCACCGGGCAGTCGATCGTCTTGCCGGTCTGGCCGCTGCCGTTGTCACTGTAATAAACGAGCGGGCGCGCGCGGGTGACCTGCTGCGCATGGCGAAACGCGTCCGACACCGCCACCGTCGACTCCGCCAGCGCCACGCTCCAGCCCACGATCTTGCGGCTCACCCAGTCGATGATCACCGTCACCTCGGGGGTGAAAGGTTGGCCGTGGATCGGGTGCTGCACCTTGGCCTTGAAGCTGTGGCCGTCGCCCACCCAGATGTCGTTGCTGTGGAACATCGACACGTCACGCTCGATGTAGGGCTTCAGCGCGCGCCACTCGCTGCCCGTTACCCGGCCGCGGTACTTCACCGTAACCGGCAGTTCGTTCTCGATGCGCGTTACCGTGGCGTAGCTGGGTGCTTTCAGGCCCTTGTCGGCAAGGTAGGCCACCATTCTTCGATAGGCATCGCTGACCGGGGGGCGAGTGGGGCGGCAGAAGAAAAGCAGGAAAGCAGCCACATGCACCGGGTCGTGGCCGGTCTTTTCCTTTTTGCCCGGCACCAGGTAGAGCCCCACGTCGCCGGCCAGCCGGCCCTGCTCGTAGAAGCCCATCATCCGTTGCAGCCGGCTTGCCTGCGCCTCTACGCCGCCCAATGGGCCTGCGTTCTTGCGTGGCTTCAGGTAGGTTTTGAAGGCGGCATCCTGCAACTCGGGGCGGGTCTCACCGCTCACCAGCCTTTCGGCCAGTTCGGCGCAGGCACGCTTTATCGAGCAGTCGGCCGTGGCCATCGCCGCCTCTACCGCCCGGCACAAAATCACTGCGGCGTCCTGATAGCTGCGCGCCCAGTCGTCCATCTTCACCGTCGTGGCCGACTTGCGTGTTTGCCCGCGCACCACTACCACCGCGCCGGGCGCCTTCACCGCCGGCAGCGCACGCGCCGCCGGCACGGGCAGGGTCTCGCCCGCGGCCGCTGCGTCCATTGCCAGGCCAAGGATGTGTCTCTGTGTCTCTACGGGTAGGGAGGTGAGGGCGTACTCAACGCCCTTACCTCGCTCTTTTGAGCGATTGGACCACAAATTTTTTTGCGCAGCCTTCTTCACTCCGCGGTCCGTCGTCGGCATCCCCGGCAGTCCCGCGAGTTCCTGGGCGCTGTGCCAGCCCTTGTGCGGGTCAAGCATGGTCGGCTCCTGTCTGGTCAATGGGTAGGGGCCAGGCCTGGGCGGCCGGCACGATGCACAGCGTATCGAGCAAGTGACCGGCGCTCACTCGTCGATCACGCCGTCCTTGATACCCAGCTTCACCGCGATGCGATGACTTTGCCCGCGCAGACACGGCCGCTTACCGCCCAGCACCATGTACACGAGCGCCGGCGAGAACCCGTGCTCCTTTGCCCAGGCCACCACACTCTTGCCCGAGCTGTGGAAGGCCGCCCGCGCTTCCTTGAGCGAACGCGTGCGTTTTCTGCTGGAAACCCCCTCTGCCATCGCTTACCCTTCCGTTAGGTTGTGTTTTGTTGTGTTCTATTTTTCGCTCAATAGAGCGTAATGTCAACAACTATTGAGCGTTCCGATTCCGCTTTTTTCAGCGGAGCAACGAAAATGACGAAAAAGCCTTATGAATCAGCGAATGCCGCGAATCGGAACGGTTCCGATTCGAAAGGTGCTGCTGTTCCGATTTCCCGAAATGAATCGGAACAGTTCAAGGACCGCCTGCGGGAGGCGATCGGGGAGCGAACGCTGCTGCGGTTCGCTCAGGAGTGCGGGTTCTCCGACAGCCTTCTAGGTGCGTACTTGAGGGGGGCGAAACTGCCGGGTCTAGAGAATTTGATCGCGATGGCGAATGCGGGGGGTGTGACCGTCGATTGGCTGGCCACCGGTCGCCCTCCACGTACACGCGCCGAGCTGGCGGCGCTGCTGAAGAAGAGCGCCCCGGTGCCCCTGGGTGCGCCCGAAGGCTCGGCCCTCTGGCGCCTGGCGGTGGAGGTGGTGCAGGAATGGCAGGTGAAGGAGGGCCGGCTGCTGCCGCCCGACAAGTTCATGCGCGCGCTCGAGCTGCTGGTCGAGCTGGCGGACGGCGAGCCCGCGCAGGTGCGCACGCTCTCGGCAAAGGTCCTGCGCCTGGCCGCATGAAGCGGATAAGAATGGCGGCGTAATACACAGCGTGCGGCTTGAAAGCCGCGCTACCATTGGGTTTCGTTCGTCTGCGCCGCGCGCACAACCCTCGAGACCCATGCAATGAGCAACCGCGAAGATAAGAAGGCCGAACTCGTCGCCCTGTTCCCCCAGGCCAAGCCGCCCGCCCGCCGCCGCTCGCGCCCCGTGCCGCCGCCGGCCGCTGGGGGTAACGTCATCCAGATCAATGGCAACGGCGTCAGCGCCCAGCACATCATCGCCGGCGACCTCCACCACTACACCATTGCCAAGCCTCCGCGCCCGCGTGTCGTCGTCACGCCGGGGGAGGGCGTGCTCACCGACGCGCACAAGGCCGCCATCAACGCCTTGCGCATCGAATGGATCACACTGCACAACAGCATCAAGCGTGCGCCGCTCACCGATGCCGCCGCCTGGAGCCGCATCAACCGCAAGGCCGGCGCCACCTCCTACCACCTGATCCCGCTCGAGCGCTTCGACCAGGTGGTCGCCTACATCAAGGTCGAGATGGCCAAACTGCGCGCCATGCCCAGCGCACCCGCCAAGGATCTCGACTGGCGCAGCAAGCGCATCGCCGCCATCAAGGCCCGCAGCAAGAACCAGCTCGGCGACCCCGACGCCTACAAGCCCTACATCCGCAAGCACTTCGGCGCCGACTCGCTTTCCGCCCTCGCCACCGACGAGCTGCAGCGCACCTACAGCTACATCATGGCCAAGAAGGCCCCGCAGGCCTGACCCCCGCCGGGAAAAGAAAACGGGCCTGTGGATAACCACGGCCCGTTACTGGATTAGCCAGCGCCTGGTTCTGCGCGAACCAGTAACGCTTTCATGTCAAATTTGCTGCAAATCTGCCCGGTTTTTGCGCACTCTGCTCGAAACCCGTCGCAAATCGGGCTGAGCCTCGATCCAGCCTGAAACCCAGTCCCCGTGCGGCTTCCCGGCCCTCGCCGGACTCACCGCCCCCCGTGGCAAATGAGACGCCCCCCCACAGTTTCAGCGCGCGATCGGCTTGTACCGGATCCGCTTGGGCTTCGCCCCTTCCTCGCCCAGGCGTTTCTTCTTGTCTTCTTCGTATTCCTGGTAGTTACCGGCGAAGAAGGTCCATTGCGAATCGCCCTCTGCCGCCAGGATGTGGGTGCAGATGCGGTCGAGGAACCAGCGATCGTGCGAGATCACCAGCGCGCAGCCGGCGAACTCCAGCAGTGCGTCTTCGAGCGCGCGCAGGGTTTCCACGTCGAGGTCGTTGGACGGTTCGTCGAGCAGCAGCACGTTGCCGCCCTGGATCAGGGTCTTGGCCAGGTGCAGGCGGCCGCGTTCGCCGCCGGAGAGGTTGCCAACGATCTTCTGCTGGTCGCCGCCCTTGAAGTTGAAGCGGCCTATGTAGGCGCGGCTGGGCATTTCGAAGCGACCGACGGTGAGGATGTCGGCGCCGTCCGAGATCGCCTCGAACACCGTCTTGTCGTTGGCCAGGCCTTCGCGGGTCTGGTCGACCGCGGCGAGCTTGACCGTGGCGCCGATCTCGACCGTGCCCGAATCCGGCGTGTCGCGGCCTTCGATCATCTTGAACAGGGTCGATTTACCGGCGCCGTTGGGGCCGATGATGCCGACGATGGCGCCCGGCGGGATGCTGAAGCTGACGTTGTCCATCAGCAGCTTGTCGCCGAAGGCCTTGGTCACGCCGTTGAACTCGATGACCTTGTCGCCCAGACGCTCGCCGGGCGGGATGAAAATTTCCTGGGTCTCGTTGCGGCGCTGGTATTCGACGCTCGCCATCTCCTCGTAGCGTGCCAGACGGGCCTTGGATTTGGCCTGGCGTGCCTTGGGGTTGGAGCGCGCCCATTCCAGTTCGGTCTTCATCGCCTTTTGGTGCGCGACTTCCTGCTTGGCTTCCTGCGCCAGGCGTTCGCCCTTCTGTTCCAGCCAGGACGAATAGTTGCCCTTCCAGGGAATGCCGTGCCCGCGGTCGAGTTCGAGGATCCACTCGGCGGCGTTGTCGAGGAAGTAGCGGTCATGGGTGACGGCCACCACGGTGCCCGGGAAGCGGGTCAGGAACTGCTCCAGCCATTCGACCGATTCGGCGTCGAGGTGGTTGGTGGGTTCGTCCAGCAGCAGCATGTCGGGCTTGGACAGCAGCAGCTTGCACAGCGCCACCCGGCGCTTCTCGCCGCCGGACAGATTGCCGATGACGGCGTCCCAGGGCGGCAGGCGCAGCGCGTCGGCGGCGATCTCCATCTGGGTCTCGACGTCGCTGCCGGCGGTCGACAGGATGTTCTCGTACTTCGCCTGTTCTTCGGCGAGCTTGTCGAAGTCGGCGTCCGGCTCGGCGTAGGCGGCGTAGACCTCTTCGAGCTTCTGGCGTGCTTCCATGATCTCGCCGAGTGCGGCTTCGACCTCTTCCTTCACCGTCTTGGTGGCGTCCAGTTCCGGCTCCTGCGGCAGGTAGCCGATGCGCTGGCCGGCGAGCCACTGCACTTCGCCGTCGTACTCCTTGTCCACGCCGGCCATGATGCGCAGCACGGTCGATTTGCCCGAGCCGTTGAGACCGAGCAGGCCAATCTTGGCACCGGGGAAGAAGGAGAGGGAAATGTCCTTGATGATCTGACGCTTGGGCGGAACGATCTTGCTCACGCGCAGCATCGACATGACGTATTGGGCCATGGGGGAGAGGTCCTGCTGAGTCGGAAAGGGCGAGAGTCTACAGCATCCCCTCGATATCCTTCACCAGTTCCTCCGGCGTGGTCGTCGGGGCGTAGCGTTCGATCTGCTGGCCGTCGCGGCTGACGAGGAACTTGGTGAAATTCCACTTGATGGCTTCGGTGCCGAGGATGCCCTTGGCGTGCTGCTTGAGATGCTTGTACAACGGATGAGCGTCGTCGCCGTTGACCTCGATCTTGGCGAACATCGGAAAGCTGACGCCATAGTTCTTCTCGCAGAAGGCGCCGATTTCCGCTGCGCTGCCCGGTTCTTGCGCGCCGAACTGGTTGCACGGAAAACCGAGTACCACCAAGCCGCGGTCCTTGTAGGTCTGGTACAGCTTTTCGAGGCCGGCGTAGTGCGGGGTCAGGCCGCACTGGCTGGCGGTATTCACGATCAGCAGGAGCTTGCCGGCGTATTCACCGAGCGTCGTGGTGCCACCGGTCAAGCGCTCGACTTCGAGGTCGTACAGAGAAGAAGACATGCGGGGCTCCATGAAAAGGAGGGGGTTGGGAGAGCTTCGAGCCCCGCATGCGGAAAAAGTTTGGTGGAGGGGCGGGATGCGTGTGCTTATTTCTCGACGAAGGCGCGCTCGATCACGTAATCACCCGGCTGGCCGATGCGCGGCGACATCGCAAAGCCCCGAGCGTCCAGCAGTGCGCAGCAATCCGCATTCATCGCCTGGCTGCCGCAAATCATGACCCGATCCTGTGCTGGGTCCAGGTCCGGAAGGCCAATGTCGGCGAACAGCCTGCCGGTTTCGATGACGTGGGTGATGCGGCCGGTGTTGCGGAAGGGCTCACGCGTCACGGTGGGGTAATAGATGAGCTGATCGCGTACCTGCTCGCCGAAGAATTCGTTCTGCGGCAGGACTCGGGTGATGAAGTCGGTGTAGGCCAGCTCGGAGACGAAACGCACGCCGTGCACCAGCACCACCTTTTCGAAGCGCTCGTAGGTTTCCGGGTCCTGGATCACGCTCAGGAAGGGGGCCAGTCCGGTGCCGGTGGCGAGCAGGTACAGATGCTTGCCCGGGTTCAGGTCGTGCAGCACCAGCGTGCCGGTAGGCTTCTTGCTGACCACGATCGGGTCGCCTTCACGCAGGTGTTGCAGGCGCGAGGTCAGCGGGCCGTCGGGCACCTTGATGCTGAAGAACTCCAGATGTTCTTCGTAATTGGGGCTGGCGATGCTGTAGGCGCGCGTCAGCGGCTTGCCTTCCACATCGAGCCCGATCATCACGAATTGGCCGTTCTCGAAACGCAGGCCGGGGTCGCGCGTGGTGCGGAAGCTGAACAGCGAGTCGTTCCAGTGATGGACGCTGAGGACACGTTCGGTAAGCAGGTTGCTCATGGCGGTGCTTGTGGAGGCGGATTGACGATGAAGCAGATTCTAGGTGAGCTGACTTAGCGGTTTGGTGGATAATTCAGATATCACTTACCTGTTTTGTCGATATGCGATTCACCCTGCGCCAGATCCAGGCCTTCGTTGCCATTGCCAGCAGCGAGAATGTTTCGCGCGCGGCCGAGGCGCTCAGTCTGTCCCAGTCCGCCACCAGCGCGGCGCTGGCGGAGCTTGAGAGCCAGTTCGATCAGCAACTGTTCGACCGCCATGGCAAGCGCCTGCGCCTCAATGAGCAAGGCCGGCTGCTGCTACCGCATGCGGTGGAGTTGCTCGATCGCGCCGAGGAGATGGATGCACTGCTGCGCGGGGAGCGCGGTCTGGGCAGCCTGCGGGTGGGTGCCACGCTGACGATCGGCAACTATCTGCTGCCCTTGATCGTGTCGGGCTTCTTGCAGCGCCATCCGGAAAGCCGGGTCAAGCTCGAAGTGCGCAACACCGCGACCATTGCGGCGATGTTGGCACGCTATGAAATCGATCTCGGGTTGGTGGAGGGCCAGGTCGTCGATGGTGAACTCGAATCGCAACCTTGGGTAGAAGATGAGCTGGTGGTGTTCTGTGCGCCGGAACACCGACTCGCCGGGCGCAGCGCGGTGGCTTTTGCCGAAATTGCGGCAGAACCCTGGATTCTGCGCGAGCGCGGCTCCGGTACGCGTGAAACCTTCGATCAGGCCTTGCGTCACTGGCCGGGTGGTGTCGTGCCTCGGCTGGAGCTGGAACACACCGAGGCGGTCAAGCGCGCGGTGGAAAGTGGGCTTGGGCTGGGCTGCCTGTCGCGCCTGTCTTTACGGGACGCCTTCCGCCGAGGCAGCCTGATGCCCCTGGAGACGCCCGATCTGGATCTGAAACGGTATTTCAGTTTCGTCTGGCATCGTGGCAAGTACCACAGTGCGGCGATTCGGCAATTTCTGGAGGATTGCCGCGCCTTTGCCGCCGGCGCCACGCGTAGCGACGAGATTCCACTGCCGCTCGTGCGTTGAGTCGGCACGCTGGGCCCGGTTGCGGCGGGAACTTCCGCTATCGCTTGCCTTCAGACCCGGGGCATGCCTGACGAGGGCTCATCGCCTTTCGACCGCCGCCCCGCTTGACGCCTGTAATACACTCGATATTCCCAACCTGATCCCAACGTACGGTGCAGCCATGAGCGTCATCGAATCCGTCCGTCCTTTGCACGGCAAACTCACCGCCATCCGTCGCGACATCCACGCCCACCCCGAGCTGGCTTTCGAAGAGCATCGCACGGCAGAGCTGGTCGCGCGCCACCTCGAGTCACTGGGTATCGAAACCCATCGCGGCATCGGGGGCACGGGTGTGGTCGGCGTGGTGCGTGGCGGTCGTGGCTTGCGCGCGATCGGCTTACGGGCCGACATGGATGCGCTGCCGATCACCGAGCGCAACGAATTTGCCCACAAGTCCACCGTGCAAGGCTGCATGCACGCCTGCGGCCATGATGGGCACACCACCATGCTGCTGGGTGCGGCCGAGGCGCTGGCGGCGCGCAAGGATTTCGACGGTACGGTGTACCTGATTTTCCAGCCCGCAGAAGAAGGCGAGGGGGGCGCACCGGCGATGATCGCCGACGGCTTGTTCGACCGCTTCCCGATGGAAGCGGTGTTCGGCATGCACAACTGGCCGGGCATGGAGGCGGGCAGCTTCGCCATCCACAGCGGCCCGGTGATGGCCAGCGCGGACCGCTTCGACATCCGCTTCACCGGCGTGGGTGCGCATGCCGCCATGCCGCACTTGGGCGTCGATCCGGTGGTCGCCGGTGCGGCCTTCGTGCAAGCCGCGCAGACCCTGGTCAGCCGCAGCCTCGATCCGATCGACGCCGGCGTGGTGTCGATCACGCAGTTTCACGCGGGCGAGGCGTACAACGTGATTCCCGACCGCGCCGAGCTGTGCGGCACGGTGCGCACCTTCTCGCCCCAAGTGCGCGATCGGCTCGAACAGGGCTTGCGTCAGGTGGCAGAAGGGATCGCCGCCAGCCATGGCGTGCAGCTTGCGTTCGAATATCGCCGTGGCTACCCGCCGACGATCAACACCGCCGACGAGGCGGCGCTATGCGCCCAGGCCGCGCGTGCCGTGGTCGGGCCGGACCGCGTGTCCACCGACTGCCGCCCCAGCATGGGCGCGGAAGATTTCGCCTACTTTCTGCAGGAAAAGCCGGGTGCCTACGTGTGGGTCGGCAACGGCCCGGGCGAGGGTGGCTGCATGCTGCACAACCCCAATTACGACTTCAACGACGAGGTGCTGCCTACCGGCGTCGCCTACTGGTGCCAACTGGTGCGCACGCTGTTGTCGGCGGAACGCTGAGCGCTACGAATGATGAAGACGCTGCGCCTCGCTTTCCGCATGATGCTGCGCGACCTGCGCGCGGGCGAACTGCACCTTCTCGGGCTGGCCATCGTCATCGCGGTGGCCAGCCTGACCAGTGTGGGTTTCTTGGCTGACCGCGTCGGCCGCGCGCTGGACCGCGAGGCCAATCAGTTGCTCGGTGGCGACCTGCTGCTGCGCGCCGACCGCCCCTGGCCGGCGGGCTTTGCCGACGAGGCGGGTGAGCGCGGCCTACGCACCGCCCAGACGGTGCTGTTCACCAGCATGGCGAGCACCGAGGAGGCTGCGGTGCTGGCCGGCGTCAAGGTAGTCGAGGACGGCTATCCGCTGCGCGGTACGATCCGCATTGCGCCGGGCCCCAACCAAGCGGACGCAGTCGCTGGCCGCGCACCGGCACCGGGCGAACTGTGGCTGGATGAACGTCTGTTCGCCGAGCTGGGCGTCAAGGTCGGCGACAAGGTGGGCCTGGGCGAGATCGAGTTTCGCGTCGGCGCCATGGTCAGCTTCGAGTCCGACCGCGGCGCCAACTTCTTCAGCCTTCTGCCGCGCGCGATCTTCAACTTGAAAGACTTGGATGCGACTGGCCTCATCGCCGAGGGCAGCCGCGCCACCTGGCGCCTGCACGTGGCAGGCGATCTACGGGCGGTGGAAGCCTACGAAAAGTGGGCCAATGACAATCTGGGCCGCGGCCAGCGCGTGGAAACGGTGGAAAACGCTCGGCCCGAGGTGCGCGCCGCGCTCGACCAGGCGCAGCGCTTCCTGCGCCTGGCGGCCCTGCTGGCGGTGATTCTCGCCGCGGTGGCGGTCGGGCTGTCGGCGAGGCGCTTCATGGCGCGTCACCTCGACGGCTGCGCGGTGATGCGCGTGCTCGGTGCGCGCCAGTCGCAGGTGCTGGGCATCGTCGTCGGTGAATTCCTGCTGTTCGGCCTGGCAGCGGCGGTGGTCGGCACGGCACTCGGCTGGTCGGTGCAATGGGGGCTGGCGGGCGGACTGCGCGAGATCCTGGCCACTGAATTGCCTGCGCCCTCGCTGCTGCCGCTGGCACATGGCGTGGTGGTCGGCATGGCGCTGCTGGCGGGCTTCGTGCTGCCGCAGCTGCTGCGCCTGGGCAAGGTCAGCACCTTGCGCGTGCTGCGGCGCGAGTTCGAGCTGGCCGAGCCGCTGTCCGGCACGGCCTGGGCCCTGGGCCTGGCCGCGCTGCTGGGGCTGATCTTCTGGATTGCCGCCGATGCGCGCCTGGGCGCGATGGTCGCGGCCGGCTTTGCAGTGGCGCTGGGCGTGTTCGCGCTCGCGGCGTGGTGGGTGTTGCACCTGGCCGGACAGCTGAAGGGGCAGGGCAGCCTGCGCGGCGGCGGCTGGCGCTACGGCGTTGCGTCCCTCGGCCGGCGCATGGGCGGCAGCGTGATCCAGGCCGCGGCGCTGGGCCTGGGTATGACGGCCCTGTTGTTGCTGACCCTGGTGCGCGCCGACCTGCTCGACAACTGGCGCGCGATGGCGCCGCCCGACGCGCCCAACCGCTTCGTCATCAACATCCAGCCCGACCAGCGTGCCGGCGTCGCCGACCTGTTCGTCGCCGAAGGCCTGCCGCGGCCCAGTATCCAGCCGATGATCCGTGGCCGCATGGTGGCGATCAACGGCGAGGCGATCGACCCCAGCCGCTATGATGAGGAACGCACCCGCCGCCTGGCCGAGCGCGAGTTCAACCTGTCCTACGCCGCCGAGCTGCCGGGGGGCAACGCTGTCTCCGCCGGGCGCTGGCACGGCGCCGAACGCACGCCGCAGTTCTCGGTGGAGCAGGGGCTGGCGCAGACTTTCAATCTCAAGGTCGGCGACCGCGTTGCTTTCGAGATCGCCGGCCAGCGCGTCGAGGCGCCGATCACCAGCGTGCGCAAGCTCGATTGGGATTCGATGCGGGTGAATTTCTTCTTCATCGCCTCCGAGGGCTTGCTGGAGGACTACCCGGCCAGCCTCATCACCAGTTTCCACTTGCCGGTCTCAAACCACGATTTCACGACCACGCTGGTGGCGCAATTCCCCAACCTGTCGGTGATCGACATCGCCGCGGTGATCGCCCAGGTGCAGGCAATGACCGACAAGCTGATCCTCATCGTCCAGTTCGTGTTTGGCTTCGCGGTGCTGGCCGGCCTGGTGGTGCTGTACGCGGCCTTGCAATCGACCCACGACGAGCGCGAGTACGAACTGGCCATGCTGCGTACGCTGGGGGCGCGCAATCGCCAGGTGCGGCAGGCGCTGCTGGCCGAATTTTTGGTGCTGGGCGGGGTGGCTGGTGTGTTGGCCGGTGTTGGCGCCAGCGCGTTGGGTTGGGTGCTGGCCGAGCAGGTGTTCAAGATGGCCTATGTGCCGGCGCTGCTGCCCGTCGTGGTGGCCGTGCTGCTGGGTGCGGGCGGCGTGGTGGCGGGTGGGTGGCTGGGCACGCGCAAGCTGCTGTCGCGCCCGCCGCTGGCCAGCCTGCGTGCGCTGGCCTGACGGAAACGCAGACGGGTAATGAGCTTGAATGATATGACGCAGGCGGAGAGGCTGCTGGCTGGCCTGCTCTTCGCCGTGCTGGTGCTGCTGGTGTGGCTGCTGGCCCGAAGTTACTCGCGTGAGCGAGTCATGCAGGATCAGCTTGTTGACGCGCTGGCCGACCAGATGGAGCAGCAGCTCGGCGCGCAGCACCGCGAAATCCTGCGCGACCTGCACGAAGGCCTGGCACGCCAGACCGACCGCATCGGCGAACACGCCCGCGCTGACCGCGACCTGCTGCAACGTGGCCTCACCGCCGCCTCGGTACAGCTCTCGCGCGGCATGCAGGCGCTGACGCAGAGCGTCGATGGCCGGCTCGACACCCTGTCGGGGCAGGTCAACCAGCGCCTGGATGAAGGCTTTCGCAAGACCAACGAGACCTTCGCCAGCGTGATGGCGCGGCTCGCCACCATCGACGAGGCGCAAAAGAAGATCGACGGCCTCACCACCAATGTCGTCAGCCTGCAGGAACTGCTTGGCGACAAGCGCGCGCGCGGCGCGTTCGGTGAAGTGCAGCTCGAGGCGCTGGTGCAGAACATGCTGCCGCCCGACGCCTTCGCCTTCCAGCACGTGCTGCCCAATGGAACGCGCGTCGATTGCCTGCTGACGCTGCCAGCGCCCACCGGGCTCGTCGCGGTCGACGCCAAGTTTCCGCTCGAGAATTATCACCGCATGTTCGATGCGGCGACGGGCGAGTTGGAGCGCCGCGCCGCGCAGCAGGCTTTCCGCGCCGACGTCAAGCGCCATGTCGATGCGATTGCCGGCAAGTACATCCTGCCCGGTGTCACCTCGGATGGCGCAGTCATGTTCCTGCCTGCCGAGGCTGTGTTTGCCGAAGTCCATGCCTATCACCCGGAAGTCATCGCCTACGCGCAGCAGCGACGGGTGTGGATCGTGTCGCCGACCACGCTGATGGCGGTGCTCAACACCGCGCGCGCAGTGCTGAAGGACGTCGAGACACGCAAGCAGGTGCATGTCATTCAGGACGCACTCGGAAAACTGGCAAAGGACTTCAAACGCTTCGACGAACGCATGGCCGCGCTTGCCCGCCATATCGAACAGGCCAGCCGCGACGTGCAGGAGGTGCAGACCTCCAGTCGCAAGATCACGGCGCATTTCAACAAGATCGAATCTGCTCGCTTTGATGAGCTGGAAGACGAGACGGACGACGGATTTGGCGAGGGGTTGAGCAGGGCGGCCGACCCGGTCGGCCTGCCTCGCGCTTGATGCAGGACAGGGACACCCCGGCGTGCTCTGTCTAGACTGAGCCGGACTTCATCCCCATCTCCCCTAAGAAAGGCGCTTGCCCATGTCCAAATTCCTGCCGATGGTCTTTCTCATCGGCTTGTTCTTCTTCATGTGGCTGGTGCTATTCACCCATCAGCGCATCGAGAAGCGCAAGCGCGCCTTGCCCCTGCGTGAGGACTATCTTGCCGCACAGGGCCGCGTCGAGCCTGCCTGCCATGCCTGCGGCAAGGACCAGCTGAAGGATGAAGGCCTCGGCTCCGGCCGGGATACGCGCCGCATCGTATCCTGTGCGGCCTGCGCCACCTTGCTGTACCGCTACGAACTTCCGGCCGAGGCTGACGCCGACGACTGATGTATTACCATGATCGCTCCGCGGTTCCCTCGTGATTCCGACCATAAGGAGTGATTCCATGAAGCTGGGTACCCCCCTCTCGTCCAGCGCCTTGCGCGTGATGCTGCTCGGTGCCGGCGAGCTCGGCAAGGAGGTCGTCATTGCGCTGCAGCGCCTTGGGGTCGAGGTCATCGCGGTGGATCGCTATGCCAATGCGCCCGGCCATCAGGTGGCGCACCGCGCACATGTGATTCCGATGACCGACGGTGCCGCGTTGCGGGCGCTGGTCGAGGCTGAGCGCCCGCATCTGATCGTGCCCGAGATCGAGGCCATCGCCACCGACATGCTGGCCGAGATCGAGGCGGCCGGGCTGGCTGAGGTCATTCCCACCGCGCGCGCCACCCGCCTGACCATGAACCGCGAAGGCATCCGGCGTCTGGCTGCCGAGGAGCTGGGTCTGCCGACCTCGCCTTATCGCTTCGCCGATTCGCTCGAAGAACTGCAGGCCGCCATCGATGGCGGTATCGGTTATCCCTGCATCGTCAAGCCGGTGATGTCCTCGTCGGGAAAGGGCCAGTCGATGCTGCGCGGGCCGGAGGACGTGAAAAAAGCCTGGGATTATGCGATGCAGGGCGGACGTGTCGCGCAGAGCCGGATCATTGTCGAGGGCGTCGTCGATTTCGACTACGAGATCACCTTGCTGACCGTGCGCGCGCGGGACGCCAGCGGCGAGGTGCAGACCACTTTCTGCGAACCGATCGGTCATGTGCAGGTGGGTGGTGATTACGTCGAGTCCTGGCAGCCGCAGCCGATGAGCCCGGTTGCCCTTGCCGAGTCGCGCCGCATCGCAGCGGCGGTTACCGGCAACCTGGGTGGGCGCGGGTTGTTTGGCGTGGAGTTGTTCATCAAGGGCGACCAGGTGTGGTTCTCCGAGGTCAGCCCGCGTCCGCACGACACGGGTCTCGTCACGCTGTGCTCACAGCGCTTTTCCGAATTCGAACTGCACGCCCGTGCCATCCTCGGTTTGCCCGTCGACACGACGCTGCGCGAGCCGGGGGCCTCGGCAGTGATCTATGGGGAGATGGATGCGGTAGGCATCGCCTTCGAGGGCGTGGCTGAGGCGCTGAGCGTGCCGCGCAGCGACTTGCGGCTGTTCGGCAAACCGGAATCCTTCCTCAAGCGCCGCATGGGCGTGGCAGTGGCCAACGGAGTCGACATTGCCGAGGCGCGCGAGCGGGCAAAGCTGGCGGCGAGCAAGGTGAAGCCGGTGAGTGCCTGAGCGCGTACCTCAGGCTCCCGGGTGGCCCCAGCTGAAGCGGTTCTTGCCCGCACCTTTGGCGGCATACATGGCTGCGTCGGCGCGTGCAAGCAGCGTTGCCGATTCTTCCCCATCGGCCGGGAAGACCGACGCGCCGATACTGGCCGAGATCTGGACAGGCAAGCCATCGAGGTCAACGGGTTGTGACAAGAGGTCGATGATCTTCAGGGCAACCGCTTCGCAGTCGCTGGCTTGTGCCAGGCTGGCCAGCACGACGCCGAATTCGTCGCCACCGAAGCGGGATACGGTGTCTTCGGCTCGCATGCAAGCGGTCAGGCGGTGGGCGACCTGTATCAGCAGTCTGTCGCCTGCAGCGTGGCCGTGCGCGTCATTGACTGCCTTGAAACCGTCCAGATCGATGTAGAGCACCGCAGCGAGTCCGCTGTGCCTGCGTGCTGTTTCGAGCACTCTGGACAAACGGTCCATGAACATGATGCGGTTGGGCAGACCCGTCAGCGGGTCGTGCAGGGCTGCATGCTGGAGGCGGGCTTCGAGGTCCTTGCGCGCCGTG
>Ga0209066_10000458_pt1 | contig 59709 bp, 66 predicted proteins | sample All_14_2_FD_187198 | JGI IMG/M metagenome (GOLD analysis project Ga0209066, IMG submission 187198) | Freshwater microbial communities in response to fracking from Pennsylvania, USA - Allegheny Zone_MetaG_DW_15 (SPAdes) (version 2) ...
ACAAGATCCTTGAGCAGTATCTCCTCGACAAGGGGATTCCCAAGGAAGACATCATGATCAACTACACGCCGTTCGGTCATTCCGATTGGCAGACGATCGTGTCGGATATCAAGGCCTTCGGTTCGGCCGGCAAGAAGACGGCGGTGGTGTCCACCATCAACGGCGATGCCAATGTGCCGTTCTACAAGGAGCTGGGCAACCAGGGCATCAAGGCGTCGGATATTCCGGTCATCGCCTTCTCCGTCGGCGAGGAAGAGCTGTCGGGCTTCGACACCGCCCCGCTGGTGGGCCATCTGGCCGCCTGGAACTATTTCATGAGCGCCGACGCGCCGGAAAATGACGCCTTCATCAAGGCATGGCATGCGTTCATCAAGAATGACAAGCGCGTGACCAACGACCCGATGGAAGCCCATTTTATCGGCTTCAACATGTGGGTTAAGGCCGTCGAGGCCGCCGGCACGACCAATGTCGATGCGGTGCGGACCAAGATGTACGGCATCACCTATCCGAACCTGACCGGCGGCATCGCGGTGATGAACACCAATCATCACCTGACCAAGCCGGTGCTGATCGGTGAAATTCAGGCGGACGGCCAGTTCCAGACCGTCTGGCAGACGCCGCTGGGCGTGATCGGCGATGCCTGGACCGACTTCCTGCCGGAATCGGCGAAGATCGTGGCGGATTGGACTGCTCCGATCTCCTGCGGCAATTTCAATATCACCACGAGCACCTGCTCGGGTCAGAACTACTGATAGCAAGTTGAACAGGGGGGCTTTTCCGGCCCGGACGCAATCAACGACGTCCGGGCCGGGCCCTTTCCCCGCTTGCACCGTTGCTGCCGATCCCGAAAACAATCCCAGCCGGTGCGCGCTGTTCCAGGCAGCCCGCAACCGAAGCGGAGAGGACGATGACGGCTATCGCCCCGGACGGTTTCCATTCCGGCCCCATTTTCACGAATTCCAGCGGAAATGCCGCCCGCCTGCGCGCCGTATTGCGCCGCGGCCTTGCCGGTTTCCTGCTGCTGATCACCGCCTTTCTGGCTTCCGGCCATGCCCAGGCGCAAAGTTTCGAGGAGACCGCCGGCAAGCTCGGCTCCAAATCCTTCTCCGAGGTGGCCGCCGCGATCGAGGCACTGGCCGCCACCGGTGACGACCGCGCCCTTCCCATCCTGAATGCCTTGCAGGACGGCACGCTCAGTCTGGCCCGCGCCGGTGACAAGCTGGTGATCGCCACACCCACACCCGATGGCTTTGCCCTGCAGGACGCGCTGACGGGTGCCGCGCTGGACCCGGTCGGGCGACGCGACGTGCGCAAGATCGCCATCAACAACATGATCCGCACTGCTCTGCGCAGCGCGCTGGGCAGCCTGCAACTATTCGCCGACGAAGCCTCCGTCCGGCTGACGGCCGCCACCTCGCTCTTGTCCAATCCGTCGCCCGATGCCCTGCCGATCCTGGACAAGGCGCTGCTGGCCGAGAAAGACGGCGATGTGCGCGAGATGCTGGATCTGGCGCGAGCGGCGATCATCGCCCAGTCCGACGCCTCGCTGGGGCTGCGACTGGCGGCAGTGGAGCGTATGTCCGGCTCCATGATTTCCGATGTCTGGCAGGTGCTGGGCCGGCTTCAGGGCCGCACCGCAACCCCGGACGATCAGGAAATCGCCAAGGCCGCGACCGAGGCGCTGGAGACCATCGAACTGGCCAAGCGCGTCTATTCCCTGGCCGAGACGATCTATTTCGGCATCAGCCTGGGAGCGGTTTTGATGCTGACGGCCGTGGGGCTTGCGATCACCTTCGGTGTGATGGGCGTGATCAACATGGCCCATGGCGAGATGCTGATGCTGGGCGCCTATACCACCTTCGTGGTGCAGCAGTTGATGCCGAATGCCATCGAATATTCGCTGTTCGTGGCGGTCCCGCTGGCCTTCCTGGTGGCAGGCGCGGTGGGGGTGGTGATCGAACGCACGGTGATCCGCGTGCTGTATGGCCGCCCGCTGGAAACCCTGCTGGCGACCTTCGGCATCAGCCTGATCCTGCAACAGGCGGTGCGCAGCATCTTCTCGCCGCTGAACCAGCCGGTCACCACCCCGCAATGGATGAGCGGCTTCTATGAGGTCAATGGTGCGCTGTCGCTGACCTATAACCGGCTCTACATCATCCTGTTCTGCGCCATGGTGTTCTTCGCGCTGCTGCTGCTGTTGAAGAAGACTTCCTTCGGGCTGCAGATGCGCGCGGTAACACAGAACCGTGCCATGGCAAGCTCCATGGGCATCCGCACCGGCTGGGTTGATGCGCTGACCTTCGGGCTGGGTTCGGGCATTGCCGGCGTGGCGGGGGTTGCCCTCAGCCAGTTGACCAATGTCGGCCCCAATCTCGGCCAAGCCTATATCATCGACAGTTTCATGGTGGTGGTGTTTGGCGGGGTGGGCAATCTCTGGGGCACTTTTGTCGGCGCGCTGACGCTGGGCGTCGCCAATAAATTCCTGGAGCCCTTCACCGGCGCGGTCTTCGCCAAGATCCTGGTGCTGGTCTTTATCATCATCTTCATCCAACGCAGACCATCGGGCCTGTTCGCCCTGAAGGGCCGCGCGGTGGAGCATTGAGCCATGAGTGAGAACGCGATGCCTCTCGGCCGCAGCCTATTCACCGAATCCCTGATCGGCAGGCTGGTCGCCAGCGACCGGGGCGGGACGATCCTGCTGGGTATTCTGCTGGCGGCGATCATCCTCGTACCCCTGCTGAACGCCCTGCCGGCGGACAGCGCCCTGCATCTGCCGGTCTATACGATCAGCCTGTTCGGCAAATATCTGAGCTATGCCCTGCTGGCGCTGTCGGTCGATCTGATCTGGGGCTATTGTGGCATTCTCAGCCTTGGTCACGGCGCCTTCTTTGCGCTGGGCGGCTATGCCATGGGCATGTATCTGATGCGCCAGATCGGCGATCGGGGTGTCTATGGCAATCCCGATCTGCCCGATTTCATGGTCTTCCTGAACTGGACAGAGCTGCCCTGGTATTGGTGGGGCTTCGACATGGCCTGGTTCGCCCTGCTGATGGTGATGGTGGCCCCGGCGATCCTGGCCTTTGCCTTTGGCTGGTTCGCTTTCGGCAGCCGGGTGACGGGCGTTTATTTCTCCATCGTCACCCAGGCTTTGACCTATGCACTGATGCTGGCCTTCTTCCGTAACGAGATGGGCTTCGGCGGCAATAACGGCCTGACTGATTTCAAGGACATTTTCGGCCTGGACATGCGCAGCGACGCAGTGCGGGTCGGCCTGTTCTGCGCGACCGCGCTGGCACTTGGCCTGGCCTATATCGCCTGTCGCTTCATCACCCAGTCGCGCCTGGGCAAGGTGTTGGTGGCGATCCGCGATTCCGAAAGCCGCACGCGCTTCGTAGGTTACCGCACGGACCGGTTCAAGCTGTTCATCTTCGTCTTTTCCGCGGTTCTGGCCGGGATCGCCGGCGCGCTGTATGTGCCGCAGGTGGGTATCATCAACCCGACGGAATTCAGCCCGATCAACTCCATCGAGATTGTGATCTGGGTGGCCGTCGGCGGACGCGGCTTCCTGTTCGGCGCGGTGCTGGGGGCGGTCGGCGTGAACATGGCCAAAAGCTATTTCACCATCGCCTTTCCGGAAATCTGGCTGTTCTTTCTGGGGGCGCTTTTCGTGGTGGCCACCATCTTCCTGCCCCGCGGCCTGGTCGGGCTGATGAGCGGTTCGGGTGGTGCCAGCCCTTGGCAGCAGAAACTCGTCAAGGCGCTTGGCCTGGGGGGTAAGCGATGAGCGCGGTTCTGGAAGGGGCAAGCGTCGCGGTGGCGGAAAGCGCGGTGGAAGCAGCGCCCAGCCTGCACCGGGCGCATAAGCTGGCGGAAGGCTCCATCCTGTATCTCGACGGGGTGTGCGTCAGCTTCGATGGTTTTCGGGCGATCAACAATCTGTCCCTGACCATCGCGCCGGGGGAGATGCGGGCCATCATCGGTCCGAACGGGGCGGGCAAGACCACGATGATGGACATCATCACCGGCAAGACCCGGCCCGACAAAGGCGATGTGCTGTTTGACGGCAATACCGACCTGACCCGGCATGACGAGGCGGAAATCGCCAATCTGGGTATCGGGCGCAAGTTCCAGAAGCCGACCGTGTTCGAGAACCACACGGTGGAGGATAATCTGGTCCTGGCCCTGGCCCAGAAGCGCGGCGTGTTTTCCATGCTGTTCGCCCGGCTGACGGGCAAGGAGGCGGCGCGCATCGACGAGCTTCTGGCCCTGACCCGGCTGGAAGGGATGCGCCAGGAAAAGGCGTCGCGCCTGTCGCATGGACAAAAGCAATGGCTGGAAATCGGCATGCTGCTGGCACAGGACCCGCAGGTGCTGCTGGTGGACGAGCCGGCGGCCGGCATGACCGATGCCGAAACGGCGGAGACGGCCAAGCTGCTGCGGGAAATCGCCCAGACCCGCTCGGTCATCGTGGTGGAGCACGATATGGATTTCGTGCGGGCCCTGGGGGTGAAGGTGACGGTGCTGCATGAAGGCAGCGTGCTGGCGGAAGGCTCGCTCGATCAGGTCAGCGCCAATGAGCGTGTGGTGGAGGTCTATCTTGGCCGGTGAAACCGTATTGGACGTGCAGTCCATCGACGTTTTCTATGGCGCGGCCCAGGCGCTGCGTGGGGTTTCGGTGCAGGCGAAGGCGGGCGAAGTGACCTGCGTGCTGGGTCGCAACGGGGTGGGCAAGACCACGCTGTTGCGCGCCATCGCCGGGCATAGGCCGATCTCCTCGGGTGCCGTCACCATGGATGGCAAATCCATGGACGGGCTGCGCCCTTATGACCGGGCACGGGTGGGGGTCGGCTATGTGCCGCAGGGCCGCGAGATTTTCCCCCTGTTGACGGTGAAGGAAAATCTGGAAACCGGCTATGCGCCGGTGAAATCCCGGGATCGCTTCATTCCGGACGAGGTTTTTGAGCTGTTTCCGGTGCTGAAGCAGATGTTGAAGCGCCGCGGCGGCGATCTGTCGGGCGGGCAGCAGCAGCAGCTTGCCATCGGCCGGGCTTTGGTGACGCGCCCGCGTCTGTTGATTCTGGACGAGCCGACGGAAGGCATTCAGCCTTCCATCATCAAGGATATCGGCCGCGCTATTTCCTATGTGCGCGACAAGGGAGAAGTCGCTATCGTTCTGGTCGAGCAGTATTTCGACTTCGCGAAGGAATTGGCCGACAGTTTCATCGTCCTGGACCGGGGCGAGGTGATTCTGCGCGGCAATCGCCAGGACATGGCCGAGAAGGATGTTCGACGTCACCTCACCGTATGATTCCAAGCCCGTCGCAGCCGGGCGCATGCAGCGTGCCCGGGGCCGGGTTTCGCTAGGTGTTTCGGGCCGTCCGGACGGCGGAACCGGGCTGGATGTGCTGTTCCAGTCCGGCGCCGCCAAGGCGCGCCTGCCGGCGGTTTATGATCATGCCGGGATCGATGCGGTGCTGATCAACACGGCCGGCGGGCTGACCGGCGGCGATGAATTCCAGGCGGTGTGTACGGTGGGCACCGGGGCTTTCCTGCGCGTCACCACCCAGGCCAGCGAGAAGATTTATCGGGCTGTCCCCGGCTCCAACCCGGCGCGGGTGGAAAACCGCCTGCAGGTGGCGGCGGGGGCGCATCTGGAATGGCTGCCGCAGGATATGATCCTGTTCGACGGGGCCAGCCTGTCGCGCCTGCTTGAGTTGCGCCTGGCTGCGTCGTCCCGCTTTCTGGGATTGGAGATGGTGGTGTTCGGCCGCTCCGCGATGGGGGAGGTCGTGCGGCATGGTTTCCTGGCGGATCGCTGGCGCGTCTGGCGCGACGAGGCGCTTGTCTATGCCGAGGATACGCGGCTGGAAGGCGACATCGCCGCCCATCTGGCGCGCCCGGCGGTGGCGGGCGGTGCGCTGGCGGCCTTGACCGGCATCTATCAGGGGCCGGAGCCGGAGGCGGTGCGCGAGACGATCCGATCCGTTGCCCGCCCGGACGGGGTGGAAGCGAATGCCAGCCTGATGCGTGGTCTTGTCGCCTTTCGGGCACTGGGCGCGAGTTCGGATGCGCTGCGGCGCTGGGTGGCGGAAATCTATGCGGCCCTGGCGGGGCTCACCCTGCCGAGGGCCTGGAGCATTTAGGCCCTGCCGAGGGCCTGGAGCATTTAGGCCCTGCCAAGGGTCCGGAGCATTTAGGGGAGGGGGAAGGGCCGATGAACCTGACACCGCGCGAGAAGGACAAGCTTCTGATCGCCATGGCCGCCATTGTGGCGCGCAAGCGGCTGGAGCGGGGCGTGAAGCTGAACTATCCGGAGGCCGTGGCCCTGATCACCGATTTCGTGGTGGAAGGCGCGCGCGACGGAAGGTCGGTCGCCGATCTGATGGAAGCGGGTGCCCATGTCGTCACCCGCGATCAGGTGATGGAAGGCATTGCCGAGATGCTGCACGATGTGCAGGTCGAAGCGACCTTCCCCGACGGCACCAAGCTTGTCACCGTTCACCAGCCCATCCGCTGACGGAAGGAATAGCCATCATGATCCCCGGTGAAATCCTGCCCGCGGAGGGCGAGCTGATCCTGAATGAAGGTCAACCGACCATCGAGATTTCGGTCGCCAATAGCGGCGACAGGCCGATTCAGGTCGGGTCGCATTACCATTTCTTCGAGACCAATCAGGGCCTGATATTCGACCGCGACAGGGCGCGCGGCTGGCGGTTGGATATTCCCGCCGGCACCGCGATCCGGTTCGAGCCGGGCCAGACGCGTAGCGTCAGGCTGGTGCCCTATCGCGGGGCGCGTGTGGTCTATGGGTTCCAACAGGCGATCCAGGGCCCGCTCGGGTCCGACGCATAAGGGGGCGGCAATCATGGCTTTCAGGATGTCCCGCGCGGCCTATGCCGACATGTATGGGCCGACGACCGGCGACCGGCTGCGTCTGGCCGATACCGATCTGATCGTGGAGGTCGAAAAGGATTTCACCCTGTATGGCGAGGAGGTGAAATTCGGCGGCGGCAAGGTGATCCGCGACGGCATGGGTCAGGCCCAGACGGCGCGGGCCGACGGCGCGGTCGATACGGTCATCACCAATGCGCTGATCATCGACCATTGGGGCGTGGTGAAGGCCGATGTCGGGCTGAAGGATGGGCGCATCGCAGGCATCGGCAAGGCGGGCAATCCCGATGTGCAGCCGGGGGTGACCATCATCGTCGGCCCGGGCACGGAAGCCATCGCGGGTGAAGGCAAGATCCTGACCGCGGGTGGCATCGATTCCCATATCCATTTCATCTGTCCGCAGCAGGTGGAAGATGCCTTGATGTCCGGCGTCACCACCATGCTGGGCGGCGGCACGGGGCCGGCCACCGGCACCAATGCCACCACCTGCACGCCCGGCCCCTGGCATCTGGCGCGCATGCTGCAGGCCGCCGATGGCATCCCCATGAATCTGGGTTTCGCGGGCAAGGGCAATGCTTCCACCCCCAAGGCGCTGGAGGAGCAGATATTGGCGGGTGCCTGCGCGCTGAAACTGCACGAGGATTGGGGCACGACGCCGGCCGCCATCGATTGCTGCCTGGGTGTGGCGGATGCATTCGACATCCAGGTCATGATCCATACCGACACGCTGAATGAATCGGGCTTCGTGGAAGATACGGTGGCGGCCTTCAAGGGGCGCACCATCCATGCCTTCCACACCGAAGGGGCGGGCGGCGGCCATGCGCCGGATATCATCAAGGTGGCGGGGCTGGCGAATGTCATCCCGTCCTCCACCAATCCGACGCGGCCCTATACGGTGAACACCATCGAAGAGCATCTGGACATGCTGATGGTCTGTCATCACCTGGATTCCAACATCCCGGAGGATGTGGCCTTCGCGGAATCGCGTATCCGCAAGGAAACCATCGCGGCGGAAGACATTCTGCACGATCTGGGCGCCTTCTCCATCATCGCCTCGGACAGTCAGGCCATGGGCCGGGTGGGCGAGGTGCTGATCCGCACTTGGCAGACGGCCGACAAGATGAAGCGCCAGCGCGATGCCTTGCCGGGTGAAAAGGCGGGCAGCGATAACGCCCGCGTCAAACGCTACATCGCGAAATACACGATCAACCCGGCCATCGCGCAGGGCCTGTCTTCCGAGATCGGCTCCGTCGAGATCGGCAAGCGTGCCGATCTCGTGCTCTGGTCGCCGGCCTTCTTCGGGGTGAAGCCTGATCTTGTGCTGATTGGTGGCATGATCGCGGCTGCCCCGATGGGCGATCCCAACGCCTCCATCCCGACGCCGCAGCCTGTGCATTACCGCCCGATGTTCGGCGCCTATGGCAAGGCCTTGGCCGCCACGGGGGCGACCTTCGTGTCCAAGGCCTCAATCGAGCTGGGGATTGCCGAGCGGCTGGGCCTGTCGAAAAACCTGATCGGGGTGACCAATACGCGCGGCGGCATCTCCAAAGCCTCCATGATCCACAATTCCGCCCAGCCGCATATCGAGGTGGACCCGGAAACCTATGAGGTGCGCGCCGATGGGGAACTGCTGACCTGCGAGCCGGCCGATGTGCTGCCCATGGCCCAGCGCTATTTCCTGTTTTAGCGCCCTCCGTCGCCCTCGGGCTTGACCCGAGGGCCTCAGGCCCATTGGAAACAGGTCCTCGGATCAAGTCCGAGGACGACGATTTGAAGCGTGGAAGTCAGAGGTCTTTCGATGTCGAACATGATCGCCGCCCATGAGGTTCTGCCTGCCGGCTCCTGGCCGGGGGCGGAGGAGGCGGACAAGGTCTATCTGGACTATGATTCCCGCCATCGCCGCCGCTTGGTGCTGATCAGCGCCAAGGGCGTGTCCTTCCTGCTGGACCTTGCGCGGCCCGCCGCCCTGGCCGATGGCGACGGGTTGCAACTGGATGACGGAAGGGTGATTGCGGTTGCGGCGGAACCGGAAGAATTGCTGGCCATCGAATGCCCGTCGGCGGATGCAAGGCTGCGCATTGCCTGGCATCTGGGCAACCGCCATCTGCCGGTGGAATTCGCGGGCCAGACCATGTTCATCCGGGCCGATCATGTGATTGCCGATATGCTGGTCGGCCTCGGTGCCAAAGTCGAACCCGTACATCGCGGTTTCCAGCCGGAAGGCGGTGCCTATGGCGCGGGACGCGTCATGGACCATGACCATGACCATCATGACCACGCTCACGGGCACCATCATCACCACGGGCACGATCATTCCCATGACTGAGATGGCCGCGCCCACCTTGATGCGGCTGATGACTTGGCTGTCCCCCGCCTTTCCGGTGGGTGGGTTCAGCTACAGCCATGGGCTGGAATGGCATGTCGAAACCGGGCTGGTGCGCGACCGCGCCTCCTTGATCGCCTGGATTACAGATATCCTGGAATTCGGGGCGGGCCGTAATGACGCGATCCTGCTCTTGGAAGCCTGGGCGGCGGCAAAGGCAGGCGATGTCGCGCGGCTGGAGCAGGTGCGGGAATTGGCGGTGGCGCTGAGCCCGAGTGAGGAGCGCGCGCTGGAAAGTGAATCCCAGGGCAATGCCTTCCTGAAGGCTGTCTCTGCCGGCTGGCCACAGGCCCTGCCGCAGGGTCTGGCCGCGCCCGTGCCTTATCCGGTCGCGGTCGGGGCCGTGGCGGCGCTGGCGGGCATGGCGCGCGACGATGTGCTGCCGGCCTATCTGAACGCCTTCACCGCCTTCCTGATTTCCGGCGCGGTGCGGCTGGTGCCTCTGGGCCAGAGTGATGGGCTGGCCGCCCATGCCGCGCTGGAAGACGCCATTCTAGCGCTGGGCGCTGCCAGCCTGTCGCGTTCGCTCGACGATTTGGGCGGATTCGCAGTCCGCGCCGATCTCGCCTCCATGCATCATGAAACCCAGTATACGAGGTTGTTTCGATCATGACGACGCGTTCCCCCAACGGCCCGCTGCGCGTGGGCATCGGCGGCCCGGTCGGGTCCGGCAAAACCGCGCTGATGGAGCATCTGTGCCGCCTGTTATCCGGCCGCTACGATCTATGCGCTATTACCAACGATATTTATACGAAAGAGGATGCGGAAATCCTGACCCGTACCGGCGTTCTGCCGGTGGAGCGGATCATGGGCGTGGAAACGGGCGGGTGCCCGCATACCGCGATCCGCGAGGATGCCTCGATCAATCTTGCCGCGATTGAGCGGATGCGCGGGATTTTCCCCGAACTGGAACTGATCCTGATCGAATCGGGCGGCGACAATCTGGCAGCCACCTATTCACCGGAACTGGCGGATCTGACCATCTATGTGATCGATGTGGCGGGTGGCGAGAAGATTCCGCGCAAGGGCGGGCCGGGCATCACGCGCTCCGACCTTCTGGTCATCAACAAGACCGATCTGGCCCCCTTGGTCGGCGCCAATCTGGAGGTGATGGACAAGGACACCAAGCGCATGCGCGGGGATCGGCCTTATTGCTTCACCAGTCTGCGCAAAGGCGATGGGGCCGAGACGATTGCCGAATTCATCGTGGCGAAAGGCGGGCTGTAGACCAAATCAGCCGCGCCCCAACTATCCGCGCATGGAGGTGCTTGTCACCGGCGGCGTGGCGTCGGGCGCCATCGGAGCCGGCTCCTCCACCGGCTTGGCCGGTTCGGCTGCGGCCGGTTCCATTTTGTCGGCGCCCGGCTCCTCCGTCGCGCCATCCTGACGTGGAGAGCGTTCGCGTGCCTTGTACCAACTCGCGGGGCGCTGGAGATCGCGCAGCGGTGGCAGGGCATCCGGCGCTGGGGCCGTGCCGCCATGCACCAGGGTCAGATAGACCGCGTCCAGCCCGCGCGCTGTACAGTTGGCACAGATGACCGGTTCCGTCGCGCCGGTGCCACCCCGGCTAATCTGGGGACGGATATCCCGCGACTCGGTCGGAATTTCCGTGAAGCGCCAATTGCCGTAGGGGCCGCTATAGCCGCGCTGCATCTTCTCCACGATATAAAGCGGGCCGGCACTGACCGTGCCATCTTCGGCCACGGTGAAGCTGGGCATACCCAGTGTCGCGCCGACCACGAATTCGCGGTCCATATAGCCTTCCAGAGGGCGGCCTTTGATCACCCGCTCATTGCCATGCACGACCAGCCAGCGCATGCCCAGCGCGTCGGGCACCAGGATCGGTGGCTGTTCCAGCCGTTCCCAGCTGGCCCAGCGTTCCGCCAGGGCATGGCCGGATGCGCCATAGAGCGCGGGCAGTTCGGGCAGAATACAGGCATAGGCCGCTTCGGCTTCCTGTGGAGACAGGTCATAGCCCGGCAGCAGGACGGCCGGCTGGGGTTCCGCCGGCTGGTCCAGCACGGCCGCCATATTCGGGTCCATCGGCGCGACAGGCATGGAGGAGCGCAAGGGCTCTTCGGACGGCGCCGTCGTATCGTCGCTACTTGCCGCAGGTTCCGCAGGCTGAAGGCGCACCGGTCCCTGGGGTTGAGCGGCGGCGGCTCTTGCGGCCTGGGATTCCGCAGCCAGTCTGGCGGCCTGTTCCTCGGCAAGGCGGGTGCGATCGGCATAGGCAAGCTGCAGGCGCGGAACGCTGCAGCGCGGCGCGATAGCGACGGGCATATCAGCCGCAGGTTCCGCCGATGCGCTCACCGGTTCGACCTGTACCGATGCAGGCTCGGCCGCCCAGCTCGTGGAAGCGGCCATGGCCAACAGCAGCGAGGCTGGTAGGGCGGAGGTGCGAAACGAGGCGCGCGGAGCCATGCGGGCGTTCCCATGGGCTGAATGAGTGCATAAGGAATCAGAATATTCGCTAGCCCGATTCGGGGCACAGTTCAAAGCTTCAATCCGACGAATCCTGTTTTCTTTTTCCCGGCCTGGGTTAATCTGGAGACAGAGACTTCACCACTTGTCTTGCAGTGCGAAGATGTCGATGTCCCTGGCCGCCCAACCTTTGCGCGACGATGCGATGCGTTGGATCGCTCCGGTATCCGCGTCGCTGCTGCGCCGTATGAATCATGCCGCCGACCGCGTGGAGGAATGCGAACGCGTTCTGGGAAATGGCGGCGACAATGTGGTGAGCGAATTGCTGCGCCCAGGCCCTGCTTTTTATGAATGGGATCACTATCCGCAGGGCGATGTCTTTGATTCGGTCAGCCATAGTCAATATTACTATCACGCCCATCCCCAGGAAGAACGGCCGCATGAACACGGCCATTTCCACCTGTTCCTGCGGCCACGGGGCATGCCGGCCCAGATCAGGCCGGCGCCGGTTCCCGATTATGCCCCTTGCGCCGTACCGGATGACGCGCTGTCGCATCTGGTGGCGGTCGCCATGAACCGGGCGGGAGAACCCGTCAAGCTATTCACGACCAATCGCTGGGTGACGGCGGAAACCTGGTATATGGCCCCGGATGTGATCGCCATGCTGGACCGGTTCCGCATCGACCATGCCAGACCATCCTGGCCGGTCAATCTGTGGATCAGCAATCTGCTCATACTGTTTCGCCCGCAGATCGAACATCTGCTGCTGGAGCGTGATGCCGTGGCCAAGGCGCAAGGTGCGGCTTCGCCCGCGCGGGATTTCTACGAGGACCGCGAGTTCGAAGTGCTGTCGCAGATGGATATCTCAGTCGAACGTCAGATCGCCGCCATCCGCACGGAAATGCGCCGCCGGGGGCTGGAGTAGTTGCACCTGGGGCCGGCTTCATGCTCAAAACACCCTCATCATGACCCAGCGCCTTGCCATCACCGATCCCGACGCCATCGATCGGGCCGCCGCCTGCCTGCGCCGGGGCGGGCTCGTCGCCCTGCCGACCGAAACGGTCTATGGGCTGGGCGCGGATGCGCGCGATGACCACGCGGTGGCGCGCATCTATGCTGCCAAGGGACGTCCCGGTTTCAACCCGCTGATCGTGCATCTGCCTGATGCGGCGCAGGCCTTTGCCTATGGCAGGGCAAATGACGAGGCGCGCCGTCTGGCCGATGCCTTCTGGCCCGGCCCTTTGTCCCTGGTGCTGCCGCGTGTGGAAACGGCCGGGCTGTCGCTACTGGTCAGTGCGGGCCTGCCGTCGGTGGCGCTGCGTGTGCCGGCGCATCCCGTGGCGCGCGATCTGCTGCTTGCCTTTGGCGGACCGATCGCTGCCCCCAGCGCCAACCCGTCGGGCCGGATTTCCGCCACGACGGCCCAGCATGTGCTGGATCATCTGGGCGGGCAGGTCGATCTGGTGCTGGATGCCGGACCCTGCGCCGTGGGGCTGGAATCGACCGTGGTGGATCTGACCGGGCCGGTACCCACCCTGCTGCGGCCGGGCGGCCTTCCGGTTGAAGCGCTGGAAGAGGTGCTGGGCCGGAAGCTGGCCCGCGCGGGCAGCGATGATGCCGCGCCGCGTTCGCCGGGCATGCTGACCCAGCATTACGCGCCGCGCGCCAAAATGCGCCTGGATGCGCAGGCAGCACGTCCGGGCGAGGTGCTGCTGGGGTTTGGCGGCACGCCGGGTGCCGCGCTCGACCTCAGCCCCGCCGCTGATCTGGTGCAGGCGGCGGCCAATCTGTTCGCCCATCTGCATAAGCTGGACGCGGCGGGGGCGACGACCATAGCCGTGGCACCTATTCCCGAACGCGGGCTGGGCCTTGCCATCAACGACCGGCTGCGCCGCGCCGCCGCCGGGCGCTGATCCGGGCTCTGCTATCTGCCCAGCCCCGCCAGGAAGGCGTCGAACAGGCGTCTCCCCTCTGGCCAGTGGCCGTGACCGCTGGCGATGTTGATATGGCCGCAATCGCCCAGATCGACCAGTCGGCTGCCCCAGTCGTGCGCCCTGGCCCGGGAATGCTCCAGGCTGCCATAGTCATCCGTGGTGCTGGCGATGATCAGGCTGGGAAAGCCAAGCGCCCCGGCCGGCATCTGCCCGAAAGGCAGGGCATCCTGCGGGAAATTCGGTCCGGCCGGGTCGGGCACGGCGACCAGGAAGGCGCCCGCGATCTGACCGGCCAGCGCGGGATCGGCGGCCAGATGCGGCACCAGCAGGCAGCCCAGGCTGTGGGCGAGCAGTATGGCGGGCTCCTTTGCCGAGGCAATCCTGTCGCGGGCCACTTCCTGCCAGTCGGTCAGGACCGGCGCGTCCCAGTCGCGCTGATCGATCCGCATCAGCGCCGGATCGCCCGCTTCCCAGATGCTCTGCCAGTGTTGCGGGCCGGATCCACCATAGCCCGGAATGACGAAGATCATGTTGATACCCCCACGGGTTCTGCCGATCCCGGACGATATCCGGCGAATCGCCTCGGAGAAAGATGCAAGCTTTATGAAACTCGAACGACGGAGTTTGAAAGCCGCATCGTTCAAGGATCATCAAGGGCACGGGAACAAGTTCCCCGCCGCCTGGGACATGATCGGGAGATAGAGCCATGAACCGTATTCGTATCGCCGTCCTTGCCACCGGCATCCTGGCGACCGCCGGGCTTGGCGTGGCCTTTGCCGCCAGTGGCGCGAAAGAAGGCGGCCCGGCCGGGCATCGCATGCAGGGCACGGAATGGATTCAGCGCCTGGATGGCAATGGCGATGGCCTGTTACAGAAGTCGGAAATCCAGGCCTTCCTGGATACCCAGTTCGAAGCAGCCGATGCCGACAAGGACGGGGCGTTGTCGCAGGACGAAATGCGCGCCCAGTTCTCCGCCATGCGGGACCAGCGTTTCGAGGAACGCTTCGCCGCGCTGGATGTGGATAAATCCGGCGGGCTGACGGTCGAAGAGATGAAGGGCCGTTCGCCGCGCATGTTCGAGCGGGCCGATGCTGACAAGGATGGTGTCGTGACGCTGGACGAGTTGCGCACAGCCTTTACCCGCCGTGGCCCGGTTGCCCAGTAACCCGGCGGGAAGGATAACCGTTCAGCGCATGTGATGACCATGTTCGACGGGACGCATCGGCGCGAGGAAGGCTATGATCCGGCCATGACAGCCGGTTCCGCCTTCGACCTGCGCCAGAGAGACGCGACGCTGATCCGCGCGGTTGCCGATGGCGACCGCGCGGCGGCCCGCAGCCTGATAGACACGCATCTGTCCGCACTGATTGCCCATGTCGAACGCCTGACACGCGATCGGGCGGAGGCGGAAGACATCGCCCAGGAAAGCTTCCTGCGGCTGTGGCGCATCGCCGGAGACTGGACGCCCCGGGCAAAGGCCAGGACCTGGCTGACCACGGTGGCAAGCCGGCTGGCCATCGACCGGCTGCGCCGCGCGAACCGCTGGTCGGATGCCGAGGTTCCGGAGGTGGAGGATATACGCCCGTCGCCGGAGGCGCAGGCGGATGCAAGGGAGGTGGGAAAGGCGGTCGAAGAGGCGATCACGGCACTTCCGGATCGCCAGCGCGCCGCCTTTGCCTTGGTTCATATTGACGGGCTGAGCGGCCGGGATGCCGCGGAAAGCCTGGGCGTTTCGGAAGAGGCTTTGGAGAGCCTGCTGGCCAGGGCGCGTCGCAGCCTGCGCGCGCGTCTGGCGGAATATCGGATGGAGGAGCGCCCGTCATGATCGCGGGACCCATGACAATTGAGCATTTCCGGCGTCTGGCCGAAGCCTATGGCAGCGATCTGAGCCGCTGGCCGGCGGAAACGCAAGCCGCTGCCCAAATCCTGCGGGAGTTGGACGGGCAGGCCCGCGCCATTCTGGCCGAGGAGGCGGAGTTGGACATGCTCGTCGCTCTGCTGCCGCAGCCCGCAGCCGCGCCTGGAATTCTGGTGTCGAAACTGCTAAATGCCACTCCAGGTGGCAGGTCGCGTGGTGTGCTGGTCTGGCTGGCGGAGTTGTGGCCTGGTGAAGCGCGCTGGCCGGCGCCCGCCTTCCTGTCGCTGGCGCTTGCCGTCGGCATTCTGGCGGGCGGAAACCTGCCCTGGAACCCCTTGCTCGCCACCACCTCGGCGCAGGCGCAGACACAAACCCAGACCCAGACGGGTGATGAAGATCTATTGGGCAGCGCCCTGGCGCTCGGCCCCTCCAGCGAGGACATCGTGGAATGAGTGAACAACCATCAACCCAGCCCGGCCCGACCATCGGACGGTCCGGACGCAAGCGCACCATCCTGCTCTTCGTTTCGCTCGCGTTGAATGTGGCATTGATCGGGTTCTTCGCCGCCGGTGCCATCCGCCATGCCATGTGGGACCGTGGGATGGAGCGACGCTTCGACGACATGCCGGGGCCGGTTTCGCTGATCCTGCGTGATCGGCCGGATGCTCCGGAAATCAACGCCATCCGCGAGCGGTTCCGCGATCCGATGCGCGACAGCCTTGCCGAGTTTCGTCAGTCGCGCGGCGCCCTGGGTGAGTTGATGCGCCAGCCGGGGCCGGTTGATCGGGCGAGCCTGGATGCCACGCTCGACCGCATGGAAGAGGCAGGGGATAGGCTGCAGGTGCTGACGCGCGAGGCGATGAGCGAATTGCTGCCCGCCCTGCCGGAGGAAAAGCGGGTCAAGATGTTCCGCGCCCCGCCGCTTCCAGGTCCTGGTGAGGAACGCGGGCACCGCCTTGGCCCCCCAGATGGCCTCGATCCGGCGTCCGGTGGCCCAGGCGGACCCGAGGGCGTCCCTCCGCCGGAATGAATCAGAGATCATCGCCCGGCAGGTTTCTGCCGGGCGATGCCGTTTCTGATCTGTCAGAGAATGACCGGCAGCGTGCCCTTGTCGTCCCTTGCCTTGGCGAAGGCGTCCCGAGGCGGCAGGCTGGAATCCCAGTGCCGACCGATCACGCGTGTACCGGTGAACCCGTCGCTATCGGTGGAGAGCAGCCAGAGCAGGGCATCGTTCATGATATCGGCCGGCAGCAGATTGCCATCGGCACCTTTCTTCACCCCATTGATTTCCGGTACGAAGCTGGTGTCGGTGGCACCGCCCGGTAACAGGGCATGCACGCTGACCCCGGTTCCCGCCAGATCCTGCGCCCAGATGCGCGTCATTGCTTCCAGCGCCGCCTTGGACGGACCATAGGGCGAATAGGCCTTGCGGATCATGGTCTGGGTGGAGGTGGAAATGTTGATGATGCGCCCCCAGCCGGCTGCAATCAGATGGGGCGTTACCGCCCGGGCCATGTAATAGGGTCCCTTCACATTGATATCGATCACACCGGTCCATTTGTCGGCGGGCGCTTCCCAGAAGGGCGGTGGTTCGGCCTTGTCCGGATCGATCCGGATTTCATTCAGGCCACGCCCGGCATTGTTCACCAGCCCATCGATTCGTCCGAACGATGTCAGGGCGACTTCCAGCGCCCGTTCCCCAGATTCAGGTTCGGCCGCATCCGCCATCAGGCCAACCACCTTGCCTGCGCCTGCGATCCCCTCGGCTTCGGTGATGGTATCCTGCAATTGATCGGCATTGCGCGCGGCGGTGATGACAACCCGCGCCCCGGCCGCGACTAGGGTGCGGGTGAACTGGCGACCTATGCCACGCCCCCCACCGGTTACGATGAAAACCCGGTCGGCAAGATTGGGCAGGACGGATTCGGCCATCAAAATTGTCTCCTTAATCAGACAGATTTCGGCAGCCTAGATACAGGGACACAGCCTCGACAAGTGATTTCTGCGCCGCAATCGCGATATCGGATTGCGGGGAAAGGAGGCCTCATCCGTCGCCAAGAGGGATGGGGCCATCTTCAGCCTTGTACCAACATGCTCGGTCTTTGGCCGACTATGTGTGGGCCTTGCTCAATCGCCGCACGGGTTTAGCCAAACTGCGATGAGTTCTGCTCATCGCAGTTTGGCGTTACATCGCGTTGACTTCCGCCAGGAAACTCTGAACCCGCTTGCGCAGATCTTCCGCGTCACGCGATAGCTGGCCGGCGGCGACCTGTGTCTGTTCCGCTGCCTCGCCGGTTTCCTGGGACGCCTGGGTGACACCGGAGATGTTGGAAGACACTTCCTGCGTGGCCGCGTTCTGCTGCTCCACCGCGCCGGCAATGGAACTGGTCATGGAGGACAGATCGTTGACCATGGCGATGACGCCCGAAATGGCATCTGCCGCACCATGCGTCTCGTCCTGGATCTGCCGGATTTCGCGGGAGATATCCTCGGTGGCCTTGGCGGTCTGCATCGACAGCGATTTCACTTCATTGGCGACGACGGCAAAGCCCTTGCCCGCTTCACCGGCCCGCGCCGCCTCGATCGTGGCATTCAGGGCCAGAAGATTGGTCTGCGAGGCGATTTCCGTAATCACGCCGATGATATCGCCGATCTGCTCTGCCTTCCGGCGCAGGTCGCCCATCTTCCGGTTCGACTGTTCCGCGCCTGCGACGGCGGTGGACAGCACTTCCGACGTGCGATGGACCTGCGACGAAATCTCGTTGATGGAGGCGGACAGTTCCTCCGCGGCGCTGGCCACCGTTTCGGACTGCGCGCTTGCTTCGACCGCCGCCGCCGCCATGGTTGACGAGGTGGAGTGCAACTCCGTCGCGGCGGAGCCGACCGCATCCACGATGGATTTCACGCTGCTTTCAAAATTGCTGGCCAGACGCACCATATGGGTGACCACGGTCCAGCACAGCAGGGCGTAGTGGTATTGGCCCTTCTCGTCGACGATGGGGGAAACCTTGAGGTCCAGTACCTCGTCGCCCAACTTGATCTTGGTACGGTGCGGCAGGTTTTTCTGGTCCGACAGCATCCTGCGCTGATGGGCCGGGTTCTTGTGGAAGACGTCGATGGACGAGCCGATCAGGTTATCGGCCTTGATCGTCAACAGGTGTTCCAGCTTGCGCAGCGTGTCGATGGAGGTCTGGTTGGCATAGACGATGTCGAAGCTGCGGATGTCGGCCAGCATCACATTGATGGGCATCTGGTCCATCATCGCGACCTGGCGCTGCGCCGATTCGATGGCCTTCATCTTTTCCGTGGCAATGGCCCAGGAGACGACGGCCTGATCCTGGCCTCTGGATTGCGGCAGAATTTCAATATGCAGTTCAAGCAGTTCCGGTCCGACCTGGATCAGCGCGTCATGTGGAAAGCGGGACCGCTCGGTCAGCATGCGGCGCTGATGGGCCGGGTTCTTGTGAAAGACATCAATGGAGGAGCCGACGATGTTTTCCGCCTTCACCGGAAGATATTGTTCAATCTTGCGCAGATTGCTGATGGTGGCCTTGTTCGCATAGTTGATCACCATGTCGGTGAGGCCGCAGCGCATTACATTCAGCGGGATCGAATCGAACATCTGCTCGAATGTCGAAGCACGGGAAAACGGCGAACCAAACTTCATATCGGGAAACCCCTCCTTAGGGCCGATGAAAGCGCGTCCGCCGAGCCCCGTACCGGCTCGCGCCCAGGTGATCGTTACTTAACATGTCCCGCAACCTTCATGCGGCGATAGTTAGTTTATGGATCAAAAAAATTAAAAATACCCTACTTGCGGTCTACGGCTTCACTTTACCGGGTTTGCCTGGCCGGCAACGGACATGGCCGCATCGACATCCGTCAGGGATGTGGACCAGGCACAGACGAAGCGATAGCAGTCCGGCCCGCCCGCGCTCCAGGAATGGAACAGGGCGCCGGCCGCTTTCAGGGCTTCAACGATGTCGTCGGTCAGGTGAATGAAGACCTCGTTCGCTTCCACCGGCTGCGCCAGCCGGCAACCGGGCAGGCTGGCAAGTGCCGCACCCAGGCGGGCGGCCATGGCATTGGCATGGGTGGCATTATCCCGCCATGCCGTGCCACCGAACAGCCCTTCCAACTGCGCGGACAGGAATCGCATCTTCGAAAACAGATGGCTGGAGCGCTTGCGGATGAAGCCCAGGCGCCCCTTCAGCGCGGGGTTGAAGCAGACCACCGCCTCTGCCGCGAAGGCGCCGTTCTTGGTGCCGCCCAGCGACAGGATATCCACCCCCGCTTTCCAGGTCAGTTCGGCCGGGCTGGCATTCGTCGCCACCAGCGCATTGGCGAAGCGCGCCCCGTCCATATGCAGGGCAAGCCCGTGTGCGCGGCAGATGGCTGACAGCGCCGTGATCTGGTCCGGGCGATAGACCTGCCCCCATTCCGTTGCCTGGGTGATGGAAACCGCCGCAGGCTGGACATGGTGCACGATCCCTGCCCAGCCCTGGGCCAGTACTTCGCGCAGGGCATCCGGATCGATGCGGCCGCCCGGGCCTTCCAGCGCCACCAGCTTGGCCCCGCCGGTCAGAAGCTCCGGCGCGCCGCATTCATCGACATGGATATGCGCGTCACGATGGCAGAACACGGCGCCCCACTGCGGGGTTACGGCCGCCAGGGCGACGGAATTGGCAGCCGTACCGGTTGCCACCGGCAACACGACGCAGTCATGTTCGAACCAGTCCGCCAGCCGGGCTTGCAGCCGGGCGGAACTGTCATCGGCGCCATAGGAGCTTTGGGTGCCGGAATTGGCCGCCAGTACGGCATCGACCACGGCGGGGCAGGCGCCCGCCACATTGTCGGAACGGAAATCCATCACGCCAGGCTCCCAATGGAATGGAATCGACACGCGTCGGCCATGTGATGTCAGCCCCGATGGCGAATGTCAAATTCGCGAAACTCCACCGCAAGCATATGGTTCCCTGTGGCACCCTTGCCTGCGGGCATTAAGCCTACAGGGTATCGACCTGTCGGTTGAGATGACGCAGCAGCACTTTCAGCGCTTCCACCTGTGCCGGGTCCAACTCGGCGATCAGCGTATCTTCAAACAAGGTGGCGATGGGCATCAGCCGGTCGGCCATCGCCGCGCCCTCTGGTGTCAGATCGATTTCCACGATGCGCGCATTGCTTTCGGGTCTGATCCGCGTCACCAGCCCGCGTCGCACCATGTTTCCGATCAGCCGTGACAGGGTCGACAACTCGACCGAGACCATGCCCGACAACTCCCCAAGCGTGTGGGTTCCGGTTTGGCGCAGCACGGCGAGCACGCGGTACATGGGCAGGGTTACGTCATGCTGTTCCAGCCGTCGGGTGAACCGTTCGGCGACGGAAACGCCGACACGATTCAACAGATAGGGGACGGAATCGGTGAACCGGTAGGGCATGGGGTCTTCCTTGCCTGCGACTGTGACCCATCTGCGAAGGCCATGCTTACTCATGCGCGCAACTCTTTAGCTTGCAACCGTTGTCTATCGCCGAAGTTTCGATCCTGGCAATGGGCATGGTGCCCGCCCGTCCGACACACAGAGTTTCGCTTGTCATTGCAAAACATGCAAAAGAAATGTTTGCAAATGCAATTAAAGGCGGATAGCCTCCCCGGAGCTGATAACAAGCCGACCCTAAGGGAGGAATGAATGCGTAAGCTTCTGCAAGGTGTGGCCGGAATGGCCATGCTTGCGGCGATGGGCGGGCATGCCCTGGCTGCCGACTACATCGTGAAAGTATCCTCGCCGACCAACAACGACTCGATCCTGAAATGGATGGAAGCGTTCAAAAAGCGCCTGGAACCGGCTTCGGGCGGTGCCTTTGAGGTGCAGCTTTATCCTGCCAACCAATTGGGTCAGATCCCCGCCACGATCGAAGGCGTTGCGACGGGCACGATCGAGGTGACGGCGCCCGCCTCCAGCTTTTTCGTGAAGTATGATCCGCGCTTCGAAGTGTTCGATGTGCCGGGACTGTTCAGCGACCTGGCCCATGCCCAGCGCGTATTGGCTGACTCGGCTCTTCTGGACCGGCTGGAATCCTACGGGGCCAGCCAGGGGCTGCACCCGATCGCTGCCTTCCCGCATGGGCCGCTCGGCCTCGTCTCGCGCATCAAGGTCGACAAGGTGGAAGCGCTGAAGGGTCAGCGTATCCGGGTGGCCGGGCCGACGGCGCTGGCGACGGGTCCCCTCGTGGCATTGGGCGCCTCGCCGGTCTCGATGCCCTTGGGTGAGGTGCTGCCAGCGCTGCAGAATGGCGTGGTCGACGGGTTGATCGCCGGGCTGCCGGTTTTCACGACGGGCCGCTATTACGATGCCGCCAAGGATCTGACCATTCTGCCGGAAAGCTATCTGGTTGTGACAGCCGTGGCGAGTCAGGCCTTCCTGGATATGATCGGGCCGGAGCTTACGGATAAGGTGCGGCTCGCGGCACGCGAAGCGATTGGCGATGCCAATAGCTGGAACCAGAAGGCGGTCGAAGGGGTGCAGGGCGTCTGGACCAGCAATGGCGGCCGGATCGCCACCTTGGCCGGGGCTGATGCCAAGGCCTATCTGGACGCCGTTTTCGCCACACTGCCCAAGGCCTTTGAGCAGAACAAGGCGCTGGAGGCCGAGCTTGGTTTCCTGCGTGGCTTGGCCGAACGGCGCGCTTCAAACTGATGGCATGAAGTTCGCGGAGCCCCATCCGGGGTTCCGCGGATGGAGAGAGTTCCATGCGGATCCTATTCGCCAGACTTGGATCGCTGGCGACCATGGCCCTGTGCATCCTGCTGCTCGCCATGGTCCTGCTGATCTGTCTCAATGTCGCGCTGCGTTATGTCTGGGGGGCGTCCCTGCTCTGGGCGGACGAAGTGCTGGTCTTTGCCATGGTGGGGCTGGTTTTCCTGGGTTGCATCGGCGTCTCGGTCCGCGATGAGCATCTGCGGATGGGGCTGTTCGCCCAGTTGCTGCCGCAGCGGGCACGTGCCCTGCTGGCCGCGCTGGAGCAGATCACCCTCATTGTCATCTGCCTTTTCGTTGCCTGGCAGGCCTGGAAAATGACCGCAATGCTGGCCCGCCGTGGGGCTGTCAGCAATATGGCGGAAGTCCCGCTCTGGCTAATGCAGGCCATTCTGTGGCTGGGGCTGGCCGGCATGGTGGTGGTGGCCCTGTCACGGCTTGCCCGCCTCCTCCTGCGCAAGCGGAATGCCTGAGATGATCTGGACCCTTGTCCTTCTGCCCGTACTCCTGATGCTGCTCGGCCAACCGATCTTTCTGGTTCTGCTGGCGGGGTCGGCCGCGACCATGGTGCTGCTGATGAAGGTGCCGCTGGTGGCGCTGCCGCAGACCATGTTCGCTTCGGTCAATGCCTATGCGCTGCTGGCGCTGCCCTTTTTCATCTTTGCCGGCGAGTTGATGGACCGGGGCGGCATTGCCGGCCGGCTGGTGGAATTGATGCGCGCCTCGATGGGGCGTGTCCCGGCCAAGGTTCCGCTGACAGCCATTACCGGCGGTGCCATTTTCGGCGCCATTACGGGGGTTGGGGCGGCATCGGTCGCCACGCAGAGCAAGATCATGCTGCCGTCCCTGCGCAAGGAAGGCTATGGCGATTCCTATTCCGCCGGGCTGCTGGCTTCGGTCGGGGCGGTGGGGGTGATCATTCCGCCGTCCATTCCCATGATCGTGTATGCCGCGGCCGCCGACGAATCCATTCCCAGGCTTTATGCGGCGGGAATCCTGCCTGGCCTGCTGATCGTCGGGTTGCTGATCGCGCATGCGCTGTGGGTTGGTCGTGGCCGGGTGACCGCGCGGGATGAGCGCTTCTGCATCCCCCGGTTTCTGCGCGCCCTGAAATCGGGCATCTGGGCGGCGGGCGTGCCGGTGCTGATCATCGGCGGCATCTATGGCGGGGTTTTTTCCCCGACGGAGGCGGCTGGCGTTGCCTGCCTCTATGCCTTTCTCGTCGCGGCCTTCGTTCTGCGCGAACTGGGCTGGGCCGAATTGCTGGCGGCCGCACGCACGACGATATCCTTCACCGCCCAGATCATGATCGTAATCGCCTGTGCCGGCGTCTTTTCCTGGTTGATCACGGTCAACCGCATCTCAGCCGATCTTGTGCAGCTGATCGCGGCGCTGGATATGCCCGCCTGGCTGCTGCTGCTGGCGATCAACATCCTGCTGCTGATCGTTGGCTGCCTGATCGACCCGCTGTCCGCCATATTGCTGCTGACGCCCCTGTTGCTGCCGATGGCGGGTGCGGTCGGGGTCGATCCGGTACATTTCGGGATCATCGTGACGGTCAACCTAGCCATCGGCCTGTTCACCCCGCCCTTCGGCATCAACATTTTCGTGCTGCAGGCAGTCGCCCGGCTGGAACTGAAGACGATCTATCAGGGGCTGGGACCCTTCATCGGCATCTATCTGCTAGCCCTGCTGCTCATCACCTATGTCCCCGCCATTTCGATGGCGGGGGTCTGGTTGCTGGTTGGAAACTGAGGGGGGCCATGCCGGCATCGCGCACCACATCCACACTCTTGCAAATACAAAAATTGTGACAGGCAGTTTCGCTGCATGCGGAGGATCCGATGATCTATGACGTTGCCATCGTGGGCTATGGCCCGACCGGCATGGCCCTGGCCGCTCTTCTAGGTAAACGCGGTCGCAATGTGATCGTGCTGGAACGCTATGCCAGCCTGTACAACCTGCCGCGCGCGGCCGCCTTCGATGACGAGACGATGCGCACCTTCCAGGCGCTGGGCATTGCTGAAGCCATGTTGCCCGGAACCAATATCCAGAAAGGCTATGTCTGGATGAATGGAACCGGCGAGGTGCTGCTGGACATCGAATATGACAATCCGGGTCGCTGCGGCTGGCCCGCGCAATACATGATGTATCAGCCGCATCTGGAAGACGTGCTGGATGCCAGGTTGCGGGCGTTGCCATCAGTGGATATCCGCCAGGGCCATATGGTGACGGCGGTCACGGAGCATGGCGACCGCGTTGAAATCGGTGCCAGGACCGATGCGGGGGCCGATATCGCCATCCAGGCGCGCTGGCTGGTGGGCTGCGACGGCGGCAACGGCTTCGTGCGCACGGTGATAGGTGGCGGGCTGGACGATTACGGCTTCTTCGAGAACTGGCTGGTCTGCGATTTCGAAATGCGCCGCCATGTTCCCGGCCTGCCATCCTTCCGCCAAGTCTGCAACCCTGCCCAGCCGATTTCCATCGTCAATATCGGCCCGAACCATCATCGCTTTTCCTTCCGTCTGGACCCGGATGCTGATCGGGGCCAGATCGTACAGCCGGAAAATGTCTGGCCGCGCGTCCAGTCTTTCCTGGGGCCGGAGGATGCGGAGCTGATCCGGGTTGCCAATTACACCTTCCGGTCCTGCGTGGTGGAACATTGGCGCAAGGGGCGCGTGCTGCTGGCCGGCGACGCCGCCCACCAGATGCCGCCCTTCCTGGCCCAGGGCATGGTTTCGGGTATCCGCGACGCGCGCAATCTGGACTGGAAGCTGGATATGGTTCTGGCGGGCGCACCGGACGGGCTGCTCGACAGCTATCAGGTCGAACGCGAACCGCATGTGCGCTTCATCATCGAAAAAGCGGTGGAGCTGGGCCGGGTTCAGACCATGCGCGACCCGCAGGCCGCCCGCGAACGCGATGCCCGCATGCTCGCCGCGCGCCAAGCGAACCGGAAACCCGACAAGCTGGTTTATCCCGCCCTGTCCGGCGGGCTGATCGCCAATGATGGCAGGCTTTTGCCACAGGGGCTGGTTTCCACCGCCATGCAGACGGCCCTGTTCGATACGATCGCGGGCACAGGCTGGCTGATCGTGGCCAAGGGGGCGGATGTGCTTTCGGGTTTGGCGGAAAGCGATCTGGCCGCCTGGCGCGCCATCGGCGGTAGCGAGGCCGTTTTCGGCCTGGCCAGCATGGTCGGGGGCGGGCCGCTGTCCGACACGGGCGGCGTCTATACGCGCTGGTTCGATGAAACCGGTGCGATGGCGGCCATCATCCGCCCGGACTCCTATGTCCACGGCCTTGCGCCGGATGCCGACGCGCTGTCGGCGCTTCTCCATAACCTGCTGGTCGCACTCGGCGTCCCGCACTGAATAACGGATAAGGAAGGGATTGATCATGCAAGGCAAGGTCGCGCTCGAAGAGCATTTCGCCATTCCCGAAACCCTGCAGGATTCGGCGGGTTTCGTCCCCGGCGCCTATTGGGAGGAGTTGCAGCACCGCCTGCTGGACATCCAGGATACCCGCCTGCGCCTGATGGATGCCCATGGCATCGAAACCATGATCCTGTCGCTGAATGCCCCGGCGGTTCAGGCCATAGCCGACCGCGGACGCGCGGTGGAGATCGCCCGGCGCGCCAATGACGTGCTGGCGGAGGAATGCGCGCGCCGTCCCGATCGGTTCCGCGCCTTCGCGGCCCTGCCGATGCAGGACCCGGAAGCCGCGGCGCTGGAACTGCAGCGCTGTGTCCGCGATCTGGGCTTCGTGGGTGCCCTGGTCAACGGCTTTTCGCAGGATTCCAGCCAGGGCGACGGCAAGCTGCCGCTCTATTACGATCTGCCGCAATACCGTCCCTTCTGGGCCGAGGTTGCGCGGCTGGATGTGCCCTTCTATCTGCATCCGCGCAATCCGTTGAGCGAGGATGCTCGCATCTATGAGGGCCATCCCTGGTTGATGGGGCCGACCTGGGCCTTCGCGCAGGAAACCGCCGTGCATGCCCTGCGCCTGATCGGGTCCGGCCTGTTCGACGAGCATCCCTCGCTGCAGATCATCCTGGGGCATATGGGCGAAGGCATCCCCTATATGCTGTGGCGCATCGATCACCGGAATGCCTGGGTCAAGCTGCCGCCGAAATATCCGGCGAAGCGCAAATTCGCCGATTACTTCAACGAGAATTTCCACATCACGACCTCTGGCAATTTCCGGACGCAGACCCTGATCGATGCCATTCTGGAGCTGGGGTCGGAGCGCATCATGTTTTCCACCGATTGGCCGTTCGAGAATATCGACCATGCGGCGGATTGGTTCGATGTAGCCTCCATTTCCGAAGCGGACCGGCTGAAGATCGGCCGCACGAATGCCCGGCGGCTGTTCAAACTGGAGGATTAAGGGATGCAGGTCTTCGTCCATGCGGCAAACCCGGCCCGGATCGTATTCGGGCGGGGCGGCATCGCCCGAGCGGGCGAAGAGGTGGAAAGACTGGGCGGGCGCCGTGCCCTGGTGCTGTCCACCCCGCACCAGGCAGGCCAGGCCCGCGCCCTTGCCGAAGGGCTGGGCGCGCTGGGCTGCGGCGTCTTCGACGGCGCGACCATGCACACCCCGGTGGAGGTGACCCTGCGGGCGGTCGATGCCTATCGCGAGGCCGGGGCCGATTGCGTGGTGTCGCTGGGCGGTGGGTCGACCATCGGCCTGGGCAAGGCCATCGCGGTCAGGACGGGGGCGCCGCAGCTTGCCATACCGACCACCTATGCCGGCTCGGAAGCGACCCCCATATTGGGTGAAACGGAAGACGGGGTGAAGACCACCCGGCGCGGGCCAGAAATTCTGCCGGAAACCGTGATCTATGATCCCGATCTCAGCGACGGGCTGCCCCTGGGCCTCAGCATCACCAGCGGGTTGAACGCCATGGCGCATGCCGCCGAAGGCGTCTATGCCCGCGACGGCAGCCCCGTTTTCACCTTGATGGCGGTGGAAGGGCTGCGTGCCCTGCGCGACGCCCTGCCGGGGCTGGTGACCGATCCGACAGATCGCGATGCCCGCGATGCGGCCCTGTACGGGGCCTGGCTGTGCGGCACGGTTCTGGGTGGGGTCGGCATGTCGATCCACCACAAGCTGTGCCATACGCTGGGCGGATCGCTGGACCTGCCGCATGCGGAAACCCATGCGATCCTGCTGCCCCATACGATTGCCTTTGTGGAGGAGGGGGCGCCGCAGGCGCTGGCGCCGGTTGCCGCCCTGTTCGGCGGCCGGGCCGGCCGGGGGCTGCATGCCTTTGCAAGGGGGTTGGGCGCGCCGACGCGTCTGGCCGATCTGGGGGTGGCGGAAAGCGCGCTGGACGATGCCGCCGCACTCGCCACCGCCAATCCCTATTGGACACCCCGCCCGCTGGACCGTGCAGCAATCCGCGAATTGCTGCAACGGGCCTGGTCGGGCGAGGCCCCGCGCTGACCCGTTTGGAGATCGACCCGATGAGCTATTTCACCGAAGAAGGCTCCGCCGAAGCCGTGAACGCCCGCATCGGCCCCGGCGCGGATGCCAGGCTGGCCGAAGTGATGGCAGGCCTGGTGCGGCACCTGCACGCCTTCGCCAAGGACATTCAGCTCCGTCCGGAGGAATGGGAGATCGCCATCGATTTCCTGACCCGCACCGGCCAGCTCTGCTCCGATACCCGGCAGGAATTCATTCTGCTGTCCGACACGCTAGGCTTTTCCATGCTGGTCGACGCGATCAACAATCGCCGGCCGGACAGCGCGACCGCTAACACCGTGTTCGGCCCCTTCCATGTCGCCGATGCGCCGATCCGCGCCATGGGCGATTGCATCAGCCTGGACGCGAAGGGCGAAAGCTGCCGGTTCGAAGGCCGCGTGCTCGACCTGGACGGGCAACCGGTACAAGGCGCCTGCCTGGATGTCTGGTCGGACAATGCCGACGGCTATTATGATGTGCAGCAGCCCGAAACCCAGCCGCGCTGGAATAATCGCGGGCGCTTCATCACCGGCACCGACGGGCGTTATGCCTTCACCGGCATCAAGCCGGTCAGCTATCCCATCCCGCATGACGGGCCGGTGGGCCAGATGCTGGCAGCCCTGGGGCGCCATCCCTATCGGCCGGCGCATATGCATTTTCTGATCACCGCGCCCGGCTATCAGAAGGTCGTCACGCATACCTTCGTGGATGATGATTCCTGGCTGACGTCGGACGCGGTCTTTGGGGTCAAGGAATCGCTGAAGAACCGCTATCAGCGCCTGGATGCGGACGCGCCGACGCTGTGGCGCTCGCAGTTCGACTTCGTGCTGGTGGCGGAATAGCGGGGAGGGGGGCATCCGCCCCCTTCTCTCTTTCGCGAAATCAACGCGATGGCGGATTGTCTTACGCCAGCTTGAAGCCGCGATCCGCGACGGGCTGGACAGTAGCGATCTTCATGGAACTGGAATCCATTGCGGAGATTATCGCCTTGGTCCAAGTGGGAATGAACAGCCAATAGCGGCGTTCATAGGAAGACCAGAACCCGCGCGCTGCGAATAGGCGTGGGAACGAGAGGGAAACGGTGAGGGCAGGCTGGTTGCAGACCTTCTCTCCGTGGAAATCAATGTGTTATCATTGTTTGAACAGGATTCGATTGCGGGCAGCTCATCGAGTCAACATACGGTTTCCGAAACCCGAGGCAATCCGCACACTGGGCGGCAGGGCGGGGAGAAGGCGGATGGATGAGAGCGAGATCAATCAATATAACCTGCCAAGGCTTTTCGAATTGGTGGGCGTGAACGGTGCGTTCGCCAAATACCTTAGAGATACCGATAGCCAGGCACATATTCCGATTAAGCGGAAGGTTCTTCGTGATTTTGAAGAAGATTTGTCCAGCCTGGATGACGAGGCCTGGGCATTCTTTAAGACGAAGGCGCAATCAAAATCTTGCTTGGAGGGTGAATATTCACAGAAGGCAAATGAGACACCCAAAATTGCACAAGAAAAGGGATATGGTGGCTTACATTTGTGTCGATCTTGGCAGCCTCTTTTCGATCTCCGCAGTGAGGTCAGAGGGTACAGGTACCTGAAATCCATTGGCTGCAATGATGTCAGGTTTATTCCAGAAAACACGGGGCAAGGCCAGCAAACACCTGATCTTAGAGGTACGCTTGGTGGCCTTACGGTCCTTTGTGAGGTTAAGACGATCAACAGATCCGACGATGCCGTTGCGTCAAGTTTTTTTTCTTTAGTTGCAGACGAGCAGATTAAATTATCCGATGGCTTCTTTAAACAAATAAGCAAAAATATTGGAAAATCTATTAAGCAAATTGAATCATATGGAAGCCGTGATAATACTTTAAAAATAATATATTTTTTCTTTGATTTTGACGATAATCTGGGTGAATATATAAAATACTATGCTTGCCAGCTAGACGAAATAAAAATGCAATACAATTGCAGGGAAACCGAAATCTTATTCGATTATCATCCATCTGGATACTGGGCATCACCATAATTTATATTTATATTTTAAATAAGCATAAATATAATTTCTGTGATATTGCATTGGTTAATGCCCATAGCGAAATTTTACTCTATAAGCAAGAGCCTTCATCGGGTACCCAGTTTGCAGCCTTCAGGGAAGCCTAGTCGCTATCCACTGCGCAGCGTCTGACTATCACACCGGACCTCCGCGAGGCGCTATGGCACGGCAGGATCATCCGGACTGGGTTAGGAATCAATGGAAGGGGATGCCGCCAGAGACCGATAGATCGCTCCCGCTATGCGCTGGAAAGGTGGGCGGGCATGTCCATGTTTTCGTGCAGAACCCGGACGATCAATATTCCGTTCTTCCAAGATGCAGACGATCAGGTGCTTTTCATAGGCGTGAATGGGCACTGGCGGCTGTCTCTCAGGGCGTTCAGCGCCAAAGAATGGCGGTTGCCGGGTCGACTTGTAAGGATGCTGTCAGCCGTCGGACCGCGGGGATCGACCGAATATGCGTTTGAAGGCGCAGGAAAAGGCGCTTTGCGACGCATAGCCGACCGCGGCAGCTACCATTGCCACGCTCTGCCCCTCGCTGAGGCCTCGCCGTGCAAGGACCATTCGCCAGTTGGTCAGATAGTCGAGCGGTGGGCGTCCAACACGTGCCGCGAAGCGCTGCGTGAAGGCCGAACGGGACATGCCGACTTCCGAGGCGAGTTGCGGCACCGTCCACCGGCGTGCGACGTCGCCATGCAGCAGCCGAAGCGCCTTGCCGATCCGCGGGTCCGCCAGCGCGGTAATCCAGCCGATGCTGGCCCCTGGACTGGCGGCTACGAAGGCACGGATCGCCGCGACGACGAGGATTTCCGCGAGGCGCTCGGTAACGAGTGAGCCGCCCAGTTCCCCGCCGTCCACTTCCGTGCGCAAACTTTCCAGCGTCCGTTTGACCGCTGCCGCCGCGGGCGAGTTTCGGTCGACCGGCAGGAATCGGGGAAGCGCATCCAGGACAAATGAACCGCAGCCATCGGCAAAGCCGCTGCCGCCTCCCATCATGACCACCTCATCCCCGGCGCCGATTTGGACAACGTCGTGTCCGGGCGCTGCGTAAAGCGGCATGCCGTCGATCGGCGCGACGCTCGGTTCGCTCGCCACCGTGTAACCTGTGTTGTTGATAAGGACGACATCGCCTGCCGCAAGCGCCTTTGGCGGATGGTCTGGAAGTATAACCCAGCACTCGCCTTGCAGCACGGCAATGAATTTCAGGCGTTCGCGCCCATCGAAGGAAAGCGCCCAGTTCCCTGCCGCGCGAAGGCCGGTCCCCCGCACGCTCCTGACGCCGAGTGCGGCAAGGACCTCGGAGAACGGGTCTGAGGATATTTCGGCGGATCGCGACAAATTCATGGCCGTTCGAGCATAGATCATCCTGTTCGCCGGGCCTAGATTCGGTTCTTCAGACGGCGGAAGGAATTCTTTTCACATGACCATCGAAAACAAGATTGTTGCCATCACGGGAGCGGGGCGAGGCATCGGCCGTGCGACCGCGGTCCATCTCGCAGCGCGGGGCGCGCACGTCGTGCTGGGAGCGCGCAGTGAGCTGGAAATAGCCGCTGTGGCACGACAGATCGAAGCATCCGGCGGAAAGGCGGCCTATCGGGTGACCGACGTGACCCGACGAGAGGACCTTGCCGATCTGGTCGGCCTCGCCTGCGACCGGTTCGGACGGCTTGATGTCATCTGCAACAATGCGGGCATCGGCCCGATTTCACGCTTCGATGCCCTGAGGGTCGATGATTGGGACGCCATGATCGACGTCAACCTGAAGGGAGTCCTCCACGGTATCGCGGCAGCGCTGCCGGTCTTCGAGCGTCAGGGGGCGGGACATGTCGTCAATGTCATCTCGACCGCGGGGGTCAAGATTGTGCCGACGATGGGCGTCTACGCGGCGACAAAGAACGCGGTGCGCACCGCCACGGAGGCGCTACGGCAGGAATCCGGGCCGAATTTGCGCGTTACGGAAGTATCGCCGGGCTTCATCGACACCACCTTCGCCGATTCCGGCATCGCAGATCCCGGGATCAGGGCGGCGATACAGAAGCGCAGGGAGGCGCTCGCCATTTCGCCGGACGCGATCGCGCGGGCAATAGCCTTCGCGATCGAGCAACCCAATGGCGTCGAGATCGGCAGCATCGTGGTGCGTCCGACCGCGCAGGATTAGGTGCGGGAGCGGCACCCATGGGTCGAAAGCGAACGCCCACGCGTTCCTGGCACGCACGCGCCGGACAGCGGGGTAAAAGCGGTGGTTTGTTGTACCGCATGGTAGTGTGCGGTGATGGCGGGACGTCGTCCGAACCCTGCCAAGGCGTGCGACCGCCTGACCGGCCGGTCAGGCCGCCCGCGCTGAGCCATCGAACGAAGTGAGATTGGCGCGAGCGAAATAGTGGCGGAGGTTGAGGGAGAGAGTTTAAACACTTTCTTTGAGACCCTAGCCCGCTGCGAAGCCCAGTTGAAGGGCGCAGAGTCGGTTATCCCCAAGGATTTGGAGGAGCCGACGCCATGACTGGTTCCGCCAAGAGCAAACCCCACCGCCCCGCGCCGTTCTCGATCCGCCTGAGCGAAGAGGAACGCGCTTATCTGGAACGCAAGGCCGGGAACAAGCCGCTTGGTGCCTATATCCGCTCCCGATTGCTGGAGGATGCCGAAGCCAGCCGCAAACCCTCCCGCGCGCCGTCGATGGATTATGCGCTGCTGGGGAAAATTCTGGGGCTGCTCGGCAAGTCGGAACTGGCCTCGCGCCTGTGTCTTCTCGCGGTTGCCACCGAAGCCGGACGGATCGCGCTCGCCGAAGAGGAACGCGAAGCACTCCTGGAAGCCTGCGCCGATATGCACGAAGTCCGGGCTTTGCTGGTGGCTTCCCTCGGCCTCAAGGCCGGAGGAGCGCGATGATCCTTGTCGGCAATGCCAGAGGCGGTGCTCGCGATCTGGCGCGGCACCTGATGAAGCATGAGAATGAGCGGGTCGAGGTGACCGAGCTGCGCGGCTTCGTGGCGCGTGATTTGGATGGTGCGTTTCAGGAAAGCTACGCGATCAGCCGAGGCACGAAATGTACCCAGTTCCTCTTTTCCTTGAGCCTGAACCCGCCCAAGGGCGCGAAGGTCTCGACCGACCAGTTCATGAGCGCGATTGACCATGCGGAGCATAGGCTCGGGCTGACCGGCCAGCCGCGCGCCGTCGTGTTTCATGAAAAGCGCGGCGATGACGGCGAAGTGCGACGCCATGCCCATGCGGTCTGGAGCCGGATCGACGTGCAGGAGATGAAGGCAATTCCGCTTCCGCACTCAAAACGCAAGATGCAGGAAGTATCACGCGAACTCTATCTTGAGCATGGTTGGACAATGCCGCGCGGCCTTGCCGTCAGCGGGGAGCGCGATCCGCGCAATTTCACCCTTGCCGAATGGCAGCAGGCCAGGCGGATCAAGGAAGACCCGCGCGAAATCAAGGCGGCGTTTCAGGACGCCTGGGCGATCTCCGACAGCAAAACGGCTTTCAGTCATGCCTTGCAGGAACGCGGCTACTGGCTGGCGCGGGGCGATCAGCGCGGCTATGTGGCGGTGGATCGTCATGGCGAGGTGCACAACATCGCCAAGCGCGTCGGTATCAGGACGAAGGACGTGCGCGAGCGCATCGGCGATATCGAGGCTCTGTCTTCCGTCGCCGATACCAAGATCGAAATCGCCCGCGCCATGCAGGCAAAGATGGAGGCGTTCCAGCGCGAGATTGCCGAGAAGGAAGACCGTGAACGCCGGGAAGCCGAGGCAAGGCGCGAAGCGATAAAGGCAAGACAGAAAACCCAGCGGGACGCCTTGCAGGAAGCCACGCGCCTTCGGCAGCAATCGGAGGATTTGGAGCGCCGGAACCGCCTCAGGGGCGGCTTGCTTGGCCTGTGGGATCGCCTGACGGGTGAACGCAAACGCACCCTGGAGCGCAACACGCAGGAGGCGGAAACCGCACAGAAGCGGGGCAAGGTGGAACGCGATATGCTGACGGCTGCGCAACTGGCGCAGCGCCGCGAGGTGGTGCAAGAGCGGACGCAGCAGCGTGAGGAAAACAAGGAGATCGCGCGCAGCCTGACTGAAGATGCGAAGGTTTTCCAGCGCATGGAAGCCGATGCGGATGCCGAACGTGCCGCCCGCCGCGAAGCCTTCAAGGAACGCAGGCGCACGGAAGAGCGCGAGCGCCCCCGCCGTCGTTCAAGGACGGAGCCTTCTTTGGAACCCTGACGCGGAATTCCGCGCCGCTTCCAATTTGTCGCATATTATGCTACATTAAATACGGAGGTAGATATGGCTAGAAATCCCAGCATCTCATTTACAGACCACCAGCAGGACTTCATCGAAGGCTTGGTCAGCAGCGGGCGCTATCGCGGCGTGTCCGAAGTGGTGCGCGATGCGCTGCGCCTTTTGGAAGAACGGGAAGAGCGCCGGCGTGTGGCGTTGCGCCAGCTTGAAACGGCGATCCGCGACGGGCTCGATAGCGGCGATTTCCGCGAACTGGAATCCGTAGACGACATTATCGCCCAGGCCGAAGCCGAAATGAATGGCAAGTAGCAGCGCTTATGGGGAAGATTGTCCGTTCAGCTAAGGCAAAGCGCGATCTGGTGGATATCTATAAGTATATTGCCGTTTATAACCCGCGCGCGGCGCGGCGCATGATCGAGAAACTGAACGAAGCCGCTCATCTGTTATCCGATGCGCCGGAAATGGGAACGGGTCGGTTTCCGTCCTATCCCAAAGTCCGGGGTTTTCCGGTGGATCGCTACATCCTGCTGTATGAACCGTTGGAAGGTGAACGTGGAATCAGACTGATCCGCGTGTTTCACGGCGCGAGAAGCTGGCAGGAGTTGTTCGGCGATGATCAGGACGGTTGACGTTCGCATCCTCTCAAAATCCGGCCACGCCTAGAAAAGCGAAAGCTGCTGCGCTTCTTCCTCATGCTGCGTCCAGGCACCGCTTGCCGCTTCGTGCTCCAGCCAGGCGAGAACATAGGCATTGGCATCCGCATAGCCGTTCAGGCGTTCCGGCGGGGTGAACAGCGATTTGAAGCCTGTCGTCGTGATCGGCAGGGGCACGCGGCCTGCGCTTTGGACTTGGATATGGTCGATGCCCGCGCACCAACGCTGCACATGGGTGACGGTCAGAGTGATCCCGCGCCATTGGCAAGGATAGACCTGAACGGAGCGAGAGCGGTTATCGGCAGGCATAGACAAGCCTTTCTCCGGCGATCTCGGCTTCGGTGAACTCCATGCCAAGGTCGCGGGCAATGGAATCAAAATCGATGTAACCACGCAGGGCTTCGGGGATTTCGCCATACAGGCCGTCTTCCATGAATTGCTCGGCCAACTCGCGCAGGGTTTCCACGGGGTAGATGTCCACCCCGTCAAACTGCGGATCATCCGCCACGCTGTCATGGTCATAGCTGCATTCGCCAACGGCGATGATGTAGCGCCGCTTGCGGTCTTCGTCCCATTCCTCGGCGGCTTCCAGATAAGCGGGAAAATTGCCCTGATGGATGCCCCAGGCCTGCGCCAGGGCGCAGTCGATCTCTTCCCCGTCGATGAACTGAATTTCAAACTCTTCGACCTTCTGGCCGAAGTCGTTCCGCAGCCGCGCGGCGCGTTCATTGTATTGATCGGTGGTTTCAAAATAGAAGCCGCTGGCCGCTATGTCATAGGGCTGGGCGTAAAGCGTGATGGTCATTTCCCTTTCTCCTTTGGGCTTGGGTTGCGCATAAGCAACCCTTGGCCTTCGCCGAGAACGGGGTGTGCAAGCGGAGCGAAAAATCGACGGCGGGCGCAAGGCATCAGCCTGAGCCTTGGGAGACCGTCTATTTTTTGCGAAGCGCGCCGAGGGGCTGGCCCCTAAGCAGCGCGAGGGATGGAAGCCGACAGGCCGAGACCGCCTGAAACGAAGGCGACAGGCGGACTCGGTTCACGACAGCCCGACCCGGAGGGGGTGCTTTGCCTTGGTGCCTATCGCTACGCTTTCTGGTAGCGGCGGGGCTGATCCGTAGATCATCACGGCACCGTTGCACACCAGAGCAAGAGCTTTTCCAACGGTAACCGGCATGGTATAAAATATAGTAGGTTACTTCCATCCATAGCACCAGATGCAGTGCCGGTATGGGATGGGAAAGGAGGAGCCCCTGCTCGATATTTCACCTGACGAATTACAGCAGATCGTCGCAGGCGATCCGGCGGAATTGGACGTACATCTAAGGCTCGTAGAGCGGGATGTCGCGTTGAAAGGCTGTGAAATTAAAGTTCACTGTCATTGCCTGACCGTAGACGGAAATGGAAGGGTTAAGCCACACCGTCTTGCGGAGTTTCTTCGCAATTCAATCGTTGACTATGCGATACCGAAATCGCGGATGGAAGCGGCACGCGCCAGAGATCTGAAATATAAATCATCCAGTGCGACCACCGCACTCGTTCATGAAGCGAAAGGGCTGTTTACCGATTTAAGTAAGACGGGTGAAGGTGGAGAAATGTTATTGTATATACTTGCCGAACGGTTTCTTGAGTTACCGCAAGTACTATGCAAAATGCATCTAAAAACTGATCCGCAGGTACATTATCATGGAGCCGATGGCATATATGCGCGAATAACCAAAGAGGGTATACTTAAATTATATTGGGGTGAGTCAAAAATTTATTCTGATGTGAAGGCGGCAATTCGTGACTGCATCAAATCGCTCGCGCCGTTTTTAAACGAAGTAGATCATGAAGGTGCTTCGAGGGAGCGCGATCTCGGGTTGCTAAGCGATAAGACAGATTTGAATGATCCAAATCTTACTTCCGCTTTCAAGCAGTACTTTGATAAATCATCGCCAAAATCAAATCGTATAGAATATTGCGGAATTGCACTTATTGGATTTAGCGCCGACTTCTACCCTGGCGACGACATCAAAGCGGTTGCCGATGAAATATCGGACGCCGCACGGAGTGCAATGAAGGATTGGGTTGACGAGATATCAAGCAGAGCTATTTCCGAAAAAATTCAGAAGTTTGATATTCAATTCTTGTGCGTACCCATTCCTTCCGCCGACGGCTTTAGAAGCGCATTTCTTGAAGCGTTAGGTTTGAGCAAATGAACAAGGCCGAATTCCTTGATTGGCTGACCGACGATGCGCTGACAGAAGAGCTGGCAAAACTGATACAGATCACCGTGGCATCAGAGGTAGACAACCTTACTCCAGCGATAGTCTGCGAGAATCCCGCTAGGGAATTCGATTGGGGGCGATTGTTACTTGCGGCAAGTATGTTGGTAAAATCAACGACGAGAAAGCATAAAGAAGCCGCGCTCCGCATTGCAACAGCGGCAGTCTCATTAAAAACGAGTCCGGAAACGAAAGATTACGGCGCAGTAATTCTGGAAAAACTCTCGAATATCAGAGCGGCTCAACTAGCTGAATCGCGAGGCCTAGTAGACCCTGAGCGGAACGCTCGGTTGGGATTAGCGATGCGCTTAGAAGCATTGCGCAGACACTCTGAAAACGCAATCATGATCGAGTCAGAAGGTGCATGGATCGATGTTAACGAATTTCAGAAGGAATTCTGGTCAGGTGCCTCTTCAGACGAAACTTGGCTTTCAGCCTCAGCCCCCACGGCGTCCGGCAAGACATTCTTAGTAATTCAATGGCTCCTTGACAGAATGTCGACGACGGACAGCCAAGTAGCAGTGTACCTTGCTCCGACGCGAGCGCTGGTAAGCGAGATCGAGGCCACTCTGAAATCAAAGATGAGCCAGCATTTCGAGATTGAGGTATCATCTCTTCCTCTGCCAGAAAAGTATATCGCTGCACGAAGCGGAAAAAGCAAAATTATATATGTTTTTACGCAAGAGCGCGTTCATCTTCTCGCTAATATTCTGAACGAAGAACTAAAAATTGATCTTTTGATCGTAGATGAAGCCCACAAAATTGGTGACGATCAGCGCGGCGTTATACTGCAAGACGCGGTCGAACGGATGTCGCGAAGCAGTTTGAATATGAAAGCCGTCTTTATCAGTCCCGGCACGCAAAATCCAGAGACGCTTCTGGAGGATGCTCCTGAGGGTATACTTCGGCTATCGGTCGATAGCGATTCTCCGACGGTTCTACAAAATGTCATTTTGGCAGAACAAGTGGCCGGGAAGCCGAAACATTGGGAACTAATGTTTGCAGGAGATGAAACGAGAATTCCGATTGGTGTACTGAACCTCCCGAACAGACCAGCCGGAATACGAAAGCGTTTGGCATTCATCGCGGCTGCGGCCGGGGAACGTGGTGGTACTCTTGTATACTGTAATGGTGCCGCCGAGGCAGAAGAAATTGCTTTGCTTATAAGCCAATTGGGCAGTTCCGAGAAAACGACAGATCAAGAATTATTAGATTTAGCTGATCTCGCGAGAAAAGGAGTGCACCGGAGCTACCAACTGGCTCCCCTTGTAGAGCGTGGGGTCGCATTTCACTATGGGAATATGCCTTCCTTGATCAGGATGGAGATAGAGCGGTTATTTCGAATTGGTAAGATTAGATTTTTGGCGTGCACCTCGACACTAATTGAAGGTGTCAATTTATCATGCAGAACAATCGTTGTTCGTGGCCCTCGGAAAGGCAAAGGCAATCCGATGGAGCCACACGATTTTTGGAATCTAGCTGGACGAGCTGGGAGATGGGGAAATGAGTTTCAGGGGAACATTATTTGTATTGAGCCGAGTAATCAGAACGCATGGCCGTATGGTGCGCCGAAGCGCTCGCGCTATCCCATACAGCGGGAGACCGACGCGGTAATGGCGTCTTCGAAAGAGTTGGAGGAGTACCTAACGAGGCGCGCGTCTGTACCTCTCGCTGAACTGCAAGACACTGATCAATTCGAGCAAGTTACTTCCTACTTGCTGAACATTGCGATGCGAGTTGGCTCTTTATCCAATGCGGGACTCGCGAAACGCCATGCGCCAGAAGTGCTGGAGAGAATGGACAATGCGCTATCGGAAATACGAAGCAAAATAGACATCTCGTCCGAGATTTCAACGAGGCACCCTGGCGTCAATCCGCTTGGACTTCAAAGTCTTCTAGATGCGTTTCGAGCATACGGAGGAAACCTGGAAAACTTGCTTCCTGCGCCATCTGAAAGTGTTGATGCATATGATCGATACATAACAATTATGAAGCGTATTAATACATGTGTGTTTCCCGTGTTCATGCCCGATGGGTTGGTGCCGCTACATGCACTTGTCGTCGTAGAATGGCTACGAGGGCTTTCGCTGGCAGCGATTATTCGCAAAAGAATAGAGTATAATGAAAAAAATAATCGCCCCTATCAGCTCCCTGTATTGATTCGAGGGACAATGGACATTGTCGAACAGACTGCGCGGTTTAAGGCGCCAAAATATTTATCAAGTTATATGGACGTATTGAAGGGATATTTAGGGGAAGTAGGTCGGGAGGACTTGATCGATGATGACATCGATTTGGGTGTGGCACTGGAGTTCGGCGTATCAAGCGTTACCTTGCTTTCTCTAATGGAGCTTGGCCTATCTCGTATGTCGGCCGTCGAATTGTATGAAAAGATTGCCCGGGACGATCTCGACAAGGACGGTTGCGTCGCTTGGGTTCGGCAACACGCGCCCACTTTTGAGGGAATGGGCATACCGAATCTCATCGTTCGCGAGGTGCTTTCCATCATTCCAACTGTCAGGATTGAAGGAGACTAGGTGATGCCCGCGAAGATTGTGCGTGTTGGTGAACTGACGTTTCCAAGTAAGGGTGATGCGACTGAATTCTTTCAGAAAATGCTCTACCAATACGACTTGGGGGACAAGGTTTCGGCGAAGGATGCTACAGTTCTTAGCGACCTCTTGGCTGCGCATCCGGAAGCGTCCATGAAAATTGGCTCGGGCATAGCAAGCTTCAGCGTCCGCTCTGCTGATTTCAATACGCGGTGTTTTTGGGTAAACCGCACCGATGGATCTACAGAGAAGTTTTCATTCCGGGCTTGTTACGCACGGTAGATCGCTATTTGCTAATCGAACCATACATGACGAAGCTTCTGCCAATCGAGTACCAGCTTACCGGTCGCCTAGCGCGATCAAACGGCGTGAACCGTTTGCCGGGATGAAACGCCGGGACGTTTCGTTGGCCTCGGTAGAGGCCACAAGCAGGGGGTTGGACAGGGGGCGGCACGCCCCCTTCCCGAAGGGTGCGGATGCGCCCTGAGTGAGGCGGATCAGCGATCCGCCGATGATGGCGCGGTAATACCGCGCACATCTTGCATTTCACGAAGTGGGATGGTTATCGGCGTTTCGGCTTTGCTCGGTTTGACCCGCTTTTGCGTTTGATGGCGCTTCTGGACATTTTCCGCGATCTGACTTGGCTCGCCCCCATTTACCAACCTTCATTGATATTCCATTCGGTAACTTGGGATCCTGAATAAGGGTTTGAGGGGCAACTCGGATAATCGGGAGGGGGGCTGCAACCTCCATTCGAATTTGAATAGGTGATATCGTATGTATGCTCGCTGTTCTGAACTACCCCGGATGAAGAGGTTCGCTTTCCAGAAAATTGGCAGGTTCGGTATGCCCGTGCTTCCCCGGCACAAGGTGTAATCCACGCAGATACAGACGTGCTTGTCCAAACCGGAGTGCCCCAGGATACACCACTTGCATCACATAACCAGTCGGCGCCATCCCACTGCAACGCGAAGCCTGCACCGGAACACACTGGCGGGTCGGCAATATGCGTGCCGCCCATATCTACCCAATTCGTGCCGTTACAGAATTTGAAGGTATTGGCATCCGTGAAGTAGTCCATTGTTCCTGCGCCCGCTTCGGGGTCGGAGCAAGCCGCATGGGCGGGCTGCATCGAAAAACAAACAAACAGAACCGTCAACAAAAGTAAGGCTGAAAATCTTGCAATCATAGTAAGGGAACCCTTATTAATACATGAATATATTACCGAATATATTGTGATTATATCAGATTATTATTGTTGTTTCATCCATAAATGATCCCGGAAACAATGATCCGCGCACCCCCGCATAAGGGTTCCCTTATGAACGGGTTATCCCCCGTTTTCTTGTGATCATTGGGCGGTAGCATTCGGCGCTTAACGGGGTTTGTGCACAAAGAACGGCATGAATATCGGATATGCCCGCGTTTCCACGGAAGATCAGAATCTCGACCTGCAACAGCATGCGCTGCAACAGGCGGGCTGCGAGGTCATATTCAAGGATCATGGCGTTTCCGGCGCGTTGCGGGACAGGCCAGGCCTTAAAAAGGCTCTGCGCCGAGCCGCCAGGGGCGATGTGCTGGTGGTATGGAAGCTCGACCGCTTGGGGCGCTCGCTCCCGCATCTGGTGGAGACAATCAATGGCTTGCGGGAACGCGGTGTGGGGTTTCGCTCGCTTCAGGAACAGATAGACACGACCTGCGCCGGTGGGAGGTTCTACTTTCACATGCTGGCCGCGCTGGCGGAGTTTGAGCGGGAACTGATTTCAGAGCGTACCCGCGCGGGTATGGATTCGGCGCGAAGGCAGGGAAAGCATGTCGGGCGTCCGTTCAAACTGAGCGCCCTGCAATGCGATCAGGCCAGAGCGCTTATTGCATCCGGTAAGCATTCGCGCAAAGTGATTGCCGCGCATTTCGGCGTTAGCGTTACAACCCTGCGCCGTGCGCTGAAGGGGTAATATTATCCTGCCAAGCCGTGACGGGTGAAGGCACGGGTGAGCGTGATGCCGGATACGTCATATCGGGCGGCGATGTCGTCGAGGCTGTGGGCTCCGTCCATCACCAAGCGGTGCGCGGCAAGAACGTCGTGCTCATCCAGCTTGCGGGGACGACCGAGCTGCACCCCACGGTTACGGGCAGCGTCCAGACCGGCATGAGTGCGCTCGGCGATCAGGCGGCGCTCCATATGCGCGATGGCGGCGATGACATGGAAGATGAACTCGCCATAGGGCGACGCGGTATCCAGCTTCTCGGTAAGGCTCTCAAACCCGATGCCGCGCTCCCGTAATTCCTCGGCGATATCGAGCAAGTCCTGTAGGGAGCGGGCTAGACGGTCGAGCTTCCACACCACCAGCGTATCGCCGGGGCGAAGATACCCAAGCGCCTTTGTGAGGGCGGGACGGTCGCGGCGGGCTCCCGAAGCGTCCTCATCGACAAACAGCTTGACGCAACCCGCCGCCTTCAGCGCGTCACGCTGAAGGTTCGTGTTCTGCTCTGCCGTGGATACCCTGGCATAGCCGATCAACCGCCCGGCGGGCGGCGCATCCTTGGAAACAGGGAAAGGGTTACTCATGATGGGGATTGCCTCCGACAGAAAGGATCCTTTCCGTTGGCGACTGCGAGGCTGCGGCTCGACCGGAGCGCGGCAAACAGGATCGGCGGAAACGCGCCGATTTTCAAGTTAAGAATTGAACTCATTTCCGAAAAATCCCATCTCTGCAAATATGATCGTTTATGTCAGATCATAAATTTCCGCCGGAACAAATAATTGTTCCAAATTCCCCCGTTGTTTCCTGTGGGTTGTTTTTCACAATCCCCGGATTTCACGCGGGAGTCCGGCGATGAGCGAGAACACAAGAAATTCGTCCGATCCGCGCCCGACGATTGCCGCCATTGCGGCGATCATCTGTGCTTTCGGCGGTTACGATGTCGGCCAATGGCCGGGTGCCGTCGCTGCGGCGGTGGTCGCTTTCGGCGGGGTTTACATGCTCTTCGCCGCAATCCTTCTGGGGATCAAGCTCGCCATAGGCGGCATTGTATTCCTGATGCTGGTTCTGGCGCTCAAGAACCGTTGGGACTGGCTGGTGGGGTTATTCCAATGAAATACTCCGCGCCCACGCTCACCGGTGCGATTCATTATTGCGCAAATACCATCTGCATCCGATACAATATTTCAAATTTTTTGACTTCCGAAGGAAAATGGCGTATAAAACATCATATTTTAGATTCCATTTGTAATATTGTTTTGAGAATACAGAAAATGGCACTCTTACGCGCGATCAATGATTTTAGAAAAACCGTGGCCGGGCAGATAGCAGGCGCAACGATGATGGGCATTGCCGCAGCGGCAAGCGTTTCAGGGGCGGCTATGGCTGGCGATGGTCAGATAAGATACGTCAAGACCGAGTCCGGCGATTCAATTCAGTTCATTGAAAGATTGGGGGGCGAAGCATCTCATGGGAGATACGCACTAGTCGTCTTCAGCGACAACAACGATATACTGCGGGCAGCGTATGAAGTGGCTCAGGATATTGAGCGAGATACACCTTACGATGTCACTTACATCCACGCCCCCGCCATTGGACCAATCTCGCGAGTATTGGTGATTGCGAACGGCATTCAAATTCTTGATGCGCAGAACGGCGGGAGAGACATTGCTGGTCTAAAGCAAGATCTTCAAACCGGGTTCAAGCGTGGATCGGCGCAGTTAGCGTCGGTTGATGGAGTTGAGCCGGGTGGCCGATCCTAACCGGCATTCTTCATGAAATCAGGGACAGCTTCCGCAGCAGCGACCACCTGAGGGCTCGCGGCTCTCTCGAGGCCTTGTGCGGCTTGCTTGTTGAAGTTCTCGGTATTCGATTCCGCCATAAAGGTTGGCTTGTCGTCCATCTGACGTGCAAATGAAGGGAAGCCGCCACCAATGTTCTCAGCTTTACTTTCGGCTAATAGTCTTGATTTTTGGCGATCACTCATTCCGTCGATTTCATACTGCTCAAGTTTTTCTTCATCCGATTTGGCAAATCGTGTGGCTGTCGAAAGGGCAAAAGTATCTCCTTCGGCTACTGAGGCTTTAACCAGATTAGACTTGTCTTCGGGAGCGGCTTCATAAATCGCTCGTCCTCTCTCTAGGGTCTCCGCCACTTCGGCTCGTGTCTCAAGTTTCGTCTTTCGATGATCTCCAATAGCATCGCTCAAATGCGCCTTCGCCTCGGGGTGATCCGGATCGAATTTGGTACCATGCTTCTTTTCCCATGCGGCGATAGCGTCTTGAACGTAAGGTTTGTTCATTGTGCCGTGCACATCGCCGGTGCGGTTGAGGTAATCCAGAGCATCTCCCAACGCATCAATTTCGATGTTCAACTGGTCAAGCTGCGCCTGAAGCGCGAGCATCATCTGATTGCGGGCTTCGATGTCCGCCTTGCGGCTCTCTGCCTGGGCGCGCTTGGCGGCTTCGGCTTTGGCGCCCAGTCCGGTGTTGTCGATACGGGTTGATTGACCGGCGATCTGAGCCAGGTTTTCCTTGGCTATGGCGTCACCCATCAGCCGCGCCTCGGTATTGCGGCGCTCGGCCTCTGTCAGCGGGCCTTGGGCAACGGCAATTTCACCATTTGCCTCTATAAACGCGATCTCATCGCCAAGCGCATCATCGGCATCCGCGATGGCGGTTTTGATCTCAAATCGGCGTGTTGCATCGGATGACAAGGAACTATCCGCGCCAACACGATATGGCGATGGTATAGCACCGCGTTTTGCCTCAACTTCTTCGTAACTGAACCCCATAATTGCCCCTGAACACGTAGTATTATTCTTATTTTGTTATCTAATTTACATAATAATTATTAATATAGTATTTATGTAAAATATAATAACTCCCATTTAATTCATATTCTGCATGTAGTTTACCAACTAAGTATTTCTAACTATTGAATTTTCAATACAATTTAGTTAAAATTGAAAATACTATGCCCGACCAAAGCCTATGCGACATTTCTGATGAACTCCGCCGCCGCTTGAACGAGCTTCGGGAGAAGACGGGCATCGGTTCGTATGCTCTCCTTAAGGGGCAAAGGTCAGCGATGCCCGACGGGCTTTCCGGCGTGATGATCACGGGCTGGCTTCGCGGCGAACGGCGTACCGCCCGGCAGGATCATTTGGAGTTCGTGCTGTCCCTATGGGAGGGGAAGGCCATTCCGGCTTCGTCCCGCGTCGCGTTGACCGTGGGGTATCTCAAAGAGCTTGCCCGGCAACGCAAGCGTACCGGTGTCGATGCGAAGACTTTCTTCAAATCGCCCTATGTGCCGCCGGAAGGGCTGCGCATCCATCATGTCCATAACTGGACGCAAGGTGCCACGAGGTCAGCCCGGCGGGATCATCTGGAATACGTGCTGAACGCTTGGCGGGCACTGCCGGATGTCTGTGCGCCGGACGCGGAAACGCTTGGGGTGGGTAGCTACGAGATGAAGGACGGGCGGATCGTGCTTGATGATGCGCTTCTGGCACGGCTGCGTGATCTGCAATCGCGCACCGGGCTTTCCAGCACCGCCATCCTCGCGGCGGCAAACGAGATGGGGCGAACCATCCCGCCGGGGCTGAAAGTGCCCGAGATTGCGCGGTGGCTATCCGGTCAGGCAAAATCCGCCGACCCCTCCTGCCTTCTATTGGTGATTGAGACCTATGAGGCGGTACTCGGTGACGCGCCCGCGCTTCCGGCTGGTCAACGCGTGGCGATCACGGGGGATATCCGCGAGACACTGAAGCGTGAGCGTGAGCGCACTGGTATCATGCAAGCCGATCTGCTGCGCGGTGCGGCGGACGTGCCGGAGGGCTTGAGCGCGCCGATGATTTCGAAGTGGATCAACGGCACCGTCACCACCGCGCGGCAGGATCATCTGGATTGGGTGATGAAGCGTTGGGCGGGGATGGCGGACAGGGATCGATAGATCGCTTCCGCTATGTGCCGGAAAGCTGCGCGGGTACGTCCATGCTTTCGTGCAGAACCCGGACGATCAATATCCCGCTTTTTTCAGGGATGTAGACGATCAGGTGCTTTTCATAGGTGTGAATGCGCACAGGCGGCTGAAACTCGGGGCGTTCAGCGCCAAGGAACGGCGTTTCCGCCAAATGCCGGAACCGGTCTTCCATCCCGGAAAGATAACGGCGGCGCTGTTCCTTGCCCCATTGCTGCTGCGTATAAAGGCCAATGTCGCGGATATCGGTTTGAGCCTTCCTGCTGACGCGATAGAGCGGCATCAGCGATCATCCAGCTCCGACTGGATCGCCTCCATGCTGAAATCGTCCGCCACGCCGCTTTCCAGCCCCTCGGTGATGAGCGCCTGCATCTGCGCGGTACGTGCCGCGCGATCTTGATCGCGGCGGATAAGGTCGCGCACGTAGTCGCTGGCATTGCTGTAGCGGCCTGTACGAGCCTGCGCCTCAACCCAATGCTTCATCGGGTCAGGCAGAGATACATTCATTGTTGCCATGTTCCATCCTCCATATCCTTAAGGATGGCATATATTGGCAATGTTTGTCAAATAGTGAAGCTAAACTTCAACCCGCCTCAGGCGTTTCTAAAGTAAATTTAAAAAAACATTGAAATCGAATAATAAAAATGCTTTTATGAAAATGTAAAAACTCACAATAATAGTATATAAAAATGGATTTCGCAGAAAAAAAATCAGATTATTTTACATTCACTGGAGTGCACAGGGTGTGGGGCGGGGGTTCTCTGGTTGCGAACTTTGACAATAATGCAAAAGTCCAAAATACACCAGAATTCGCCGAAAGATTTTATAATGGTGATGCGCCACTGACCACTGAGGAAGGCGTTTCAGTTTCCTATGAAAATCTGAAGCTTCGGGCGACAAACATGAGAGCGATTGGAATTGAGCCGGATGAAACCCTAAAGGCAATGCGAGAATGCCAGCCATTGGGCTAATTATGAAAATCATGATCGACCATATATTTCATGACATCACTTGGTATACATTTGGGATCAACCAGTCCGTATCCTCCAATTAAGCCAATTTTCCACTGCCTAACATCATATCTGTTCAAATTCCGAAAATCTTGCCGCATGAAGAAGATGCCTGTTGAAAATAGGCCAGAGCGTTTTGTATTGGACGTCCCGCAATAGGAACCGGCCATCATTGTTATGACGGCTTCGGTGCGTTCGGGAATCTTTGCCTTCAGGACCGGATATAAAGCACTACATTGAAGAAAATCCGTGCTGGTGTCTTTGGTAATAATTGAAATTCTTCCTTTCCGCGTCACGACGTAGCCTTCTAAAATTTGACGCCGCCATCCCAGCGAATTCTTAAAATTCATCAGTTCCAGATATCTTAGTGAACCATCTCGCTGTGACTCAATCCGCGCACAACTTACCAGTATTTTTCCTGGAGATGATAACGATGGCCTAAATACCTTATAGTCCCCTGATAGTTCACGATGCTTTTCTCTTATTTCTGCATCATTTGCTTCAACAAATTTTACCAGAGAGAAATAAAGGCTATTTGATAGAGATGAAACGCTTTGCGATAAACTTTCTGGATTCAGATATTGATTATCATGCAGAAATGTAACAATAGAGTTAAAGATAGTTTGGTTGAATTTTTATAAAATTTGTCAGCAATTCGTGGAAAAGTTTTACAAAAATAATGAGATAGATCATATAAATCGCGGCTTTGCTCGATTTCACCCAGTACGCTGCGCAAATCTGAAAAGTAATTGAAGAGCGTTGCCCTAGAAATAGAGCCCGGATATTGGCCAACTAATTTACCATGAGCATGAACAGATTTTTCAATGTGCCGCATAAGGTCATTAAGGAAAATGCCGTTCCTGCGCTCCGCATGTAAAATCATTAACACATAAACGAGATTAACTTTTCCGAAATTGAGCTGCATGCTATGCTCCGGCCTTCTTTGACAGTCTCCCTACGAGCACCTGCAGCTTAGATAGATTTTGGATTCCATGAAACTTATTTAGACTAGCTTTGAAAAGTCATGGCGTTTCATTCGTCATAAGACAGTCCCTGCATCCTCAAATCTTCAGAGAAAGGGACTGCAATGAAACGCTCACGATTCATCCCCGTCCTATTGTTGGCGAGTGTGTTGCTTGCCGGTTGTTCTGAGGAAGAGCGCCGGGAAATCCGTGCCCAGGAACTGAAGAAGGCGGCAATCGAGGCCGAACAGCATCGGGTACTCGAAGAGTTTCGTATCAAAGCGGAACAGTCGATCCGGGAGTTCCAGATCAGCGCCGAGGAACTCACGGCTCGCGAGCGCAACGACCACATTGCTGCTTTTGCCAAGGTGGCCGCCGCTCTCGCTGCCATCGCGGGGCTTATCTGCTTCGTTGTCGCCTGCATAAAAAGGCTCGCCATCAGGCACGTTGAGGAGCGCACCAAGCGCCATGCGATGAACATCAAGGCCATCGAGGCCGATCCACATCTGCGTCCCGAACATCGCAAGGAATTGTACCGCGCAGCGATTGAGGCCGCGAACAGAGGCGGCACGCCGCTCATCGGCTATGCCGGAAACGGGGGAGGCGCGTGATGAACGATTTCAGCAACCACAAAACTAGCGGCGATAATGGTGGCCCGCCTGGGCAGGACTTGCTTGCAATCTCGCTTGCGCTGCTCGCCGCCGTGTTGGGTACGCCGGTGTTGTTCGAGTTCATTGGGCCGATTGTCCGCAAGTTGGTCTTGAGCGCCTACGGCTCCGAGGGGTTCGCGGCGCTGATGTACTACGCCAGCTTCGTGTTGAGCGGCGTCGTGATTTTCGCGATCTGCCGCATGGTGCTCTGGTACGCCCTGGCGGCGATTGTCGCCTTCGGCGCGATGCGTTTCGCAGGCCTGGTGGTTTAAGGCCATGGCAGGCTCGTTCCACGGCAACGCGGATCATCCCTTCGGCTCGGCCAGATGGGCGGAGCCGAAGGAGATCGCACAGGCGGGGCTCTACACCCGCCAGCCGCATTCCCTGTTGGTCGGGTTCCATGCTGGCCGTGCGCTCTGGTATTCCGACATGGGCGGCGCGACATGCGTGGCCGGGCCGCGCGCGGGCAAGGGAAATTCGCTCATTGTTCCCAATATCTGCTCTGGCATCCACACGCCCAGCATGGCGATCCTGGATATCAAGGGCGAACTCGCGGCAATCTCCCAGGATCAAACCCCGGATCGCAAATTCTGCCTCTATTTTAACCCGCAACGGCTTCACGACCTGCCGCAGCACCGGATCAATCCGCTGAACCATCTGCGCAAGGACAGCCGAACCCTGATTTCGGATATCAAGGTGTTTGCGGCCAATGCGCTCAATCCCAGCGGCAGCGCCAACAGCATTTATTTCGAGGGGCGTGCCCGCGAAGTCGTGGAAGCGCTCTGCACGGCTGTTGTCCAGCGTGACGGAGTGCTCACTTTCCCAGCCCTGTACCGCGCGATCAATCTCCTGATTACGGGCGGCGAGGCCTGGCTTGATGACGTAGCGTTCGAGATGGCGGAGTCCGATGTCGAATTCGTCCGGCGCGTCGAAGCGGAGATTGCCGCCTCGCGGCAGGATTCCTCTGGCGGCTTCAAGGGCATCATCGGCGAGATCAGCCGCGCCTTCGCCTGTTTGACCTCGCCCGAGCTGATGGCATCGGTGTCACCACCCTTCAATGCGTCCATCGAACAGCTCTTCGCCAGCGATCAGACCTATCAACTCTACCTCATGGTACCGGGGGATATGGTCGAAGCCTGGGCGATGGTGCTCAAATCCTTCGTCGTTGCCGTGCGCACTTTGAAGGCGCGAGCGCCCGCCGCGCCGCGCATCACGGTGGTTCTCGACGAAATCGGCAATCTGGGAGCCTTCCCTCTGGCGGTCGGCCTCTATACCCGCGATGCCGGGATCGGTATCCGCCCCTGGGGCTTCTGGCAATCTACCGCTCAGATGAAGGCGCTGGGGCCGGAAGCGGAGAAAATCATTCCCGCATCCTCGGCTCTGCAAAACTGGTTCGGCGTAAGGGACGACATCACCGCAAAGGCGTTGTCCGACCGTTTGGGCTACGAAACCCTGCGCTATGTCGATGAGCACCGCAGGGAAGCCGCGCTGCACGCCAAGCGCAAGGCAGCAGGATCGCTGCTGTTCGGGCGCGACCCGTTCAAGACGGCGATGGAGCTGGCGCATCACGCCCGCATGGCCGATCTGCCCGTGCTCAAGCAACGCGCCCTCATGACGCGGGATGAGGTTCTGGGGCTGCCGCAGGGCAAACAGATCATCTTCGCCGATGGGCTCGCACACCCGATCCTGGCCGACCGTATCCCTTATTACGACCAGCCCTTCCTAGCGGGACGATACCACCCCAACCCGTACTTTCCGCCGGAAACCCACGTGCGGGTGCGCACCGCCCATGGCTATGCCTGGAGGCCGGTGATCGTCGAGCCCGTGCCGAAGAAATTCGCCCATTACCCGCAATATCAAGATGGAACATGGAGTCGCATCGGATGACCAGCTTCGCCAAAACCGTATCGGGCACGTCCATCGACACGCCCGCCCTGCGTCCGGAATTCGAGGACGCTCGCTATGGCACCGCCCCTGTGAAACAGGAAGGCGGTTCCTCGATGGTCGCCAAGGACAGGCCGCACCTCGCACCGCGCCCATCGCCGGATATGGCGGCGGATGTGGATCGTGCCGCGTTCAACGCGGCCTGGGAACGCGAACAGCGCCGCGCCGCTTTCATCGCCCTGCGTACCGACCCGCAAAGCGGCGGGCGCATCCGCAGCCTGAACCGATCCACCAGCCGCTAACCGAAGGAGAGACGGACATGAATACCAGCGATAAAACACCCAGCCCGAACAGCCCCGCCGCCAACACTCCTGCGGATGTGCTCCGCGACGGCAATCTCAAAGCCACCATCTGGCGCAATCAGGGAGATAAGGGGGTTTTCTTCACGACCGAGTTTGCCCGCACCTTCAAGGATGCCGAGGGTAATCTGCGTGATACGCACAGCTTCATCGGTGCCGATCAACTCAAGCTCGGCGAGCTTGCCCGCAAGGCATACGACCGTACCACCGAGCTGCGCCGTGAGGAGTTCCGGCAGGAACGCGCTGCGCGGGAGCAAGGCCAGCGCCCCCGCGCCAACCGTGACCGGTAGGGAAAACTCGCCCTTTATCCTTGCATCGCATGAGATGTTCAACTATAACATGTTCCCTGTTTGTTCTTGTGCGATGCAAGGAAAGGAGGCGCGGGACGACGGTATAACGATAGAAGAGAAGGAGGCGATGATGACCGGACAGAAAAACAAGAAAAGCAATTCAGGAACAGGGGTGAAGCGGCCTGTCATCACGTTCGATTACAGCCTGTACGATCATTATCTGGATGATGCCGATCTTTCGGACGCCCAGAAGCGCGAGTTTCTTGAGACGATGTGGAACCTTATCGTCGAGTTGATGTCACTCGGCTTCGATGTTCATCCCGTCCAGCAGGCGCTGGATGCCTGTGGAAAACTCCCGGAACACCGCTCAAATCCGCCAATTTCCAGGCCGGATGCGGTACAATCAAACAGTCAATTTTTCACGAGTGATTTTAACGACGCCGTCCAGGGGAGCGCCCCGAAGGCGGTAGAAAGGATTCAAGAATGAAGAAGGAGCCGGAACGGGTCATAGCGGTAACCTATTGCAGGGTATCCTCCGCCGCACAGGTCGCCAAGGGTCAGGGAATTGTCTCCCAGCGCACCCGTTGCGAGGAATTCGCCCGGATGAAGGGCTACGCCGTGGTGGCGGGATTCACCGATGAAGCCGTGTCCGGCGGGGTGATCGACCGCCCCGGTATGCTCGCCATGCTGGCCTATCTCAAGAAGCATCGGCGTGAGGGGCAGTATGTTGTCCTCATTGATGATATCAGCCGCCTTGCCCGCTCAATCCGGGGACACCTCGATCTAAGGGAGGCAATTGCAGAAACCGGGGCGCGGCTGGAAAGCCCCTCCGTCGAGTTCGGCGAGGATTCCGATTCCATTCTCGTCGAGAACTTGCTCGCCTCCGTCTCGCAACATCAGCGCCAGAAGAACGCCGAGCAGACCGCCAATCGTATGCGCTCGCGCCTGCTGAACGGTTATTGGACGTTCAGTTGTCCGCCCGGCTATCGCTATGAGGCACGCCCCGGAGAGGGCAAGGTGCTGGTGCGCGATGAGCCGCTGGCCTCTATCATCGCGCAGGGGATGGAATTTTACGCCAATGGCCGTCTCCAGACCCAGGCCGAGGTGAAGCGCTTCTTCGAGGGGTTTCCGGAGTTTCCCAAGACGCGCCATGGCACGGTGACGAATGAGAATGTGAACCGCATCCTTACGCGCCTGCTATATTCCGGCCATTTGGAGCGTCCGGACTGGGCGGTGCCGCTGCGCAAGGCGCGGCACGAACCGCTTGTCTCGCTGGAGACATTCGAGCGTATCCAGGAGCGCCTGAACGGCAAGGCGAAGGTTCCGGCGCGCGCCGATCTGGATGAAAGCTTTCCGCTGCGGGGCTTCGTGCTCTGCACCTGCGGCAAGCCGCTGACGGCCTGCTGGTCGAAGAGCAAGACCGGCATCAAGCATCCCTATTACATGTGTTTCAACCGCGCCTGCCCCGAGAACCGAAAGTCCATCCGCCGCGAGGTGATTGAAGGCCAGTTCACCGAACTCCTGGCCGGTATCCAGCCTTCGGAGAAGATGTTCAATCTCGTCCGGGACATGGCTGCTCGTGTCTGGGATCAACTGGGTGAACAGGCCGCCGCCACCCGCGAGCAAATCCGCCGCCGCATGGCTGAAATCGAGAAGCAGACCGCCGCCTTGCTCGACCGCATCGTCGAAGCCACGAGCCAGACAGTCGTTGCCCGCTATGAGCAGCGGATTACGGAACTGGAACGCGAGCGCCTTGTGATGGCGGAGAAGCTCGAAGCGAAGGCTCGTCCGAGAAAGACCTTTGGGGAGATGTTCGAACTCACCCTGGATGTTCTCTCAAGCCCCTGTATTATATGGGAAAAGGGAAACCTGCCCAAGCGTCATGCCATCCTGAAAATGACCTTCGACGACCGTCTCGAATACTGCCGAAACGAAGGGTTTCGAACCCCAAATACTTCCATTATTTTCAAGGTGTTAGGCGGGAATCACAGCCCAAAAGCGGTGATGGCGGAGGGAGCGGGATTCGAACCCGCGATAGGTGTTACCCTATACACACTTTCCAGGCGTGCGCCTTCAACCACTCGGCCACCCCTCCAACACGGGGAGGGCAGATACACGACCGCGCGCCTGCTGGCAAGCCCAGATGGATGCATTTATGCAAAGACAACCCGGTAACCACTGCCATTTCGAGGGACGCTTCCGCTTTGCGCCGGTATGGTTTACGGTCAGTCCTTATCGGGGGACAGGTTAAGGTAAACGGGGCATGACGATCATTCGCGCACTCGGGCGAATCATCATGGTTTTGGGATTCGCGGTTCTGGTCATCGGTCTATATTCCTGGCTGTTGGGTACGGATGTCGTCCGTCCCGCCGGCTTTGTGATCGCCGAATGGAACCGCCCGATATTGAACGCGGCCCAGGCCGGCACGGAACGCATGCTGCATCCTGCCCTGTGGCAGGATGTGGTCGTTCCCCTGCTGCTGCGGCCCTGGTGGGAAGCGATCACCATCGTCTTCCTGACGCTGCTGGTTCTGGGCGGGGCAATCGCCTGGCTTGGTCGGGCGCGGCCGAATCGGCGTCGCCGGCGGGGCGGCTTCGGTTGACGCATTCTTCCGATTGATCGGAGTCAATGCCTGCACCGGTAGGGTGTGGCAGGCTTTTTCCTATGTTCCGGCACCGCCGGGGAACCATGAGGAAGGGGATCTGACCATGCTGACCACCGCGATCTTTCCGGGCCGTTATGTGCAGGGTGAAGGCGCGCTCGGCGCGCTGGGCGAGGAACTGGCGCGGCTGGGCGACAAGACCTTGCTGATCTGCGATCCATTCGCCGCCGACAGCTTGCGGATGGAGATCGAGGCCGGCATCGCAGGCAGGCTGCCGGTCGAATTGGAGCGCTTCGGCGGAGAATGCTGCGATGAGGAGATCGCCCGCCTGACGGCGCTGGCGCAGGGCGGCGGTGCTTCCGTCATTCTGGGCATTGGGGGTGGCAAGGCATTGGATACGGCCAAGGCGGTGGCCCATGACCTGAAACTGCCGGTCGCCATCGCGCCCACGCTTGCCTCCACCGATGCACCCTGCAGCGCGCTCAGCGTGATCTATACGCAGGAGGGTGCCTTCAAGCGCTATCTGGTGCTGCCGCGCAATCCCGACCTCGTGCTGGTCGATACCTGCGTGGTTGCCAAAGCGCCGGTGCGCTTTCTGGTAGCAGGGATGGGGGATGCCTTTTCTACCTGGTTCGAGGCCGAAGACTGTCACCAGAAGCGCGGTACCAACATGACCGGACGGGTCGGCCCGATGACGGCCTATGCCCTGGCCAGGCTGTGCCACGAGACGCTGCTGGAATATGGGGTGCTGGCCAAAAGCGCCTGCGAGATCGGCGTGGTCACCCCGGCCCTGGAACGGATTGTCGAGGCCAACACGCTGCTATCCGGCTTGGGCTTCGAATCCGGTGGGCTGGCGGCCGCCCATGCCATCCATAACGGTCTGACGGCACTGCCCGCCACCCATGCCTATTGGCATGGGGAAAAGGTCGCCATCGGCGTGCAGGGTCTGGTCATGCTGACCGATAAGCCGGCGGCTCTGATCGACACCGTCTTTGATTTCTGCGAGGCGGTGGGGCTTCCCACCACCCTGGCCGATATCGGGCTGGGCGGGGCGAGCCGGGCCGAACTGATGCAGGTGGCCGAGCGGGCGTCGGCACCCGGCGAGACCATCCATAATGAACCGACGGAGGTCACCCCGCAGCGTGTGCTGTCGGCCATTCTGGCCGCCGATGCGGAAGGTCGGCGACGCAAGTCCCTGCTGGCTGCGGCCTGATACCAAAAAAAAGCCCCCGGGGAGGTTTCCGGGGGCTTTCCTTCGTTCCAGGCTGTCCGGTGATCAGGCCAGCGTCAGATTCCGTTCGATGGCCGCGTTTTTCATCGCCTTCTGCAGCTTCTCGAACGCGCGGACTTCGATCTGGCGCACGCGTTCGCGGCTGACACCGAATTCGGCGGACAGATCTTCCAGCGTCTTCGGTTCCTCCGCCAGACGGCGTTCGGCCAGAATTTTCCGCTCGCGCTCGTTCAGGGTATGCATCGCTTCCGTCAGCATGGCGCGCCGTTCGCGCAGCTCATCGGATTCGATCAGCATGTCTTCCTGCGACTCGCGGTCATCGACCAGCCAATCCTGCCACTCTCCGCCATCGGCATCGGCGCGGATCGGTGCGTTCAGCGACTGGTCGCCGGCCGTCAGGCGGCGGTTCATCTGCACCACATCCTGTTCCGGCACCGAAAGCTGGGTGGCGACATAGGCCACCTGTTCCGGGCTCAGATCGCCTTCTTCAAAGGCCTGTAGCTTCGACTTGATCTTGCGCAGGTTGAAGAACAGCTTCTTCTGGGCAGCCGTGGTCCCCATCTTCACCAGCGACCAGGAATGCAGGATGTATTCCTGGATCGAGGCGCGAATCCACCACATCGCATAGGTGGCCAAGCGGAAGCCGCGCTCCGGATCGAAACGCTTGACGGCCTGCATCATGCCCACATTGCCTTCCGAGATCAGCTCGGCAAGGGGCAGGCCATAGCCGCGATAGCCCATGGCGATCTTGGCCACCAGGCGCAGATGCGATGTCACCAGCCGATGGGCGGCAACCGTGTCGTCATCCTCGCGCCAGCGCTTGGCCAGCATATATTCCTCTTCCGGTTCCAGCATTGGAAAGCGCCGGATTTCGTCGAGATAGCGCTGAAGATTGCCTTCCGGCGTCAGCGTTGGCAGTCGTGCGGTAAGCTGTGCCATGCTTCTAACCTCCCCTGACGGGTCCTGTACCGTCCAACCGGATATAGGATCGCGACAGGCATAGTTCAATAATTCCGAACAAACTATCTGATCCACCCTTATCGATTAAGATCGCTTTGTGGCACAACTGTGGTGACCTAACCGTCCAATGCGGAAATCAACCGGACCAGATCGGGGGGAAGGGCACTTTCGAAGTGCAGGGCCTTGCCCGTGACGGGGTGGATAAAGCCCAGCTCTGCCGCATGTAACGCCTGACGGGGGAAATCCGTCGCTGCCTTGCGGGCATCGGGCGCGAGTGTCTCCAACCTGGCCTTGGTCGCGCGGCCATAGGCGGGGTCGCCGATCAGCGGATGGCCGATATGGGCGCAATGCACCCGGATCTGATGTGTCCGCCCCGTCTCCAGCCGGCAGGCAATCAGGGCCGCCCCCAGGCCGAAGCGCCGGACGGTCTTCAGATGTGTTACGGCATGCTTGCCCTTGCCGGCCCCGACCACCGCCATGCGCTTGCGGTCCTTCGGGTCGCGGCCGATCGGAGCGTCGATGGTCGCCTCCTTGGGTGGCGAACCCCAGACCACGGCGTCATAGCGCCGCAGGATATCGTGCTTCGCGAACAGGGCGATCAGGCCCTGATGCGCCTCCTCCGTCTTCGCAGCAACGATCAGGCCCGAAGTATCCTTGTCGATGCGATGCACGATGCCCGGCCGCTCCGCCCCACCGATGCCGGTCAGGCCGGGGCCGCAATGGTGCAGCAGCGCATTGACCAGCGTTCTGTCCGGGTTGCCGGGTGCCGGATGGACCACCAGCCCGGCGGGCTTGTCCACCACGATCAGATAGGCATCCTCATAGACGACCGAGAGGGGAATATCCTGCGGCTCGGCCTCGATCGGGACGGGCGGCGGCAGTAAAATGCGATAGTGCTCCCCCGCTTTCACCTTGCGCGAGGCGGTGGTGACGGCCCGCCCGTCCAGGCTCACCAAACCGTCCGCGATCAGCGATTGAAGCCGGTTGCGTGTCAGACCTTCGGCGAAATCGGCCAAGGCGCGGTCCAGCCTTTGCCCTTCCACCTCGGGCGGTGTAAGGAACTCCAGCGTCGCGGGGGCGGCGTCGGGTGGACCGCTCATCGCGCGGCGTCCGAGTTGGATCGTGAGGACAGCATGAAGGCCATCAAGGCAGTCGTTATCGTCATGGGCGTGCTCATCCTGGCCGGAATGGTCGCGCTCGTCTACGGAATGACGCGCCAGTTCGACCGGATGCGCGCCCCGGGAAAGGCCGATGTCCTGGGCGCCCTGTCAAGCCCCCTGCCGCAGGATTGGCAGACACGCCATCTTGCCATAGGCGACGGGCGCATCGTTCTGGAGGCCCAGGGGCCGGACGGCCGGGCCGCCCTGTTCCTGTACGATCTGGACAGCGGCAAGGCGCTTGGTCGCATCGATCTGACGCCATAAGGTCAGTTGCGCGGCAGCTGGATCGGCGCTTACGCAGGCGCGCGAACACCACGATAGCGCAGCCAGTATTCGGCCAGGATCAGGTTTGGCAACCAGCTGATCCAGGCCAGGGGCGGATAGCCCGTCTCGAAGCCGAAGATGCCCACCAGAATGGGCAAATAGAGCCGCAAGGTGACGGCGCCGAAGGTCAGCGCGGCGGAGCGGATCATCCAGGCCCGGTGCTCCGCGACGCGACGCTGCATCGCCAGCCAGACCGCCCGACCGGTTATCGCGATCCACAGCACCGACAGCAAGGCAAAGCCGCTGGCGGCCATCGGTCCAGCCGTGGTGGTCAGGGCCAGATGCAGCCCCGCCAGCCCGGATAGCAGAACGGACAGGGCGTAGACCCGGCCCAGCCAACGATGCAGGCGGGGGCGGTTTTGCCGCAGCCGCGTGCTGAACTGGAAGGGCATCACCGCCAGCGCCACCGGGGCCAGCCCGATATGGGCGTAAAGGCTGAGCGCGCGCGGTTCGATGTGATGCGCCATGATCGGCATCGACAGTTCCACCCCCAGCACCAGAAAGCGCCAGGAGACCAGGGCGACAGCAAGGCAGAGCACCCAGAACGCCCCATTGCGCAACGTGGGAAGAGACATGGCAGGATCCTTTTCCAAATTTTGACACTGTCAACTTGACATTGTCATATTGGATTTGGCTTGACACTGTCAAGATGATCCCCGACTTTGCCCCGATGACGGACAGGAAGGATAAAGACCGGCACCATCACGGTAATCTGCGCGCCAGCCTGATCGAGGCGGGCATCGCGTTGCTGGAGGAGGGGGGCGTCCAGGCGCTGACCTTGCGCAAATGCGCCGCGCGCGCCGGGGTCAGCCATGCCGCACCCGCCCATCACTTCGATGGGGTGGAAGGGCTGCGCCAGGCGATTGCCATGGAAGGGTTTCGCCGGTTTCGCCAACGCATGCTGGATTTCGCCGAGGCCGGGCCTGAGACGCCGCGCGACCGGCTCTATGGCATCTGTCGCGGTTATCTGGCCTTCGCGCGGGAACAGCCCGCGCTGTACGATCTGATCTTCAGCTTCCGGGCCAATCCGGGATTGATTGCTGAGATGGAGCAGGACTCGGTCCCCGCCTATGCGGTTCTGCGCGCTGCCTGCGCGCCGTTCCAGCCGCCGGGTGCTGATCCATTTATCCTCGAAACCCAGGTCTGGTCGTTGGTCCACGGCTACGCCATGCTGGTCATGTCCGGCTATTTCGGAGAGGGCCGCGACTATGCCGAGGCGCTGCTGCGCGGCCTGGATGGGTTTTTGAGGGAGATGACAAGGCCCAAATGATGGGCCTATTACCGTCAGATTTCCAGCAGTTGCAACAGCGGGTCGACACATGCGGCCGAACCTTTCCCGCGTTGGCATATATGTTGACAACGATTTTACCCAATATCCTGTCATCAAACCCGGTTGATGACAGTCGATCACCGTCAAACCCATTTGATGACAGAATTGCAGGTAAAACCGCCATCAAAATCGCATGGGCGTGACCGCCCGACCGAGGGGGGCGGGCATTTCCATCGCCATGCTGGCCAAAGGGGGGGCATTCGGTGCCGCCTGCGGGATTGACAAACAAAATAGTTTTGACTAATCAATTAGCGCATACTATTTTGTTGGCATGATCGCAACCGCATCCATCACGACCGTATTGCAGGCGCTGGCCGTCCCCACGCGTCGGGCGGTGTTCGAGCGGATCGTGCGTTCCGGCGAAATCACCGTGGTCGAGCTGACGCGCGACAGCGGTGTGACCCAGGGCGCTGTCTCCCAGCACCTGAAATCACTGAAGCAGGCAGGGCTGGTCGCCGAACGTCCCGAAGGACGAAATGTCTATTATCGGGTCCGTCCCGAGGGGTTGGAACCGCTGGCTGACTGGATCAGCCATTACGGCGTCTTCTGGCATGACCGTTTCGCCGATCTGCGCAGCCTGTTGAAGGAGATGGAACCATGACCATCGTCGCATCCGACATCCGCGATATCGTGGTGGAGGAGGTGTTCCCGCATGCGCCGGAGCTGATCTGGAAGACGCTGACCACCGGCGCGCTGATCGGCCGCTGGCTGATGCAGCCGACCGGTTTCGAGCCGGTGCCGGGCACGCGCTTCACCTTCCAGACCAAGCCCGCCGGCGCCTGGGACGGCACCATTCACTGCCAGGTGCTGGAGGTGATCGCGCAGGAGCGGCTCGTCTATAGCTGGCGGGGCGGGCATGACGGCAATACCGGCTACGGATCGCCGCTGGATACGGTCGTCACCTGGACCCTGTCGCCGACCGCAGAAGGGACGCGGCTGCGCCTCGTCCATTCCGGCTTCGTCGTGCCCAGAAACCAGACCGCCCTCGACACGATGGGCAAGGGTTGGAAGACCGTGGTGCCCAATATCGGCGGCATCGCCGGCGAACAGCTTTGACCTTGAAAGGGAGAGCAGAATGAGCACCGCCTATACCGGTGGCTGCGCCTGTGGCGCGGTCCGTTACGAGATTTCCGCCGAACCGATCTTCATGAACGATTGCCAGTGCCGCGACTGTCAGCGCATCAGCGGCAGCGGCCACGGCTCTTATCTGACTTTCCCGTCACGCGCCGATGTAGAGCTTTCAGGCGAGGCGGCGCATTGGGACAACGCCGGAGACAGCGGCAATGTCAAGGCGAACTGGTTCTGCCCCATCTGCGGCTCGCCGGTTTACCTGACCTTCCAGGCCATGCCTGAGCTGTTCACCGTGCATGCTGCCAGCCTGGACGATCCCGGCCGCTACGCGCCGCAGGTGGTGACCTATGCCCGCAGCGGGCATGCCTGGGATCACATAGACCCGGCCCTGCCGAAATTCGACCGGATGCCGCCAGCGTGAAGGGAAGGGGCGGGGGCAGGGGCAGGGCGGT
>Ga0209066_10000459_pt1 | contig 59685 bp, 54 predicted proteins | sample All_14_2_FD_187198 | JGI IMG/M metagenome (GOLD analysis project Ga0209066, IMG submission 187198) | Freshwater microbial communities in response to fracking from Pennsylvania, USA - Allegheny Zone_MetaG_DW_15 (SPAdes) (version 2) ...
GGGACGGGAGAGAGCAAGAGGACGGCCGGGGTGGGGGATGAACGGGGTTGCACGATTCCGGTGCAGCGACTAAGAAAGAAAGCGCGATGATCCGGACTTTCGTATTCAATGAGGGCAAGCTGGCCGCACAGGATCTGGATCTTGACGCCCTCCGCCTGGTCCGGTCGGACAAGGGGTTGATCATCTGGATCGACCTGGACAATCCGACCGAGGCCGAAACCAAGGAAGTGCTGGAAGGGCTTTTCCATTTCCATCCATTGTCGATCGAGGACTGCGTGGCGGTGTCCCAGTTGCCCAAACTGGAGGACTACGAGGATTACCTCTTCATGGTGATGCACGCGGTGGATTTCAACCGGCAGGAAAAATTCATCACCACGGAATTGAATCTTTTCCTGGGGAAGGATTTCCTGGTCACCTACCACGAACTGCCCCTGCGGTCGCTCAAGACGGCGGTGGAGCGTTCGGTGAACAAAATCGGGACGATCGCGCGCGGCCCCGACCGTTTGGCGCACACGATCATCGACTTGATGGTGGACAATTACAACCCGGTGCTCGATGAGTTGCACCAGGAGTTGGAGGATCTGGAGGATTTGCTGCTGGGCAAGGCGCAGCGCGAGGACATGGTCCCGATGATCCTGGATTGCCGCAAGGACATCGGACTGCTGCGCCGGATTGTCCGCCCGCAGCGTGAGATCATCGGCCGCCTGGCCCGGGGTGAATACAAACTGGTCCGGCCGAACCTGCTGCCGTATTTCCGCGACATCCATGACAATTTGGTGAGGATTGATGAAGCGGCATTATCGGCGAGCGAGCAGTTATTGACCTCGTTCGATCTTTATCTCAACCACACGGCCCAGCAGTCGAACGAGGGGATCAAGGTGCTGACCGCGCTGACCGCATTGACGTTGCCGCCGGTGGTGATCGGAAGCTGGTTCGGGATGAATTTCAAGAACATGCCGGAATTGTATTGGGAATACGCCTATCCCTTGGTGATCATTTTGAATGTGGGTGGAATTGTCGGCATGTGGTTCTGGCTGAAGCGCAAGAAGTGGTTTTAGGGGCAGTTCCTAGTTCCTAGTTCCTAGTTCCTAGTTCCTAGTTCCTAGTTCCTAGTTCCTAGTTCCTAGTTCCTGGTTTCTGGTTTCTGGTTTCTGGTTTCTGGTTTCTGGTTTGGTTGCGCCAAAATGGCGCTGTGAAATGGGGCTTGAGAACCGGGTTTAATCTGGGACAATTTGGCGCTGTGAAGGCGTCTTTTCTGGGTAAATTACTCGAGCGGGTGGATCAACTGGGTCCGGAGCAATTGCAGCGCTATCTGGTCCGCCTGGCCCGGGAGCATGGCTACCTCGAGACGATTTTCAATACCCTCCAGGATGCGATCGTGGTGATGGACCGGGATGGGGGGATCCAATATGTGAACCGCTCGGCCACGCGCATGCTGCCCTTCCCGCGCGAGGTATCGCCGGGTACGCCGATCGAGCGTTTTTTGCGCGATGTTCCGTGGAAGGAATGGCTGAGCGATGCCAAAGGGGTGACGCGGAAGATGTCGATCCATTATCCGGAGCCGAAGGTGGTGGAGTTGGTGCTGCTGCCCTTGGAGGATAGCGAGGGGGATGGGGACTGGGAAGGGCGGCGGGTGGCGATATTCCATGACATCACGCGGACCGAGTCGATGGCGCGGCAGGCGATCGAGTCCGAACGGATGCAGGCATTGACCCTGCTGGCGGCGGGGGTGGCGCACGAGCTGGGAAATCCGATCAACAGTTTGAACATCCACCTCCAGCTCATGCAGCGCGACCTGCGGCGGCTGGATCCGGAGGAGGCCGGGCCCCTGAAGGAATCGATCGGCATCGCCCGCCGGGAAATCGACCGGCTGGATGCGATCATCCAGCAATTCCTGCGGGCGATCCGCCCGACGGTGCCGGATTTCCAGCGGCTGCAGATTGCGGAGCTTTTGCGCGAAACGCTGGAAGCGCTCGAGGCGGAGATCCGGGACCGGGGGGTGCTGTTGGAGATTGAGATCGATCCCACACTGCCGGAACTCCTGCTGGATCCGGTGCAGATCAAGCAGGTATTTTACAACCTGGCGAGGAACGCGATGCAGGCGATGGGTGTGCAGGGCATCCTGAGCATCACCGCACAGCGGGAGGGGGAGTGGGTGGTGGTGGTTTTCCGCGACAACGGGTGCGGGATATCGCTGGAAGACCTGCCGCGGATCACGGAGGCGTATTACACGACGAAGGAAGGCGGTTCCGGTCTGGGGTTGATGATTGTGCAGCGGATCATCCAGGAACACGGCGGCCAGATGGAGATCGAGAGCCACCGGGGCAGGGGGACCACCGTGAGGCTGAAGCTTCCCGCGGGTGGGCGGCAGGTCCACCTGCTTGAGGCGGGGGTGGAGGGATGACGGAGGGCGGAGGGCGGAGACAGGAGACAGGAGACAGGAGACGCCGCAGGGGCGGCAGGGAGGATAAGAAATGAATGCATTGAAACCGACGCTATTGATTGTCGAGGATGAAAAGCACACGCGCGAGGGGTTGCGGCGTGCGCTGGAGGAACATTTCGAGGTTTATCTGGCACCGGACCTGGCGGGGGCGGAGAACGTCCTGACGACGGAGACAGTCGACCTGGTGCTGACCGACCTGCGGCTGGGGTCGGACAGCGGGATGGATGTGTTGAAGCGCTGCCAGACCCTGCCGCATCCCCCGGTCTGTTTCATGATGACGGCCTATGGCACGGTGGAAAATGCGGTGGAGGCGATGCGCCGGGGGGCTCAGGATTATGTGACGAAACCGGTGAACATCGACAAGCTGGAGATGATGCTGGTGCGTGCCCTGCGCGGGCGCAAGGCCGAGGTGGAAAACGTCCAGTTGCGCCAGCAGTTGGAAAAGCAGCACGGTTTGGAGGCCCTCATCGGACGCTCGCCGCGCATGGTGGAAATTTTCGACACCATCCGGCAGGTGGCGGACACCCGGGCGACGGTTTTGATCCAGGGGGAGAGCGGTACGGGCAAGGAACTGGTGGCCCAGGCGTTGCACCAATTGAGCGGGCGGAAGGGGCGTCCATTCCTGGCGGTGCATTGTGCGGCCCTTTCACCCCAGCTTCTGGAAAGCGAGCTTTTCGGACACGAGAAGGGGGCGTTCACCGGCGCGATGGAGCGGCGGACGGGCCGCTTCGAGGATGCCGACGGCGGAACCCTCTTTCTTGATGAAATCGGGGAAATTGATGCGGCGACGCAGGTGAAGTTGCTGCGCGTCCTGGGGGAGCGTTCCTTTGAGCGGGTGGGGGGGAACAAAAAAATCCAGGTCGATGTGCGGGTGCTGGCGGCGACGAACAAGGATCTGGCGGCTCTGGTGAAGGAGGGGAAGTTCCGAGAGGATTTGTATTACCGGATCCATGTCGTGCTGATCGAATTGCCCCCCCTGCGCGAACGGCGCGAGGACATCGCGCTCTTATCGCAGAATTTTCTGAAGGAATTCGCCCGGGAGAATGGGAAAAGCGACCTGCGTTTCAGCGCCCGGGTGGAAGATATGCTTGTGCAATACCCATGGCCGGGTAACGTGCGGCAATTGCGGACTGCCGTCGAACACGGCGTGGTGATGAGCCGCGGGGGGGAGATCCAACCTGCGGACCTACCGCCGGACGTGAGGCAGGCCGTGATGGAAAACCCGACCCCGGTTGTGGACACTTTGAACCTCCAAGAGATCGAAAAGCATTCCATCCGGCAGGCTTTACAGGCCAACGGGGGGAACCGTACCGAGGCGGCCCGGAGCCTCGGCATCAGCCGCCGAACCCTGCACCGCAAACTCAACGAATACCAGATAGAGGATTGATATGCCCGGAATACAGGATTTCATTTATGCATTGGAAGTCGGCAACCTGCGCCGGTGGGTGCTCCGGGTGGCCGTCGTGGTCCTGCTGTTCGGCCTGGCCATTTTCTACATGGTCCGCCAATTCAACGGACTGAGCGAACCCATGGCCATGGACCAGGCCCAGATCGCCCGGCAGATCGCACAGGGCAAGGGGTTCACGACCCAGTTCCTCCGGCCCCTGGTGCTGAAAGAAGTCAAAGAGAAGGCCAATCTCACCCAGCCGTCAGACAAGTTGAGCCAGCCCGACATGGTCAATGCTCCGCTCTATCCCTACCTTCTGGCGGGCATGTTCAAGGCCACCTTCACGGAATTCAATGTTCCCATCCAAGAGCTGCGGGGATTCACGATCTATGCCCCCGAGCGCATCATCATCCTGACCAACATCCTGTGTTTCATCCTCGCCGTGCTGGTTTTCTACATCTGGATGGTCCGGGCCTTCGATGACCGGGTGGCGATCACCGCGAGCATCCTGCTTTCCACATCGGATCTGGTCTGGAATCTGACGATTTCCGGCCTGTCCACCCCCCTGTTGATCCTCTTGGTTTGCATTGCCGGCTTTTGCATCAATGAAGCCCTGATGGCGGATGACGATGAGTCGTGGAACGCCGCGACCATCTGGTGGACGGTCGGAGTATTTGCCGTCGGGCTGATGGCCCTGACAAAGTATGCCCTGGTGTTCATGATTCCCCCATTGGTGGCGCTGGGTTACCTGGCCTTCATGCGCCGTGGGTTGATGACGACCATTGCCGTATTGCTGCCGTTGTTGATGCTGGCGCCGTGGGTGATCCGGAACCTGTCCCTGACCGACCATCCGTTCGGTTTTGCCTGGGTGGAGATCTTTGTCGACAACGGGACCATGCCCGGGGAATCCATTTGGCGGGTGTTTGGCGATGAACCCTCGCGGGCATACGGCCTGAAAGCTTTGCTGCGTGCCACGATCCTGGGGGTATCGAACCAGGCGACGAATTTCACATCGTTTTTTGGCGGGGTGATCATTCCGGCACTGTTCATCGGGGGGTTGGTGCATGTGTTCCGCCGTTCCCACTGCCAGAATGCACGCTGGTTCTGGCTGGGTGCCTTCGGGCTGGTTTTCATTGCCAATGCGGCCCTGGTCAAGCTGCGCCCGGTGGAAGAACTGGCCCATCTCAACCTGCTGGTGATTTTTTTGCCGGTATTGACGGGTTTCGGCGTGGCCTTTCTCTTCGTCCTGATCAACCGGCTGCAACTTTCGACGCAATTCATGTCGATCCCGATCCTGGTCGTGGTGTGCGCGCTCCAATTGGTTCCACTGGGGGTCCGTTTTTTGCAGAGGGAAGCACCGCCCTTCGCTTACCCGCCTTATTTCCCCCCGGTGTTCATCCTGGTCGGGTCATGGCTGGATGAAACGGAAATCCAGGCCATGGATGTGCCGTGGGCCGGGGCGTGGTATTCGAACCGGACCACCATCTGGATGCCCTTGAAGCGGGCGGATTTCTTCGCCCTGAATGATTTCACGGTGAAAATCTCCGCCATGTTGCTGACGCCCTACAGCGCCAACAGGATGCTTTATTCGGAAATCAACAAGGGGGAATTCAAGGACTGGGCGGCTTTGATCCGGCGTTCCGATTTCCGTGAACTGCCCCTTCCCCAAGTGACCGTGCTTCCCCCGAACAAGGACGATTTCATGTACTTTTCCGACCGGGTGCGCTGGCGTTGAGGGCGATTATTATCGCTGAAAGCCTAAAAAGCTCCATTAGGCATTGAATTGGAGAGGTTTGTGCCGGGGAAATTCTTGGTTGACTTCAGTGGGCTCTTCTAGAATCATGGGTAGGCATAGTGCAATTGTAACTACCGTGATCCAGGAAATTTGAGAGAATGCCATGATGAACTGCCGATGGATGACCTTGGGATGCCTTTCTGTATTTGGGGGCATGATGCTATCCGCGCACGCCCAGGATGGGGTGCGAGCGGGACAAGAAAGCACAGGCAAGCCGTACACCATCACGGTGACACTCCGGCAGGAGTATGATGACAACATCTATACCGCACCCAACAACGAACAGGGTTCGTTCAAAACCATCGTCAGCCCGGGGATAGTCTTCAATTATCCGATGGAAAACACGCTGGTTTCGTTCAGCTACAATTTCGGCCTGACCTATTACTGGGACCGTCCCGGTGACGATTTTGATTTTTCGCACCTGGCCAACGCCCGGGTGAACCACAAGTTTTCCGACCGGTTCCAGCTTGATGCGCGCGACGAGTTCCGTTTTGCGCAGCAGGCGGAGGCCCGCAGCGGAGCGGCGATCCAGCGGTTCCTGGGCGACGGGTTCGTCAATACCTTCTCGGTGGACGGCACGGCCCAGTGGACCGAGCGTTTTTCGACGATTACCGGATATGGCAATGTGATCGAGCGCTATGACAGCAGCACGATCAGCATGGTCGATGACCAGATCACCCACAAAGTGCGCCAGGATTTCCAGTTTTCCGTCCTTCCTTCGACGACCGCGGTGGCCTCATACAATTACGAGACGACGGATTACACGGACGGGAATTTCCTGACCACGCGCGACTTCGACCGCCACCGGGCGCTTGTCGGGGCCGACCATTACATCCTGCAGAACTGGCTTTTGAGCGGGCGGGGTGGCGCGGAATTTGTTTTATATGACGAACAAGGATTGGATGACCGCGTCAATCCCTATGTGGATGTGAGCACCTCCTGGACCTACCTGCCCGGAAGCCGGGTGACGGCGACCTACAATTTTGGAACCAACCTGACGGATGACGTCTTTGCCGGAAGCAGCCTGGGCCACACCTTCAAGCTGGACATCAAACACGCCATCACGCCTAAGCTCACCGCCGGGGCCAATGTGAGTTACTTGCTCCAGACCCTGGACCGCAGCACTTCCCTCGGGGCGGCAACAAACAATGAAATCGACGAAAACACCCTTTATGCCGGTCTGAACTTGAATTACGCCATCAACGACTACCTGTCCGCCACGGGCGGCTACATCTATTCCATGGTGGATTCGGATGATGCATTGCGTGAATACTGGCGCAACCAGGTTTACATCGGCGTCACTGCGAAGTATTAGTTTTCATCACACCGGCTGCCCCTCCCCACGTTTGATCCGGCCCCGGTTTGATTGTATTTACAAGTGACTTTCACGGTGAGATAGTAACTCATGGCCGAGAATCAAGAGGTCACGCTCCATTTCAGCGACTACTGGCGGGTAGTCAAAAACCGTTGGCCCATCATCCTGACCATATTTGTATTGGTCGTGACCACGGCGTATTTCTATACGAAGACGCTCCCGAAAATGTATGCCTCGTCCGCCGTCATCAAGGTGGACATTGAAAAGAAGGACTTGGATGTGTTCCGGACGAGCCGGGAAGGATTCGACCCGGTATTCTTCACCACGGAATCGGAACTGATCACTTCCAAAAAAGTCCTGAACCGGGTGATCAAAAAGTACGAGTTGCAGCGCCGCTTTTCCGAGATGGACGCGTTGCCAGACGGACAGCTTTACACTCCGGACCAGGCCTATGTGCTGCTCAAGCGCGGGATGGTCACGATCCAACCCTTCCGGAACACCAACCTGATGGAAATTGCCGTGGAGACCACGGACCCGGCCCTCTGCAAGATGATCTCCAACTCCATTGCAGAGGAATACGAGGCCTTCCGACTTGAAGAGATCCAATCCCGAGCCGAGTCCGGCCTGGCCAGCCTCAAGACCGAGATGGAGAAGCAGAAGGCGGAAGTGGACCGGGCCAAGGCCAAAGTTGAGAACCTGCGGAAGGACTTGGACATCCCCGGGGGTACGGCGACGAATAACAACGTGGCCACCATGCAGGACATGGAATTCCAGCGCAAAGACCAGTTGCTGAGCGATATGAAACAGGACGTGCTGGCCCGCAGGGTGCGCCTGGAAAAAATCAAGAAACTGACCCCGCAGGAAATGGAAGCCGTCCTGTCTTCGATGGGGCTGGAAGACACCACGATCTCGACCACGAAGCAGAACCTTTACGCCAATGAAACCTTTTTGAAGTCCCTGGAAAAACAGGGTTTCGAGTCCGAGCATCCGAGGATCAAATCCACGGTGGCCCAGATCCGGAAGTATCGCGACCAATTGGACGGATTGCTTGTAGGCGTCAAGCGCTCCTTGGAAATCGATCTTAACGTCGCAGAAGCCAAGATGGCCGGTCTGGAGGCCGAGGTGATCGCCCTGCGCGAAAAGAGCCGGGGCAACCGGACGGACAGGCTGGCCCCCTACGAGGATGCCGTTCGCGAGCTGGAAACACAGAATTCCATCTATTCCCTCATCGTGGCGCGCTACAAACAGGAATCGGTGGAGTCGCAGATTTCCTCGCGCCCGGTGGAACTGGTCAATGCGGCCGAGGAAAACCTCCGCCCGACCAAACCCAACCTGACCCTCAACATTGCCCTGGCGGCCGTGGTCGGCCTGGTCCTGGGTGTTTCGCTGGCGTTTTTCATCGAATACCTCGACACCAGCGTGAAGTCGCTGGACGACGTGGAGCGCTACCTGAACACCAGTGTGGTCGGGGTGGTGCCGGAAGGCGTGAACGCCCTCAATCTGGAGGGGCCGGACTCGCCGAATGCGGAGGCCTACCGGATCCTGCGGGCCAAGATCGACCTGAAGGCCAAGCCTGACGGTGCCCATACCCTGACCGTGGTCAGCGGCGGTCCCGGTGAAGGCAAGACAACGACCCTCTTCAATCTGGCCTATGTGTGTGCCTACAGCGGCATCAACACCCTGATCGTGGACACCGACTTCCGCCGGCATTCGTTGAACTCGATCCTCGGGATCAGCAACGAGCTGGGCATCGCGGATTTTCTCCTGGGATACGGGCCGCTGCACGAATACATCCGGGCGACTGAAATCCCGAACCTGCATGTCATCACCGCGGGCAAACTGCCCCCGCAGTGCATGGGCGCTCTCAGCCCGGCGAAGATGTCGGAGATCGTGGAAACACTCAAGCCGCACTACGACGTGATCCTTTTCGACGCCCCGCCGATCCTGGGTATTTCCGATGCGGCCGTGATTGTGCACGAAGTCGACACCACCCTGCTGGCGATCCAGCACCGCCGCTATCCGCGCAACATTTCCTGGCGGGCCAAGAAGGTGGTTGAGGAAGTCGGGGGCCGTTTCGGCGGTGTCATCCTGAACAAGGTCCACCTGCGGAGTGACGATTCCTACTATTACTACACGAGTTACTATGGCTATTACGGCTATTACAAGTCCGGTTCCCGCGGGGGCACCCGGAAAAAGGCGCGGGAGAACAAGCGGCATCTGGACAAGAAGATGAAGGAAAACGAAGCCGCAGAATCGGGTGAAGCCTCCCAGGACGCATCCAGCCCCGGCAGCAAGAATCAGGAAGAATTTTGAGATCCATGAAACACATCCTTGGCGCTGTGGCGCTTTTTTGTCTGGCATCCTGCGTTGGGGGTGGGGGCAATACGGCGAACCGGACAGCGTTTCCGACCGTCACCCCGGCCACAGCCCAGAACGATGCCGCGGGCAACGATCTGTTGCGCATCGGCGATCCCATCACCGTGCAGTTGAGCGGGGTTCCGGCGGAGGATACCTACACCGAGCAGATGAAGGTGGACGAGAGCGGTTCGATTTCCCTGCGCTACATCGGGAGCATCAAGGTGGCGGGCATGACGACGGTCATGGTCAAGGAACGGATCGAGGCGTTGTACAAATTGGGCAAATTTTACACCACACCAAATGTCAACGTGACCAGCCAGCCATCCCGTTTTGTGAGTGTGACCGGGGACGTCCGGTCGCCCCAGAGGATTTTCCACCAGAAGGACCTGACCGTCATGGGGGCAATCGCCACCTGCGGGGGGTTCACCGAGTATGCCAACAAGAGGGCGGTGCGGTTGTTGCGGGGCAGCGAAGTCATGGTGATCAACGCCATTGATGTGCTGAAGGATCCCTCCAAGGATGTGCCGCTGCTTCCGAACGACCAGGTCCAGGTTGACCGGAGCATATTCTAACCGCATGCCGCGGAAATCTTCCCCACGCCCGCTCCGCCTGGGATTGTTCGGCGGCACCTTCGATCCGCCGCATTGGGGTCATTTCCTGGCCGCGCGCGAGGCCCGCGAGGAACTGGGATTGGACCGCGTGGTTTTCCTGCCCTGCCGCCAGTCACCCCACAAGACCCGTCTGCGCTCCACGGCGGCGGAAGTCCGGCATGCCATGGTGAAGGCCCTGGTTCGGGGCGAAAAGTGGGCGGAAGTTTCCCGGGTTGATTTGGACCGGCGGGGTCCCTCCTATTCCTATCTGACGGCGGAAGCGCTCAACCTGGAACACCCCGGTGCGGAGCTTTATTGGATCATGGGCTCCGACCAGTGGGAAGTTTTGCCGAGTTGGAGCCATCCGGACCGGTTGGCCCGTCTGGTGCGATTTGCCGTTTTCCCCCGGCCGCGCGAGCCGAAGCCAAGGAAGGGCATGCGCCTGTGTGTGCTGGCGTCCCGCTATGACGTATCCGCCTCCCAGATCAGGAGCCGGGTGGCCGGGGGAAAGTCCATCAAAGGTCTGGTGCCGGAGGCTGTGGCCCGTATTATCCAGAGCCGTCAACTTTATACCCCATGAATGCTTCCACCCGCCGAACCGCCCTGACCTGCCGTGAATGGGCCCTTGAGAAAAAGGCCATCGATCCCGTCCTGATGGATTTGGAGAAGATCGAAGGCCCTGCGCTTTGCTTCATGGTTTGTTCGGGACAATCCGAACCCCATCTCAAGGCCATTGCCGAATCGGTGGAGGAAGGCATGCGGGAAAAATTGAACACAAAACCCCTGGCCCGCGACGGACGGGCGGGCAGCCAATGGATCGTGCTCGATTACGGCGATGTGCTGGTGCATATCATGCACGAACAAAAGCGCGCTTTTTACGACCTGGAAAGCCTCTGGAAAGACGCGCCGCGGATCAAGTAGGGACGGGCCCGGGGACACATCATGGTGTCTGATACCAAATCCCGCTGAATAAGCGTCCAAAGGCAAACGCGCTCGGAGATCGCGTTCCACCTCTGCCTTCAGGTGGAGCGGGCTCTTCCTCCAGAGGCGGACAGGCCGAGCACGCTGGGCATCTACCCCTACGCGCTCAGTTGCCCTGCTTTGGCATGACGCCATTATTCCGTGTGGAGTGGTGGGCTGAGCCCGGGGCCGGCTACATTTCTTCGAGGGTGGAGATCCCCAGCAAACCCAGGCCCTCACGCAGCACCCTGCCGGTCAATTCACAGAGGGCCAGACGGGATTGCTTCAACTCTTCGCTTTCCGCCTTCAGCACCGGGCAATTTTCAAAGAAACGGTGGAAGAGCGATGCGGTTTCATAGAGGTAGCCGCAGAGCAGGTGGGGCCGGTAATCCTGCACGACGGCATCCAGGGTGTCGCCCAGGGCCAGGAGACGGCGGGCCAGGTCGCATTCGACCGGATCGGTGAACACAAAAACGGGTGAGGCCGCCGTTTCCCCGGCGCGACGGAGGATGGAGCGGGTGCGGACGTAGGCGTTGAGGAGGTAGGGGGCGGTATTGCCGTCGAAGGCCAGAAGCTTGTCCCAGTCGAAGACGTAATCCAGGTTGCGGTTCTGGGCCAGGTCGGCGTATTTAAGGGCACCCAGGCCGATGACGCGGGCAGCCTGTGCCAGGGCTTCGGAGTCGGATCCGGGCCGTTTTTCGCGCAGGATGGCTGCCGCCCGCTGTTCGGCTTCGTCGAGGAGGTCGCGGAGACGGACCGGGGTGCCATCACGGGTTTTGAGCGGCTTGCCGTCGGCGCCGAGCACGGCCCCGAACCACACATGGTGGAAATCGGCCCGGAAGCCCCAGCGACGGCAAACGTCGAACAACTGGCTGAAGTGCTGCTGCTGGCGTCCGTCGGTCACGTAGAGGAGGGTATCCGCTTTCCATTCCTGCATCCGGTAGCGCACGGTGGCCAGATCGGTGGTGGCGTACAAAGCGGCCCCGTCCGATTTTTGGATGAGCATGGGAACGTCCGACCAATCCTCCTTGTTTTTCACCAGGAAGGGGCTTTTCTCACGTGGTTGGGCCGGGTCGTGGAAGACCGCGACGGCCCCTTCGCTCTCCCGGGCCACGCCTTTTTCCAACAGTTCTTTGACCACTTCCCTGAGCCAGGGGTTGTAGAAACTTTCCGCCAGGGTTTGGTCGAAGTGGATGTCCAGTCTTTGGTAGATGAGGTCGAAGGCGGATTGGGACAGCTGGCGGAAGGTCATCCAGATCGTGACATTCTCGAGGTCGCCGTCCTGGAGCTGGGCCAGTTCATGGCGGGCCTGTTCCATCAGGGCGGGGTCTTTTTCGCAGGCTTCGTGCGTTTCCTGGTAGAAGCGCTGCATTTCCGCCACGGCGGTATCGGGGGACAATTCCGGTTTGCCCGCGCGCTTGTAGCCCAGGATCATCTTGCCGAACTGGGTTCCCCAGTCGCCGAGATGGTTGTCGCGGATGACGCATTCTCCCCGGGCGGCCAGGATGCGGGCGATGGCATCGCCGAGGATGGTGCTGCGGATGTGGCCGACGTGCATTTCCTTGGCGACGTTGGGGCCGCTGAAATCGACGACGATGTTCCTGGGGTGGAGGGTTCCGGGGATGCCGGCCCGTGGGTGGCGCCAGAGTTCGAGGGTGCGGGCCTCGAGGGCTTCCCTGCGGAAGCGGAAGTTGACGAATCCGGGGCCGGCGATTTCCGGGGTTTCGAGGCGAGGATCCCGGGCGCAGAAATCGACGATTTGGGCGGCGAGGGCGCGGGGATTCTGGCCCAGGGTTTTGGCGGCGACCATGGCGAGGTTGGTCTGGAAATGGCCGAAGCGTTCGTCCTGGCAGGACCGGGCCCAGGGGCCTCCGTCAATGGACGGGGCATGCTCCCCGATCCATTTTCCGAGGAGTTCTTCGAGTGAGTGGAGGAGGGAAACGCGGGTCATGAGCAAACCACAGTAGGGGACGGAAAAGCGGGGATCAAGAAAGCCCTCGGGGCGGAGGGTGGGGTGGGTCAGGAGAAAACCGTTTGGAATTCCTTGTCGGTTTTGGCGGCATGCAGGCGGTCGAATACGGTCGGATCCCGAAAAAACCGGGTTACGGCGGCGACGGTGCGCAGGTGGATGGCATATTCCTCCGAGGGGACAAGAACGAGATAGAACAAACGGACGGGTTTTCCATCGGGCGCCTGGCAATCGATTCCCTCTTGGGAGCGGGCGAGGGCGGTGAGACTGAAGGGCAGGCGTGGGATGGCGGCGTGGGGGAGGGCCAGGCCGTTGCCGATGGCGGTGGTGAGTTTTTGTTCCCGCAGTTCCAGGGCGGCCAGGACGGGTTCCTGCTGGTCCTGGGGTAGGAGCTTCATGGCGACGAGATGGTTGACGATTTCCAAGAAAGCCTCGTGGCGGTCTTTGGCCTGCAAATTACCCAGAATAGTCCGGGGGCGGATATCAACCGTTTCCATAAAGCACAATCAGTTAAACAGGTCTTTGAGTCCGTGCAACATTTGCCAGCACCGTCCATAGGATAGGAGCAGGTCGTGGGCCATCCTGGAGGCCGCTTCAACCAAGGGGAAAGGGCGTAGCCAGAAAAAGGCCACCCCCAGAATGAGCCAGATATTGCAGAGCAGGATCACGACCCAGCTGAAAAAGTAGCCCTGTCCCTGGAAATCCGACTGTCCACTGCGCAAGAGGCTGGCGGTGAAGGTGAAGTGGAAGCCCCAGCTCATGCCCCAGAGGGACAGGAAAAAAATGGTATAGGCGTTCCATGCCGGCAGGGCCCACAACAGCAGGCCCCAGACGAGTCCGAAAACGAGGGGGTAAAACGGCACGAGATAGGGGCTGAGGGCGATGAAGGCCGAGGTGCGGTCGGCCACCACATGGCCCCCTTCTTTGCCGACCTTGAAGCCGCTGACCCTGCCCCCGCTGGCCAGGATGGCCACTGCGTGGGTGACTTCGTGTCCGAGGACGTAAAACCAAGTGGGACGGGGGAAAAGGAAATAAACCAGAATCCAGCTGTTCAGCCCGAGGAGGAAAACGGCCAGGGGAATCCAGGAGACGGAAGCCGGATCCAGGGAATCCACGATGCCCCGTCCGAAAAGGAAGGAGGCATGGAATACGGGGAGCAGGAGGAGGGCGATGAGGGCCTTGAGCGGTTTCACGTTGTGCGCGGGAAACCGTTCACCAGCCTTCCGTGATCTGGTTGACGAGATTCACGGCCAGTTTCTCCAGGCCTGAAGGAATGGCCTGCCGTTCGCTTTCCTGGAGATCGCCCTGGACGAAATAGTCGGTTTGGCCCTGGGCCTTGATCTCGGAAAAGACTTTCTGGCCCGTGCGGTGGTTGGTCAGGGTGGCCCGGGCGTTGATGGTGAGGCGGTATTGTTCCGTGTTGGTCAGGTTGTCGCGGTTGGAGCGCATCGGCCTGCGGGAAAAGTCGGTGATCACCACTTCGAGGGTGGCGTCGGCCGTGGATGACCGGGCGGAACCATAGGTGCCGTCGTTGTCGAGGGCCCGGAGGATGGCGTTGGTTGCCTGGATCTGCATGCCGGGCTCGAGAGTCAGGTTTTTGACCGTGGGCACATAAATTGTGCGAACGCCCTCCAGTTGCTTGTAAGGAATGTTGCCCAGGCGGTAGCCGGCGCAGGCCGTGAGGAGCACGGTAGCGAGGAGAAGCGGCAAGGCGGTGCGGAGGGAGGCCAGGTGGTTCATAGTGGTGGGGTGGAATCCTCGCCCTTCGCGGCTGGTTTTGCGTCCAAGGGCGGGGCGACAGTGGATTCGGCGGGGGCTTCACCCGGTTTGGCGGGTGTTTCAGTTTTGGAGCGAAGGGCTTCAAGTTTTTGTTTGGCTTCCGCGGCTTCCGCCGAATCCGGATTCTGCTGCACCACCTCGCTGTAGTAGATGATGGCGGCCTTGAAATTTTTCTGTTTCTCGTAGAACCGGGCGATGTTGAGGGCCCCGCGGATGCGCCGGCCTGTCAGTTCCCCGATGTATTGCCTGGCCTGGTCGATTTTTTCACTATTGGGGTAGCGGACGGTGAAGTCCTGGAACGCCTCGATGGATTTTTCCGCCGCGCTTTGGTCGTATTCGGCCTCGCTGGAGGCCTTGTACCAGGCATAACCGATCTGGTATTGGGCGTCATCGGCGTAGTCGCTCTTGGGATAACGGTCGAGGAGCTTGTTGTAGGCGCTGATGGCCGCGGACCATTTTTTCTGGTTTTCCTGGGCGAGTCCGATTTTGAATTGGGCGGCGGGGGCAAATTTCCCATAGGGGGCGTTTTTGATCACGGCCTCGAAGATTTCCGCGGTTTTTTCCATGGAGGGGAAGAGGGGGATTTTCCAGATGCGCTGGGGCTCGCCGGCCAGATAAAGATTGCCGATGTTGTATTGGCGTTCGATGGCGAGGTCGAAATACTGGCTGCCGGCGAATTTTTTGACCACGTCCTGGTAGGACTTGTAGGCGGGCCAGAAGTCGCCCATGTGTTCCTGCATGAGGCCCATCTTGAACTGGGCTTCACCGGCGGCGGAAGAAAGCGGCCAGCGGCGGATGATGGTGCGGTAGCCGGCCAGGGCGCTCTTCCAGTCCTCCTTGGCTTCCAAGTCCCGGGAAATCTGGAGGGCGGCCTTGGCGTCACTGGCGGCGAGGGTTTCCCCGTTGTTTTCGCTGACCCAGCCCTCACCCGGGCGCCAGACCAGGGCCGCCGACAAAGGGGCGGTCATGGATCCTCCGAGAAGGATCAAAAGGAGCAGGCGCTTCATCCCGGTAACCTAGGGGAGGCCGTGGCGAGGTCAAGATCGCATCCTCTTGCGGGACCTGTGTTTAGCACTTGGGAGGGGTGGTTTGGGGATCTGTTTCCGTCCGTCGTGGAAAAGGTAAATTTGGGCCAGGCCGCGGTGCTCTCCCAAATGTTTTTCGGCGAACCGGTGCATCTGGGGGATGTTGGCCAGGCGCCTGCCGGGCTTGAGGTAATGCTGCCTGAGCAGCCGGATCATCCAAACATCGAGGGGAAAGGCATCGTACCGCCTTCCGGCGTAAAGCAGGATGCAATGGGCGACTTTGTCCCCCACTCCGGGAAGGATGCAAAGCCGGGCCGCGGCTTCGCGGATGGGAAGGGAGAGAAGCCCGGGGTAATCGAATCCCAAGGTGGCCATATGGGTGGCGGCGCGGTGGAGGTGACGGGCACGGAATCCGAGACCGGCCGCCCTGAGGAGGGATTCAGGTTCCGCGGCAATCTGTGCGGGGGAGGGGAAGGCGGCTCCCGGCCAAATGCGGGTTCCGGGTTGGAAGGAGGCCCTGAGGGCCCGGTTGATACGGCGGATCTGGGGGATTTGCTTGAGGGAGGAGCAGATGAAATTGGCGGTGCATTCCCACCAGCCATCCTGAATGCAGCGCAAACCCCGGCAGGATTCCGCCGCCGCACGGACCACCGGATCATCGGGAAGCCGGGCCATGACCGCCCCCCAGGTTTCGTCCAATTGGAAATAGCGGCGGATCATCGGTTCGGTGGCATCCCCCTCAATATCCAGCACCGGGCCTTTTTGGACGATGCGACAGGGAATGTCATGGATCCAGCCCTGCCAGGACCCGTCCGGTTGGAATTCCCAGCAAAAAGTCTGGCCCGAATCGAGGGTGGCTGTGAGGTCGAAGTCGGGTGCTTCGAGACGAATCATGCCCGGATGCTGCACCGTTCCCTTGACTTCTGCCCAGCCCGTTTTAACTACCTGAGGTGGAGTATTTCCCAAAATGGTTCCTGTGTGTCCTGCTTTCCGGGCTTTTGGTCCCGGTGGCGGAGCTCCAAGCCCTGGAGCCGGAGGCCACCCCACTGGTGACGATCCCGCCGCGGGCGGAGATAGTTGAGCCCGCTCCGGCTGCGGAGCCCCCGGTGCCCGCAGTGCCTGTGGCGCCGGTTGCCCCGCCCGATGCCGGCCACGACGGACTGCCGGCCAATCCGTCCCTGCCCGTGGCCGTGCGGATCATTTCACCCCTGCCCCGGGAAATCATCCCGACCTCGGTGGTTGATATTTTTCTGCAGGTGGACAATTACCTTCTCGCCGAGGAAGGGAACCGCCTGCATGTCTTTGTCGACAATGAACCGCCGGTTCCGTGGTTTGAGACCACGCGGCCTTTCCCCCTCAAGGGGCTCAACCAGGGAGGCCACACGGTGAGGGTCCTGGTCGTCCGCCCGGACGGGACCTCGCTTCGCCAGCCGGGGGCGTTTGCCATGGTGCACTTCTTTGTCAAACGGAAGGATTTCCAGAATTACATCGACCCGGCCCTGCCCTTTTTGACGGTCAACCTGCCGCCCACGGGGCCGGCGGCGCTGGATGCGAATGACAGGTTATTTTTTGACTACTGGGTGCACAATGTGGATTTTTCCACCAACCCCGGGGTCAAATTGCGGTACAAGCTCGACGCCTACGAGGGAACCCTCGCCGAGCCCGGCCCGGTGCTCTGGGCGAATCTCCAGCCCGGTCAGCACCGGCTCCTGGTGGAACTTTTTGATGCCACCGGCCAGCCGCTTTTCGGACCCTTCAACCGGGTGGAGCGCGCGTTCGTGGTGCGGCAGGTGCTGAGGGCGGTGCCGCTGGTACCCGAGGGGCGAGATGTCCCGAGGGGATCGTTGCCCCGGCCTTAGAGCCTTTTCAGTGGAGGGAAGGCACGGCGGTTGGAAAACCGCCGCTCCTTGTGGGGGCTGTTGGCGTGCGACCGATTAAATGGATAGCCCTTTGGCGCCTGCCCGGTGGATCAGTGGCGCCTCGCCTCGGCCCGGTGTTTCAACTCAAGGTAGAGGTTGTAGAAGGCGATGAACATGGGGAAGAGGTTGTTGATGATGCCCACGGAATCATTCTGCCCGAAAATGAAATAACTCAGCAGCAGGAGGCTGCCGCTGATGCTCATGTACCAGAAGAGCAAGGGAAGCACCGGCTTGCCTGAGATCTTGGAGGCGCCCAATTGCACGATCCACCGGCCGGCGAAAAGGAATGTGCCGAGAAACCCGATGAGCTTGCCGACCTTGATGTTCCAGACAAATCCGAAAAAGGCGATGTCACGGATCTCGATGTTGTAGAACGCCGTGATGGAATCGCAGAGATGTGATGAATTTTCAACCATGGAGGTGAGGGTCCAAGTCCCAGCGGATTTGTCGAGACATAAACCACCGCACCCCGAGGAGATCTCGCAGCCCGCGCCATGCCCGGCCGGCCACGGTGTATTTGGAAACCCCGCGGGTGCGGGCCCTGTGGTTGACCGGAACCTCGATGATTTTCAATCCGCAGTTGACGAGCAATGCCGGGATGAAGCGGTGCATGGCATTGAAGGGGACGAGGAACTTGACGTGTTCCCGCCGCATGGCCTTGAGGCTGCAGCCGGTGTCGCGGATGCCGTCGCCCAGGACGTTTTTGCGGATGTTGTTGGCGATGCGTGAAGCCACCCGCTTGGCCCAGGAATCACGGCGGGTGAGGCGGTAGCCGCAGGCGACATCGCCCCGGTCCATCATGGCCAGGAGCGCCGCGATGTCGGCGGGATCGTTCTGACCGTCGCCATCCATCATGACGCAGATTTCGCCGCTGGCGCGGTGCAGTCCGTGGTAGAAGGCGGCGCTTTGGCCGAGGTTGCGCGGGAATGACAGCAGGACCACCCCGGGGAATCGGCGGATCCTGTCCGCCGTTGCGTCGCGGCTGCAGTCGTCGACCGCGATGATTTCAGCCTCCGGTTGGCAGCGGAGGACTTCCTCGATGACCGGAATGACGTTTTCTTCCTCGTTGAAGAACGGAATGATGATGGAAAGACGCGGCATGTCAGGGTTGGTTGGGTTTAGAAGGTCCGGAGCCGAATTCGCGCAACAGGTAAATCCGGTAGCTGTGGACGGGGGCTCCGCGGTGGATGGAATGGGTTTCCTTCAGGAGTTCGACGGAGGCAAAATCGCGGTGGAGGGCCGGCGGGAATTCCGTGCTGTCGGTGACAAAAAGGGCCGATTCGTGGAGGAATCCGTCGGTGTAGTCCGGCCAGTAGGTGAACTGGTTGCGCCGCTGGGGATCGTTGGGCAGGTAGGTCCGGGGCCGGCCGGGGAGGTAGAAGGAGAGGAGCGATACGGTCGGGTATTTGTTGGCAATGATGAATGTAGCGCCATACTGTTGTTGGATTTCGCTGACCTGCCGTGCCAGATCGGCGGACCCCCGGTTGCGGGCGAAGAGTTTGTCGAGCGGGCGGAAGCCGCTGGGGGGTGCGAGGGATGCGAGATGGAAGAGGACGGTGGCGAGGAGAGCCAGGGCCAGGCCGGCCTGGGCGAGGCGGCGGAGGACCGCCGAGCGGTCCATCCACGGCTGCCAGACGGCGACAAGCAGGATGATTCCCGATGCCCAGCACTGGGAGGTCCAGTTGGCCTCGCCGGATTCATTGAAACTCAGGAAGGTATAAAAGGCGAAGAGGGGCAGGGTGAGGCAGAGTAGGTAGGCAAGTTCCTTGCGGTGGGCGGTGGCATGGGCATGGCGGAAAGTCCAGACCACGGCGGCGACGAGGCCCGCCGCGAGAAACGGGGTCAGCACCAAGGCCTGCCCGGTGAGAAACTGGAGGCATTCCTGCGGCGAAAAGCGCCAAGCCCGGTCGAGGGATCCGCGGTGCCACAGGTGCTCGAAAGTGACCCAGTCGTGCCGGGAATTCCACAACAACACCGGGGCCAGGCAGACCAGGGCGACGGCGGTCATGATCCAGAAAGTTTTTTTCAAATGGCGGCGCTGGTCCGCGAAGCAGGCGCAAAAGAGACCGAAACAGATGAGTTGGGCCACGTTGGTGTATTTGCAAAGCATGCCCAAGCCCACGAGCAGCCCGGTCAGGACCCACAGGCCCCGTTTTCCCGAGTCCTTGGCCCGCCAGAAGGACAGGGATGCGGCCGCCCAGAAAAAGACGCTCAGCGCATCAATCGTCATGAGGACGCTGCCGAGTGAATAGAGGGGCACCGCAAGGAGCGTGATGAGGGACCAATAGGCTGTGCGCCCGGAAAAGAGGCGGCGGGCGAGGAGGAAAACCATGGATCCGGTGCCGGCGGAAAGCAGCACGGCGAAGAAGCGGACCCCGAATACGGTGTCGCCCCACAAGGTCCGGCCCAGGGCGATGGTCCAGGCCACACCGGGTCCCTTGCTGAAGTAACTGATGTCGAGATTTTTGGACCAGAGCCAGTAATAGGCCTCGTCACCCACCAACTCCTGCTGGGTGGCATACCAGAAGCGGAAAGCGGTGACGGCGAGGATCAACCAGGCCGCCGCGTGCCAATAGGTGAAGATCCTCGGCCGTACGAGGTTGGCAAAAGACCACCACCTCTCAGCTTCGGTCTCAGGATGCGAGGAGTCGGGGGTGGCGGGCATAGGTTTTGGGAAGTAACAGGGGTGCTCCTTTGTGCCAGAGCCAACAAGCAGCGCAACAAATTAAGCCAGTGTATACCGAAGCTACCCCGAAGGAAACGAGGATATCGCCGGGGTAATGGTCCCCGGTATAGATGCGGGAATAGCCGATGATTGCGGCCCAGATCCAAGCCAGGGAGCCCCAAGGGCGGTAAAGCAGGGTCAAAAGGAGGGCAAGGGCCACGTTGTTGCAGGTATGGCCGGAGGGCATGGACCGGCCCCGTTCGACCGGGCCGGGCTTGGACCATTCCACCCGGTAGCCGGTCAGGGACTCGCGTTTGACCCGTCTGACATCCTCGAGAACCTGATGGGGGCGGGGACGGTTGACCACGCGTTTCAGTGCCCAGTTGATCCCGGCATCCCCGATGACGAGGCAGAGGAACATCAGCACGAGAAACACCCGTCCCTTGAAGCGTCCCCAAACCGCAACCATGAGGACTGCGGCGGCGATGAACCACTTCATGGAATCGACATCGGCGACCAGGGACAGGATCTGGTCCAGCGCGGGATGGACTGCGGTGGTGTTGATCCAGCGCAGCAGCGTGATATCTATATGGAGGAGCAAGTCCAAGGGCTTAGAATCCAAGTTGACCGGCCATCCGGCAAGTTGTTTTAAGGGGTCCCTACCCAGCAGATCTAAAGACGTTCGTTAGTGTTAGCGGTGTTTCTGTTTGGATTGATGCGGAGACCTGAGTTTGCATCGGGGGCTTGCCGTGAGGCACCATGCCAAAAAGGCCTTACGGGCGTCTTATGTATGATTTATCTGCGTCCGCGTGGCGCGCCTCGGTGAGCCGGGCGATGAGGTGATGAGGATCGGGGCTTATCCGCCCCCGGCCTTCCTTGTGGTTTTTCTCTTCCCTCGGGACTTCCGGCCAATTTGAAGTCGATCTGCTGCCTGAAGGGGTCGATTTTCTCCACCTGCACCAGCAGGGCGTCGCCCACCTTGTAGGTTTTCTTGCTCCGGTTGCCCACGATCTGGCGGTTGCGTTCGTCGTAGTTGAAGAAATCCGAACCCAGGCTGGAGATGTGGACCAATCCGCTGACGAGGAAGTCCGGAACCTCGACGAAAAGCCCGTAATTCTGGACGTCCACCACCACAGCCGGGAAGGACTGGGGTTTGTCGGTGTTGAGCTGGAGCTGGAAGAATTCGAGCTTCTTGATCCGCACCGTGTCCTGCTCGGCCTCGGCGGCGTTGCGCTCGGTCGCGGAAATACGCGCGGCGACTTCCTCCAGTTCGCCGGCCTTGTATTTCGGCCGGTCGGCCGGCTTGAGGAGGGAACGGTGGACCACCAGGTCCGCGTAGCGCCGGATGGGCGAGGTGAAGTGGGTGTAGTTGGTCTTGGCCAGGCCGTAATGCCCGAGGGGCTGGCCGCGGTAGCAGGCGCGCTTGAGCGATTTGAGCAGGGAGATCTTCAGGGCGTAGGAGGCGGGCGAAGCGGCGATGGCCTTGGTGGCCCGCTGCATTTCATGACGCTTCGTCAGGTCGCCGACCTTGATGCCCTGGATGAGCAGGGTTTGGCGCAGTTCGGCGAGCTTTTCGGGTTCGGGTGATTCGTGCACCCGGTAAAGCGTGGGGATGTGCTTGTTTTTCAGCGTTCGTGCCACGACTTCGTTGGCCAGCAACATGAATTCTTCCACCAATTGGTGGGAGATGTCGTGTTCAACTTTTTCCAGGGCGATGGGAACGCCATGGTCGTTGAGGCGCACCTTGACCTCGGGCATGTCGAGGTCGAGCGAGCCGTTGTTCATACGGTTTCTCCGCAGGTTGGAGGCAATGGCCCAGGCCTGGTGGAGGTCGCGGTCCATGTCGTTGCGCGGGGCGTCCTTGAGGCGGGCGAAGGCCTCCTGGTAGGTGAAGCGCTGGCGGGAGTGGATCAGGGTGCGGGCGATCCGTTCCTCGAGCACACGCCCGGTTTCGGTGATGGTGACGATGACGGAGTGGGTCAGGCGGTCGACGTTGGGAAGGAGCGAGCAAAGGCCGTTGGACAATTCTTCCGGCAGCATGGGGATGACCTGGTTCACGAGGTAGACGCTGTTGCCGCGCATGGAGGCTTCCACGTCCAGCGCCCCGCCAGCGCGGACATAGTACGAAACGTCGGCGATGTGGATGCCGACCTCCCATTTGCCTTTTCCTGCGGACTTGATGTGGATGGCGTCGTCGAAGTCCTTCGCCGTGTCGGGGTCGATGGTGAATACGCGTTCGTCGCGCAGGTCGAGCCTCGGACCGGGGTCGAAGGCGTGGCCCTGGGGATCGAGGCTGAATTCCGCCACCTCGGCGAGTGCGGCGGAGGGAAATTCCGTGGGGAGCTCGTATTTCCGGATGACACTGAGGATGTCGACGTTGGGGTCGCCGGGTTTCCCGAGGATTTCGACGATGGTGCCCTCGGGGTTGAGGTGGCGGTCCTTCCATTCCTCGGGCTTGACGACGACCTTGTCTCCAATCTCTGGTTTGGGGTCGAGTTTGGATTCCGCGGGCGAAGAAACGTAGATGTTCTGGATGTGCCGGGGATCGTCGGGGATCACGTGGAAGAACCGGCCGCCGGTCTGGAGCGTGCCCACGAGGGAGGTCCGGCGGCGTTTGACCACGCGGATGACGCGGGCGTGGATGCGTTCCTTGAAACGCCCGGGCTGGGAGGGGATTTTTTGGGCGACCACGAGATCCTGGTGCATGGCCGTGCCGGTGTCCTCGGCGGGGATATAGGCGTCGTCGTCGCCGGTTTCGCTGAGCAAAAAGGCGAAGCCCTTGGGGTTGAAGCTGATCACGCCGGTGAGCAATTCGGCCTTTTCGGGCAGAATCCAACGATCGCTGCGGACGCGGACGATTTTGCCCGATTCGGCCAGTTCGCGGAGGACCGTGGCCAGTTCGTTGCGGGTGGGGCCGGAAAGTTTGAGTTTACGGGCGAGCCCGTCTTCGTTTAAAGGTTGATAGTCCGGGTGACCCAGAGTCCTCAGCAAGTTGCGCGAGAGGGGAGAGGTTGCAGGCATAAACGAATTTAAACCACACCCGACCGAATGAACATTCTTTTCGCCACCAGCGAGCTGACCCCGTTTGCCAAAACCGGTGGGCTGGGCGACGTGCTGGCCGCGCTGCCGGCCCGCCTGCGTGAAAACGGGCACAGTGTGTCCGTGGTTCTACCCGGTTACCGGGAGGCTCTCAAGGCGCTCCCGGAGGCGCAGGATACCGCCCTGCGCATCACGGTCCCCCTCGGGGGCGACCGGGCCACGGCAAAAATCTTCGAGGCACGGACCCGGGAGGGGATGAAGTTGCTTTTGGTTTGTAAGGATGAATTTTTTGACCGCAGCGGGCTCTACGGCAATGCCGACAGTGATTACACGGACAATGCCCGGCGGTTCCTGTTTTTCAGCAAGGTCGCGGTCGAGCTGGCATCCCATCTGCGCCCCCGTCCCGAAGTACTCCACCTGAACGACTGGCAGACCGCCTTCGCCGCCGCGGTGGTCCGGCAGAAAGGACTGGGACTGAAGACGGTCCTGACCATCCACAATCTGACCTACCAGGGCCTTTTCGCCCCGTGGGATTTCGACCTGACCAACCTGCCGTCCGATTGGTTCGATGCGGAAGGGTTGGAATTTTACGGGAAGCTCAACCTGCTCAAGGCGGGAATCGTTTATGCCGACCAGGTGACCACGGTGAGTCCTAACTATGCAAAGGAAATACAGGGCGAAGAATCCGGGTGCGGGCTGGAGGGGTTGCTCCGCAGCCGGGCGGCGGACCTGACGGGCATTCTGAACGGCATCGATGAGGAGGTGTGGAATCCCGGGAAAGATTCCCGGATTGAACAGACCTACGGGCCCGGCGATTGGGAAGCCAAGGAAGCCTGCCGGGGCCGGCTCCTGAAATCGTTCGGATTGAAGCCCTCCAAACAGGCCGGGCCGGTCTTCGCCTGCATCAGCCGCCTCGTGCCACAAAAGGGGCTCGACCTTGTTGCCAAGGCGCTTCCGGACATTGTCTCGGCGGGAGGAACCTTTGTCCTGCTGGGTTCCGGCCAGCGGACGCTTGAACAGAAATTCCTCGAACTGGCCCGGGAACATTCCGGATCGGTGGCGGTGAGGATCGGTTTTGACGAGAAGCTGGCCCACCAGATCGAGGCCGGGGCCGATTTTTTCCTCATGCCCTCGCGTTTCGAACCCTGCGGACTCAACCAGATGTACAGCCAGCGTTACGGCACCATTCCGATCGTCCACCGCACCGGCGGGTTGGCGGATTCGGTGGAAGATTGGCAGCCGCGGAAAAAAAGGGGTGGGGGACTGGTTTTTTCACCCTGTACCAAGGCGGCCCTGGCCAAGGCGGTGGGCCGGGCCTTCCAACTCCGGGCCGATCCGGAGGCATGGGACCGCATCCGCCGGCAGGCCATGGCACGGGATTTTTCCTGGACCGCCGCCGCCCGGGCCTACGAGGATGTATACCGTCGCGCGTGCGGCATGGAACCTGCGTCATTATCCCAAGGAGAACCATGATCCCGATGCCTGAAATCCGCAAAGACCCCGTCGTGGGCCGGTGGGTCGTCTTCAGTCCCGAACGCCTGCACCGGCCGGTGGATTTTTCCATCAACCGGCCCGCGGCAGACGACCCTTCCAGTGATCCCTTTCTTGAGGGGAATGAATCGTTCACCCCGCCGGAGGTTTTTGCCGTGCGTGAAAACGGCGGCGGTCCCAATACCCCCGGCTGGAAGGTGCGCGTTGTGCCCAACCGTTTCCCCGCCCTGCGCGTCGAGGGAAATCTCGACAAGGAGGCGGTCGGATTCTACGACCGGATGAACGGGATCGGGGCCCACGAGGTCGTGATCGAAACCCCGTTGGCGGACAAGGAACTGGAAGAACTGGACCTGGCCGGCGTGGTGCATGTCCTGAAGGCGTGGCGGACGCGGATGCTCGACCTGATGAGGGACGGGCGGTTCCGCTACATCATGGTATTCAAGAATGTGGGCCTCCTCGCCGGGGCCTCCCAGACCCACGCCCATTCCCAGATCATCGCGCTGCCGGTCACCCCGATTGTGCTCAAGGAAAAGCTCGTTGCCGCGCGCGACTACTTCATGGCGAAGGACCGCAATCTGTTCGAGGACATCCTCCGGAACGAGATCAAGGCCCGCGAGCGGATGGTTTATGAAAATGCGGGTTACGGGGTTTTCTGTCCGTTCGCCAGCCGGTTTTCCTTTGAAACCTGCGTCATGCCCCGCCAGCAGCAGGCGGATTTCCACAAGACGAGCGACCATGACCTCGTGTTGCTGGCGGATGCGCTCAAGCGTGTCCTCACCGCCTACCGGAAGGGATTGGACCGGACGGATTACAATCTGGTGCTCCACACGGCGCCCCTGCGGTGGCCGCGGGCGGGACACTGGCAGACACTGGATTTTGATTTCCGGTGGCACATCGAGATCCTGCCGCGGATGACCGGCGTGGCGGGCTTTGAGTTCGGGACCGGGTTTTACATCAATCCGGTTCTGCCGGAATCGGCCGCGCTTTTCCTGCGCGGGGTGAAAGTGGAAGGCTGACCGCCGATGAGTGCCCGTGCCCCGCTCCAAGTGGTGTTCCTGTGGCACATGCACCAGCCCTATTACGTCAATCCCCTGACGAAAACGGCCATGATGCCCTGGGTGCGCCTGCATGCGGCCAAGGGCTACCTCGACATGATCGAACTGGCGGGGCGCCATCCCGGTCTGCGGATCAACTACAATTTCACCCCCGTGCTGGTGCAGCAGCTCCATGAGATCGCCCACGGGGAAGTGACCGACGTCTGGGAACAGTGGTCCCGCAAACCCGCGGAATTGCTTGATACCAACGACCGATGCCGCCTCCTGGAACATTTTTTCAAGATCCACTGGGCCAACCTGATCGATCCCTTCCCGCGCTACCGTGAGCTGCTGGAGTTGCGGGGCCGCGACTGGCAATCAGGGACCATCGCCGAGGCCGCATCGCTTTTTTCCACCCAGGACCTGCTGGACCTGCAGACGTGGTTCAATCTCAACTGGTGCGGGTTCAGCGCGGTCGCCCGCTACCCGGAATTGGCCGAACTCCGGCACAAGGGCAAGGGTTTCACCGAGGGGGAAAAAAACCGCGTCCTCGACATCCATTTGGAAATTGTCAGGACCGTGCTCGGCCTTTACCGCGAAGCCCAGGACCGGGGTGATGCGGAAATCACCACCACGCCCTTTTTCCACCCGATCATGCCGTTGGTCTATGACAACACCATTGCGGCGAGAGCCATGCCCGGCCGGACGTTTCCCGCGCCTTTCGGTGCCCCGGAGGATGTGCGGGCCCACCTCCGCCTGGCCCAGGAATTGCACGAGCGGACCTTCGGCCGCCGTGCCCGCGGCATGTGGCCCAGCGAGGGATCCGTGGCGCCGGAAATCATCCCCCTCATGGAGGAGGCGGGGATCGAGTATTTCTGCTCCGATGAGGACATCCTTTTCCGCAGCCTGGAAATGGATCCGGCACGGTCCGGACACCCGATGGATCACCTTGAACTCTTTCAGGCCTGGGATTGCCGGCATGGGACGTCCCATGTGCGCGCCCTTTTCCGGGAGCGGCCCCTGTCCGATTTCATCGGCTTCAACGCGGCACGCAACACCCCGGAGCAGTCGGCCGAGTTCATCATCCACCACCTGGAGCACATCGCCGGTGTGGCCAACACCCCCTCGCCCACCGTGCTCCTCGCCCTGGACGGGGAGAATGCCTGGGAGGCGTTCCCCGACGGGGGCGAACAATTCCTCAGCCGGATGTACGAGGGCATCCTGGCCAGCGACAAACTGTGTACCCGCCTCCTGGGCGATGTGATGGATACCTCGCCGGCCGGACCCGTGATCCCCCATCTGCACAGCGGGTCATGGATCGGGGGGAACTTCGACATCTGGATCGGCGATCCGGAGGAGAATGCGGCCTGGGAGCGGGTGGCGCAGACGCGGGAATTCCTGGTTCGTTATCTCCAGGAACATGTGGTGGATCCCGCGGTGGCCGGCCGGGCATGGAAGGAAATTTACGCCGCCGAGGGCAGTGACTGGTTCTGGTGGTACGGGCCGGATTTCCAGAATGACTCGGATATGCTGTTCGACGAGTTGTTCCGGTTGCATCTGCAGAATGTTTACCTGATCCTGGGTTATCCGCCGCCGCAATACCTCGACATCCCGGTGCGGCAGCGCGGGCGTCCCGCGGGCTTTGTCCGGCCGACCTCCCTGATTTCACCGCGGATCGACGGCCTCGACGCGGGGTATTTCGACTGGCTGGGAAGCGGCCGGGTCCATGTCCGGCAGCAGCAGACGGCCATGTACCAGGCGGACCGGCTGGTGTCGGATATGTATTTCGGGTTCGACCACCGCCGGTTCTACCTGCGGGTGGATTTTGAGGGGGCTCGTCCCGACCAGGTCACGGTGGTTTTCTGCCAGCCGGGTCATTCGCGCGCCATCCTGCGCCCGGGGGCGGACGCACAGTGGGAATCCAGCCCTGATGGGATTCATTATTCCCCGCATGCCGGGGCCCTGGAGGCCGCGTGGAAGGAACGCCTGGAATTGGCGGTGGAACTCCCGGTCATGGGACTCCTCGGCCAGGGGGAAAATGCGGCTTTTTTTGTGCAAATCTGGCGTGATGGGGTGGAGAAAGAACGCTATCCCGAGCGGGGTTTCATCGAGTTCGACGGACCCAGTTCCGTGTTCACCAAAAGCCACTGGTTTGTCTGATTTTTATGGCCCTGCGCAACGTCCGCCTCCATCTGGCATTCCACCACCACCAACCCTTCGGCAACCTGCCGGGCGTGCTGGAGGATTGCGCCCGCCGGGGTTACCTCCCGTTTCTCCGGACGCTGGAGGAGGCCGAACCGCTGAAATTCAACCTCTCCTATTCCGGCCCGCTCCTGCTCTTCCTCGCGGAACGTTTCCCCGAATATATTGAGACGCTCCAGCGGATGGTGAAGGCCGGGCGGGTCGAGATCCTGGCCACGGGTTTTTACGAGCCGATCCTGGGCGATTTGGAGGAGGACGACCGGCAGGGCCAGTTGGCGCGGACCCGCGAGTGGTGGGAAGCACGGGGCGTCCGGCCTCGCGGACTCTGGTTGGCCGAAGGTGTTTGGGAAAGCGACCTGCCCCGGACCATGGCGGGCGCCGGTTTGGAATACACCATCATTTCCCGTGACCGCCTTCTCCAAGGCGGGGTTCCCGCGGGACGGCTCAACGGCCACTTCGTCACCGAGTACCAGGGGGATTGCTGCCGGTTATTTCCGAACGAGGAAGCCCTTCTGCGCCTGGCTCCTTTTGGCGGGCTCGACGAGTTGTTTGCCGTCCTGCGGCGTGCGGCCAACCGGGGGGACACCGTGCTGACCTGCGCCGACCAGGTGGAGCGGTGGACCGTCTGGCCGGACAGCCGGGAACGTGTGCTGGATTCGGGTTACCTCCGGCAATTGCTCCAGCGATTCCAGGAACAGTCCGAGTGGGTCCGGCTGGGTCTGTTTTCCGAAACGCTCGATGCCACCACCCCGAGCGGGCGGTGTTATCTGCCCCCGGGCGTTTCCAAGGAACTGGGGGTCTGGTCGCTGCCGGATGAAACACGTACCGCCTTCCAGCAGGCCCGGCAGAATCTGGAGGCCCGGTTTGATGCCGACCAATTCCTGCCCTATTTCCATGTGGGTTCCTGGGCGGGGTTCCGCTCCCGCTATGTGGAATCCAACCTGATGCAGAAAAAAGGGCTCTGGCTCAAACGCCGGGTCACGGCCGGCCATCCATTCCGGAAGGAAATCCAGCGCGGCCTGCACGAAGCCCAGTGCAACACCGCCTATTGGTACGGCACGAGCGGCGGCATTTATGCGCCCCACCTCAGGGAATCCGTCTGGCGAAGCCTCCTCCTCGCCCAGAAGCTCTGCCTCCAGGGCCAGGCTCCGCGGGTGACTGCGGCCGATGCCGACGCCGACGGCGGTTTGGAGATCCTGCTGGAGAGCGGCGAGACCGGACTGATGTGGGCCCCGGCCCGGGGAGGGGCGCTGGTTGAGTGGAGCCACCTGCAATCCGGGATCAATCTCTGCAATACCATGACCCGTTACCGCGAATCCTCCCCGACGGCCACCGAAAAGGCGGGGATTACCGGGGAGGGGAAACCTGCGGAGGCGGTGGACCCTTGGACACGCCACGCTTTCCAGGATTTGTTTTTCAAGAAACACACCACGGTTGAGGAATTGGTCTCGGGGCGCCACCAGGAACTGGGCGACTTTGCCGGGGGTGCTTTCGGGGCCAGCCATCGTGAGTCCAAAGACGGGACGATCACGGTGGTATTGGAGCGCACGGGCATGGTGTTGATGACTGCGGCGGTTCCCCTGCGCTTGCGGAAAACCTTCCAATGGCACCCGGACCGCCCGGCGGAATTGTGTGTGACCTACGAAATGGAGAACAAGGGCAAATTGCCCCTCCAATCCGTGATGGGCGTCCAAATCAACCTCGCCCTGCCGGGGGGGGACGGCCAGATGCGATTCGGGGTTGAGGGACGGAGCCATCCTGCGGAAATCCTTTGGTATGAGGGCATGGCCGGGGGATGGTCCGCGCATGGGGGTCCCGACAGCCCCTCCTTCCATCTCAAGGCCGACCAACCCCTGATGCTCTGGTCCTATCCAGTATTCAGTGCCGCCGGGGAAGGGGTTCCCCCCATCCGGCAGGGCAATGCCGTGGTTTCAGGCATCCTCCTGAATCTGGCCCCCGGGGAATCCACGGTCCTCAGCCTTCAAACCCGCTTCGGCGGGGGGTGAATTTCAGGTTTGCTGTTCCACGGCCAGGGCCTATGATTCTTTCCCTTATGAAGAGCTTTGTTCCGACCTTGTCCCGAGTCGTCCTCTGTTGCGCACCGCTGGTGTGGATCGGCTGTTCCAGCTCCGGTACCGGCACCGCAAATTCCGAACAAACCGCTCCTTATACGGAACCGGCCCCGATGGATCCCAACGCCATGCCCGCCCCTTCGACCGGAGGTTCCACCACCACGACCACCACCACAACGAACACGGCCCCCCGCCGTTCGGTGACCAGTGAACCCAAGCCTTGGGAAGCCGGCACCAGCAAGCCGAGCGCCAAGCAGGAATATCCCATGGGCGAAAAAATCGCCGGCAAAACCGGCTTGGTCAAAAGCCCCTACGCCCGTTATGCGGGCGAAGTGGACGTGAAGGGCATCCCCTCGGGTACCCAGGTCAAGTGCCCCTACACCGGGAAAATTTTCATCGTTCCCTGACCCGTCTCCGGGGTTTGACCCCGGGTTGGTTCCCAAGGCCACCACCCGCACACGCCCCCGTACCTTTGAACCCCCTTATGGACCCCATTCTCTCCATCCTGGAAGCCAATGCCCTGGCCTCCCCCGAATCGATCGCCGTCCAACTCAAGATGCCGGTTGAAAAAGTGCGCGAGAAAATCCGCCACCTCGAGGAGGAAAAGATCATCCTCGGCTACCGGGCCATCATCAACGATGACAAGGCCGGCCGGAAAAATGTCCAGGCGGTCATCGAGGTCCGCATTTCCCCCGAGCGTGACGGCGGATTCGACCGCATCGCCTCCCGCATATCCCGTTTCGACGAAGTCCAATCCTGCCGCCTGATGAGCGGCGGCTACGACCTCCTGGTCCTTGTCGAAGGCGAGGATCTCCGCACCGTCGCCAGTTTTGTTTCCCAGAGGCTCGCCACCATCCAGGGGGTGCTTTCCACCGCGACCCATTTCCAACTCAAGACCTACAAGGAAATGGGTACGCTCTATCCCGAAGAAACCTTCGACGAGCGGCTCAAGATCAGCCCGTAACGACCCGCCATGAAGACCCAGCAGAGCCCGCGGGATTACGTGGCCGAGCACGTGCGGAAAATTCCCCGCTCCGGCATCCGTGATTTTTTTGAAATCGTCCAGTCGATGAGCGATGTCATTTCGCTCGGCATCGGCGAACCGGATTTTGTCACCCCCTGGCATATCCGCGAGGCCGCGATTTTTTCCCTCGAGCGGGGCCGCACCGGTTACACCTCCAACCTCGGCATGCCCGCCCTCCGCCGCGAGATCTCGCGTTATGTTCAGGAAAACTTCGGGGTGCGCTACGACCCGGCCAGTGAAATTCTGGTGTCGGTGGGCGTATCCGAGGCCATCGACCTCGCGCTGCGCGCCATTCTGAATCCCGGCGACGAGGTGGTCTACCACGAGCCCTGTTACGTTTCCTACAGCCCGAGCATCACGCTGGCCCATGGGAAGCCCGTGGCGGTATCCACCCGTGCGGAGGATGGATTTGTGCTGCGGGCGGAGGACCTGGAACGCGCCATCACGCCCAGGACCAAGGCGGTCATGCTCAACTTCCCCACCAACCCCACCGGCGGAACCCTGCCCCGTGCGGAGCAGGAAAAAATCGCCCGCGTCTGCATCGAACACGATCTCATCGTGTTGACCGATGAGATTTACTCCGAACTGACCTACGCGGGCGGACACCAGTCCATCACCACCGTTCCCGGCATGCGCGAGCGCACGATATTCCTCCACGGTTTCAGCAAGGCCTTTGCCATGACCGGATTCCGCATCGGCTACGCCTGCGCCCCGGCCGCGCTGACCGAGGCCATGATGCGCATCCACCAGTATTCCATGCTGTGCGCCTCCATCACCGGCCAGGAAGCCGCACTCGAAGCGTTGAAAAACGGACAGTCCGCCATGATCAAAATGCGCGAAGAGTACCAGCGCCGCCGGAACTTCCTTGTCCACCACTTCAATGCCATGGGCCTGGACTGCCACGAGCCCAAGGGGGCGTTCTACGTGTTTCCCTCCATCCGCCGCACCGGGCTTTCGAGCCGGGAGTTTGCCCTCAAATTGCTGGAAGACAAAAAAGTCGCCGTGGTTCCGGGCGATGCCTTCGGTCCCGGCGGCGCGGGCTATGTGCGGTGCAGTTATGCCACCGCCCAGGACCAATTGGAAGTGGCGGTCCAACGCATGGGTGATTTCGTCAAAGCCCTGTGAGCCCCATGTTTGACGCTACCGTAATGATAGCGACCCTGGTGGGTCTGGAAATCGTCCTCTCTGCGGACAATGCCATCGTTCTGGGCGCGCTGGCCAACGGCCTGCCTGTCCAGCAGCGCCGCCGGGCCCTGTTCTATGGGATCATGGGGGCGTTTCTGCTCCGGGGTTTGGCCATCCTTTCGGCCGCCTGGATCATCAAGTTCTGGTTCCTCCAGGTGCTGGGAGGAGGGTACCTCATCTGGCTGGGGCTCAACCACCTGACCTCGCCGGTCGCGGATGCCCACAATCCGGCCTCGCCCACCTCCAAACAACGGGGATTTTGGGGGACGGTCCTGGTGATCGAGTTGACCGACCTGGCCTTTGCCGTGGACTCCGTCCTCGCGGCCGTGGCGCTCACCCAAAACATCTGGATCATTTACGCCGGGGCGGTCATCGGCCTGATCGCCATGCGCTTCGCGGCCGTGGCCGTGCTCAAACTTCTGGAAAAATTTCCCGAACTCAATATTTACGCCTATGTCCTGGTGGCGTGGATCGGCGTCAAACTGACCTTCCAGGGGATTTACAACAAGGGCTGGTTTGTTGGGCAGGTCCACCTCAGCCACGGTTTGTTCTGGACGGTCATGTTCCTGATCTTCAGCGCGGCCCTTCTCCACTGGTGGAGAAAAACACGGACCGGGCCGGTTGATTGACCCTTCCCCCGGTTCCGCCGTCTTCTGTCCACCGTCCGCTGCCTGCTGTCTTCTATTTGCCTTACCCCTCCGGTCCTGACATCCTGCGGCCACATGCATGATGTTCTTGTCATCGGCGCGGGCCACAACGGGCTCGTTTGTGCCTCCTACCTGGCCAAGGCGGGAAAAAAGGTCGCCGTACTAGAACGGCGATCCGTCGTCGGTGGTGCGGTCTGCACCCAGACCGACCTCATCCCCGGCTATCGCATCGATGTGGGATCTTCCGTCCATATCATGATCCACCTCACGCCGGTGTTGCGGGATCTCGAACTCTGCACCCGCCATGGTTTGGAATACATTGAGATGGATCCCTGGGCCTATTATCCGGTCCTGGGCACCGACCGGGGTATTGCCTTCCACCGCGATGTCGAAAAAACCTGCGCCAGCATCGCCGCGTTCAGCCCGGCGGATGCGGACCGCTACCGTGATTTCGTCCGGCACTGGACGGAATTGAACGAGGGGGTATTCGAGACTTTTCTTCAACCCCCGACACCCGGACGTCTGTTCTGGACGATGTTCAAACGCAACCTGCGCGTGGGCAAATCGCGCAAGCTATGGTCTTCCCTCGATACCTCGCGCCGGCTCATGGCCCCCTACGGCCAGGTGATCAAGGAGACGTTCGAGAACGAACATCTCCGCTCGGCCATGCTCTGGTTGTCGGCCCAGTCCGGTCCCGGGCCCGACGAAGTGGCCGCCGGGGACATGTTCGGTTGGAATGCGATGATCCACAAATCCGGGGCGTGGCGGGCCAAGGGCGGTTCCGGTTCTTTGAGCACGGCGCTGGCGGCCTGTCTGGAATCCCATGGAGGGGAAATCCACACCGACTGTGCGGTGGAGACCCTGCGGCAGGTGGGGGAAGGTTGGGAAGTCATCGCGGGCGGGCGGTCCTTCCGGGCGCGCAAGGTGGTGTCGGCGTGCCACCTGCACACCCTGTTCGACAAGCTGTTGGAAAATCCCCCCGAAGAACTCCGACGCCGCGTGCTCCGCACCCGGGTCGGCAACGGCTTCGGCATGATCGTCCGCCATGCGGTTTCAGAATTACCGCAATATGATTCCGTCGTCCGTCATCCGTCGTCTGTCATCCGGCCTTATCACAGCGCCATGCAGTTGCTTTGTCCGGGGGAGGAGTATTTAAAATCTTCGTTCCGGGATTTTTCCTTCGGGTTGCCACCCCGCGAACCCTCGGTGGTGGCGATGTCGTTTTCGGCCATCGATCCGACCCTGGCCCCGGAGGGCAAGCATACCCTGTTCACCTGGGGGCAGTATCATCCCTACGAACTGTCGAATGGCGAAAACTGGGATTCCATCGCCGAGCGCGAGGCGGACAAATTGTATGAACTGGTCTGCCGTTATGCGCCGAACATGCGGGGGAAGATGATTGACCGTTTCATCCAGACGCCGGTGCAGATTGAGCGCATGCACGGGATGCTGAAGGCCAACGTCATGCATTTGGAGATGAGCCTGGACCAGATGTTCATGTTCCGTCCGCTGCCCGAACTGGCGGATTACACCACGCCGCTGCCCGGTTTGTATCTCACGGGTTCAAGCACCCATCCCGGCGGCGGGGTTTTCGGGGCCAGCGGCCACAATACGGCCCGCGTGGTGTTGAAGGCATTTTGAACAGAAGGCAACAAAGGAAACAAAGCAAGGCGGGGGAAGGTGTGGTTTTTGGGCAGATCGGGTTCGATCCGGATGGTTTGATTGGAAGGGCGGTGCTGAAGGCATTTTAAACCCGCCGACGCCGGAGGCTATGGCGGGGCAGGGAGGAGGTAATCCACCTCAGGCGGATAACAGAGCAAGGCGGGGGAGGGCCTCACGCAAAGGCCGCAAGGGTCGCAAAGGAATACGGGCCAAATATCGCGTGGCTTGCCGTGGGTATGCGGTGCCGTATATTGGGGTTATGCCTGCGAAGCTGGAAAAGTCCAAGACCTACGAGCCGGTGAAGCAGTTCTCGATCTTTGTGGAAAACAAAGTCGGCCGCATGCTGGAGATCATCAAGCTCTTCGGCGACAAAAACGTCCATGTGGTCGCCATGACCACGCTCGACACTTCCGACAGCACGATCCTGCGCATGGTGGTGGACGATCCCGAGGCCGCCCGCAACCTGCTCCAGGAGCACGCCATCGCCCACAATGAAACCGAAGTGTTGGTGATCGAATTGTCAGGGGCCGAGGAATTGCAGGCCGCGCTCTCGGTCATTCTCCAGGCGGAGATCAACATCCATTACGCCTACGCGTTTCTCAGCCGCCCGAACGGAAAGGCCGCCCTGGCGATCCACCTGGAAGACGTCGATATCGCGGCCCAGGCGCTCACGCGGAACAAATACATCGTCCTCAGCCAGCGGGATATTTCGCGGTAAGGCAGGTTTAACAGAAGGTAATCCGCCTCAGGCGGATAACGGAGCAAGGCAGGGGGTGGTTGGCTGTTCCGGGAAGCTGAGATTGTCGTATTTTGGGCCATCAACCCTTGGATATTGGGATTTGGAACCCGGGATTTTCCGCCGGGACGGCGGATCTCAGATGACTTCGTTCTTCAGGCGGTCTTCGAGTTTTACGAAGTAGGCTTGGGCGGCATCGTCGAGCAATTCGGGGGTCAGCGTCAGTTCGGTCTGGTGGTAGCGGCAGGAATCGATCACCAGATCGAGGATGTCGCGGGGGATGCAACCCCGGAAGGGACGGTGCACCGGGCGCATGTGTTTTTCCACGAAGTAGTCCACCACTTCGTCACTGTAGGGCAGGCCCTTGGCCGCGCTCATGATGCTCCAGATTTTTTTGAAGTTGTCCTCGGAGGGGTTGCTGATGGGGATCTTGTAGCGGATGCGCCGGAGGAAGGCCTCGTCGACGAGGTCTTTGGGGTCGAGGTTGGTGGAGAAAATAATGAGCTGGTCGAAGGGGACTTCGATTTTCACGCCGGTGTGGAGGCTGAGAAAGTCGGCCTTTTTTTCCAGGGGCACGATCCAGCGGTTGAGCAGCTCCTTGGGGTCCATGCGCTGCCGGCCGAAGTCGTCGATCATGAACGCGCCCCCGTTGGCCTTCATCTGGAACGGGGCTTCGTAGGTCCGGGATTCGTCGCTCCAGATCAGATCGAGGGACTGCATGGTCAGTTCGCCGCCGACAATGATGACGGGGCGTTTGATCAACCGCCAGCGCTTGTCATATTTCTGGCTGAGCCGGGAGTCCTCCTCGGGTGTGAGAGGAACGTGGTTGTAGTCGTCGAAGAGGCGGACGATGGAGCCGTTGACCTCGATGCAGGAGGGGATGAAGATGGATCCGCCGAAGGCCTCGACGATGCGTTCGGAGATGGAGGTTTTGCCATTGCCGGGGGGGCCGTAGAGGAAGATGGACTGGCCGGAATTCACTGCGGGACCAATCTGGGTGAGGATTTCCTGGTCGAAGACGAGGCCCTTGAAAGCGGCAATGAGGCGGCGCGAGTTGACCTGGATACTGCGGATGGTCTGGGCCTTGATGGCGGCGGTGTACGAGTGGAGGGAAACGGGGGCGGGTCCGACGTAGGTGGATTGTTCGAAGAACTGGCCGGCCCGTTCACGTCCGGCATCGGAAATGGCCAGGACGTAGGAAATGGCCTGGAGGTCCCCCCGGGCGACTTCGATCAGGCGGTTGGCGCGGAGTTGCTCGATGACGGGTTCGATGACGCCAAAATAGGGGAGGCAAAGCAGGTCGGCGATGTCCTGGGCGACCATGGAACTGCGCATGCTGAGGGCTTTGAGGATGAGGCCCTCGATCATGACCGGATCGATGTCGAGGTCGCTGAGGTCGTCCGGCTCCGGTGGGAGGAAAAGGGAGGCCCCTGCCAGGATGTCCTGCTTCATGTCTGTATCAGATAGCCGGGGGAGAGGTGGACTGGCAAGGCCTTTCCCTCCGGGGCCGGGTTTACAGGGGGTCGAATGGGTGCCGGTGGGGTTGGAAATGCCGAAAGAAGGGGTATGGCGGAGGAAGGAGGTGGGGAGATGTCCCCAAATACCGGCCGGGGGAGGTGGCGCCCGCTCCAGACCCCAAAAATCGGAAACGGGATAAAAACCGGGAAAGCTTTGCAGATCAATAGTATAGGATAAATATTGACGCTGGTGGGGCAATGTGGTTTAAAAGGGGGCGATATGGCCCCTGTTGGGTTGTATCGGAGCGATATGACGAACACCTTGAGCCTGCCTTACTTGGGTACATTTACCCACGCTTTTGATGAAAAAGGCCGACTCACTGTGCCCAAAGAGTGGCGCGGTGAGGGATTCGAGAACCGTCTGGTGGTCGTGCCGGCGGATTATGGGCGTGGGCGCCTGCTGCGTGTTTTCCCGGGATCCTATCTTGCGGGCCAGTTTGCAAAATTGGGAACGGCTGCGCTGGATGATCCCCGCCGTTTGTCACTGGGAAATTTGTTTGCCGCGGGCCAGATGGTGCAACTCGACGCCCAGAACCGGGTGGCGGTCAGGGAGGATCTTCGCCGGGGCGCAGGCCTGGACAAGAACACCACGCTCGTGGGTGTGGGCGACCATTTTCAACTTTGGAATCCGGAAACCTACCAGGCCCAGCAGCCCGTGGTGCCGACTGTGGAGCAAGTGATGCGTGAGGTGAACGCGTGATCCCGATCGGCCGCGCATCGCTGCACGTGGTGACTTCGCACGAGCGCGTGGAGTTGGAGCACCGCCGTCGTTTCCGGGAACGGATGAGCCGCGCATGGGACCTGTTGCAGTCCCGTCCGGACAAGGATTTGGAATGGCGGTCGGCCCGGCCGCCATTGACACCGAATGGGCCCAGAGAGCAGGAAGACGCAAGGCCGTAAAAACATGGAAGCGAAATCCTGCAGCCGTAGAAAATTCCCGGTGGGATTTTCTTCGCACAAAGACAGCAGCGGGACAATGCAGGGACATGGGACGCTGGTTTTGCCGCGAAGAAATGCCTACCAGTTGATCGGCCTGAGAAGGCCGGCCAAGGAACCGGGGCTGCGTTTGAAATTGATGTGAAGTGGAACACCGACCGGTCCTTTTGAACGAGGTGGTCGAAGCGCTCCAGCCGGTTCCGGGTTCCCGGATCCTGGATGGGACCTTCGGGCGCGGAGGACATAGCCGGGCGCTGTTGGCTGCGGGGGCGAATGTGGTGGCGCTGGACCGTGATCCGGACGCACACGTTTCCTCCGCAGCGTCCGTACTGAGTGCGGAATTTGGCGGACGATTGGTACTGGAAATGAAAAACTTCGACCAACTGGCGGGGGTGGCGGAAAAGCAGGGGCTGTTTGACGGCATCCTGCTCGACCTCGGCGTGTCTTCCCCCCAACTGGATGATGCTTCGCGCGGTTTCAGCTTCCTGCATGACGGTCCCCTCGACATGCGCATGGATCCCTCGCAAGCCGGGACGGCGTCCGAGCTGGTGAACGGACTGGACGAGGCCGGACTGGCCCGGATCTTTTTTGAATATGGTGACGAACCCCAGGCGCGCAGGATCGCCCGCGCGCTGGTGCGGCGCCGCGGGCAGGAGCCCTTCACCCGCACGGCCGACCTGGCCGGTGAAATCGAGCGGGCCCTGGGCGGGCGGCGCGACCGCCGGACCCATCCGGCTACCAAGGCATTCCAAGCGCTGCGCATCGCGGTGAATGATGAACTCGGGGCGTTGGACCGGGCCCTGGCCGCGATGCCGGGTGCGCTCCGAAGCGGCGGACGCATGGCCGTGATCAGTTTCCATTCGCTCGAGGACAGGCGGGTCAAATCTTTCATCGAAAAGCACAGCCAGGAGGAACTCCGCGGCCCGGCCTCCCCCTTTGGACAACCGAACCCCGATTATTGCCTCCGCAAGGCCGGACGCTGGATGCCCTCGGAGGAAGAAGTGTCCGCCAACCCCCGCGCCCGCAGCGCCCGCCTGCGGGTGGCTGAAAGGATCTGATGGCCCGCAACCGTATCCGCCCCACCAATACCCTCCAGATCACCCGGCTGTGGAAACTGTTCGCCCTCGGTTTCCTCGTCACGGTATTCGGCCTGGTCTTTGTCTTCCTCCAGATCCGCATCATGAACACGGCGGATGAGATCAAGAAGCTCGAGTCCGGCCTCGAGGAAGTGAAGCGGAAAAACCAGGGACTGCTTGTGCAGATCCAGCACGGCAAAAGCCCGGCCGCCCTGCAGAAACAAATTGTCCAGTTCCGCCTTGGCATGGTCGATATCAACCACCCCAACATCAAGGTTTACGACGCCCCGGTTTCAGCCCGCCACGCCGATTCAATGATGGCCCGGAGTCCGCAATGATCTCCGCCCTGCAAACGCGGGCCTTGTGCGTGGTCCTGGCCTTCGCCTGCGGGTTCACCGCCATTTCCGCGCGCCTGATCTATGTCCAGTTGGTCAGCCACGAGGATTTCCGCGAAAAGGCCGTGCGCATGCATACCGACGTGGTGCCGATCGCGCCGCGCCGCGGCGCCATCCTGGACGCCAAGGGCCGGATCCTGGCCCAGACGATCACGGTGACCGACCTCCGGATAGACGGCAAGGTGGCCCTGGACCGCCCGGAAGAAAAGGCGGCCATTGCCCGTACGCTGGGGTGGAGCGAAAAGCAACTCGGGGCCTATCTTTTTGCCGACCGCCGCGACCAGCTGCTGGTCCAGGAGCTCCCCGAAGCGGTTGAGTCGGAACTCCGCGACCTCCGCTCGAAATCGCTCATTTTTCGCGACCGCCAGCTGAGGGTCTATCCCAACTCGTACGAGGGAAGCCATGTGATCGGCTTTGCCAATATCACGGAGCAAAAAAAAGACGACTGGCGGCTGCCGGTGCAGATCGAGCGGGGAATGGACGGCATCGAGCTGGTCATGGACAAATACCTCCAGGGGGAACCCGGGGAGCGCCGCATTATCCGTGACGGACGCCGCAAGGAAATCGCGGGCTACCGCCAATACAACCGGGATCCCCACAACGGGCTCAATGTGGTCCTGACCCTGGACCAGGGCGTACAACATGTCATTGAAACCGAAGCCGAACGCATCGTGCAGCAATACCATCCCGATTCCGTCCACATCATTGTGATGCGCCCGCGGACGGGGGAGATCCTCGGCCTGACCAACCGGCCGACCTTCGACCCGAACGATCGTTCCACCATGAAGCCGGAAAACGTGCGGAATTCCGCGATCATGGACCTGTATGAACCGGGTTCGACCTTCAAGACATTCACCCTCTCCGCGGCGTTGAGCGAGGGTGTGGTTGACCTGGACACACCGATTTTCTGCGACAACGGCAGTTTCTTCTATGCCGGGTTCGAGTTGAAGGATGTACATCCCTACGGCTCGCTCACGGTGAAACAGGCTTATGCCAAATCAAGCAACATTGCCTTCGCCAAGGTCGGATTGCTTCTCGGGGACACGAGGATATACCGCTATCTCCGCCAGTTTGGATTTGGCGAACTGGTGCAGAACCCGGCGCAGGCCCTGCGTGGAGAGCAGAAGGGAACCCTGCGTTCGCCGCAAAATTGGACGAAAATTTCCCAGACTCGAGTTCCGATCGGCTACGAAATATCGACCACCAACCTGCAAATGACCACGGCGGTCGCGGCGATTGCCAATGAGGGCAAACTCATGGAACCCCGGCTGGTGCAGGCGGTGACGGATGACCAGGGCAAAGTCGTCAAACAGTACCTCCCCCGGGTGGTGCGCCAGGCAGTTTCCAAGGAAGTGGCGGCCAGGGTGCGCCAGGCCATGTGCGAGGTTGTCGAATTCGGCACCGGGAAATCCGCCCAGCTTCCACCGCCCCTGGATGTGTTCAAGGTGGCCGGCAAGACCGGGACGTCGAGGAAGTTTGTCCAGGGGGGCTATGAAAAGGGCAGTTATTATTCCTCGTTCATCGGTTTTGTGCCCGCGGATGAGCCGGAGTTCATTGTGTCGATCCTGGTGGATGATCCGGAGGGCGAGAAGGTTTACGGGGGATCGGTGGCCGCGCCGGCATTCAGGAACATTGCCACCGGAGTGATCCAAGCCCTGAATTTGGCCACACCTTCCGGTGCGGCATCGACGGCTGTCATGGCCCGGGGGAGGGAACCGTGACCCTGCGTGAATTGTTCAGCGGACTGGAAGTCACGGAGTGGTCCGGGCCGGAGGATTGCGAAGTCCGGGGTCTGGCCTACCGCGCCGAGGATGTCCGCCCGGGCGACACATTCTGCACCTGGAAGGGGCTGGTCTCCGACGGCCACCGCTTTGTCCCCAGCGCCCTGGCAAACGGGGCGTCCGCCCTGGTGGTCGAACAACCGGTCCCCACAAACGGACAGGTGCCCGTGGTCCGCGTGCCCTCGGGCCGCCGCACCCTGGCCGGCCTTTCCTCTCGCTGGTTCGGCCGTCCCGGAAACAGCCTGCACCTTGCGGGCATCACCGGCACAAACGGCAAAACTTCGACGGCCTATCTCCTCCACCATATCCTTGAGGGCGCTGGAGTCTCCAGCGGATTATTAGGAACAATCTGCTACCGGTCGGGAAGCCGGGCCATACCCGCGCCACGGACCACGCCGGAATGCCTTGATCTCTACCGCCTGCTTGCGGGCATGCGCGATGACGGGTGCCGCGCGGCCGTGATGGAAGTTTCCTCCCATGCGCTCGAGCAGGAACGGGTGGCCGGACTGGAATTTGAAACGGCGATTTTCACCAACCTGACCCGGGACCATCTGGATTACCACGGGACGATGGAAAAGTACTTCCAGGCCAAGGCCCGGTTGTTCACCGGCCTGAGCCCCGGTTCGCATGCGGTGGTCAATCTGGACGACCCTGCCGGGGTGCGCCTCGCCGGCATGGTAGCTCCCGGCGTCCGCGTCCACGGATACTCCCTGAGCGAAGCGGCCGAGCACCGTGCGGAGGCGATCCGTCTCACCGCGGAGGGGACGACCTTTGTCTGGCACTCCCGCGGGGAAAGCCGTGAAGTTTCCACCCCCTGGGTGGGCTCGTTCAATGTGGCGAACACCCTCGCCGCGGCCAGTGCGGCCCGGGCCATGGGCCTGGGCATGGAAGTGGTTGCCGGATTGCTGCGCACCGCCCCGCCGGTTCCCGGCCGCCTGGAGCGGGTGTCCGGTGGCGACGGGTACACCGTGCTGGTGGACTATGCCCATACCGATGATGCCTTGAGGCAGGTGTTGTCGACCCTCCGACCCCTGTGTACCGGGCGGCTGCTGGTCCTGGCCGGATGCGGCGGTGACCGCGACAGGACGAAGCGGCCCCTGATGGCCGGGGCGGCGGTGGAGTTGGCTGATTTTTCGGTTTTCACCTCTGACAATCCGAGGAGTGAGGATCCCCTGGCCATCCTGGCGGAAATGGAATCCGGTGCCGCCGGGCGGGCTCCCTATCAAATTATTCCCGATCGTTCCGCGGCGATTGCGGAGATCGTGGGGATGGCCCGGACCGGGGACGTCGTGGTCCTGGCGGGCAAGGGCCATGAAAACACCCAGGAAATCCGCGGGGAGCGGAAGCATTTTTCCGATGTGGAAGAGGCCCGGAAGGCCATGGCATTGAGACGTGGGGGGCGGGTATGAAGCCTGTTTCCTTTGCCGAACTGGCCGCATGGAGCGGGGGGGAGCTGGTCCACGGCCAGCCTGAAAGAATGGTGACCCGTGTGACCACGGATTCGCGTGCGATCCTGCCCGGGGATCTGTTCGTGGCCCTCATCGGCGACAAATTCGACGGCCACCAGTTTGTGGCCGAAGCGTTCCGCCAGGGTGCGCTGGCGGTCATGGTATCCGGTGAAATTCCGGCGGACGCGGCCCCTTCGGGGGCGGGAGTGATCCGTGTGGGGGACACCCTGAAGGGTCTTCAGGAATTGTCCCGGGCCTACCGGTCGCGTCTCCCGGTGCGGGTGGTTGCGATCACGGGCAGCAATGGGAAAACGAGCACGAAGGAATTTCTTGCCGGGGTTCTGTCCAAACTGGGACCGACGGCAAAAACCCAGGGCAATCTGAACAACCACATCGGGGTTCCGTTGACCCTGCTGTCCCTGGACGAATCCCACCTCTGGGCCGTGGTGGAAATGGGCATGAACCATTCCGGTGAATTGCGGCCGCTGGTCGAACTGGCGCGCCCCGAAATAGGGGTCATCACCCAGGCCGGATGGGCGCACATTGAAAATTTTCCGGACCGGGACGCCATTGCATCCGAGAAGGGCGAGGTGGCTTACCATTTATCCCCCGGGGGCTTTGCGGTCCTGCAGGGGGACAACCCCCGCCTGCGAGCCCTGGCCGGGAGGATCCGCGTGCCGGTCGCGTGGGTGGGCTCGGGGGAGGGAAATGAATTCCGGATCCTGACCAAGGCAGTGACGGAGCAAGGAAGCCGTTTTGAAGTGAGCGCCGGGGGAAAGAGCTCGGTCTTTACCATTCCCGTTCCGGGATTGCACATGATCGAGAATGCGGCCCTGGCCGTGGCGGTAGGTTGGAAATTGGGCCTCGATGCCGCAGGCATCGCTGAAGGCTTGAACGGGGCGGTCCTGCCGAAGGGAAGACTGGCCCTGAAGCCGCGCGGCGAGGGATGGCTGCTGGACGATACCTACAACGCCAATCCGGATTCGATGGCCGCAGCTTTCCGCACACTGATGAGCATGCCGGGACAGGGACGCGGCGTGGCCCTGCTGGGAAGCATGGGTGAATTGGGAACGCAAGCCAGGGAACTGCACCATTGGGTCGGGACCGATGCCGCCGCGGCCGGGATCACCTGTCTGCATGCGGTCGGTCCGAATGCCGGCGATCTGGTCGAAGGCGCACGTGCCGGGGGCATCCCGGAAACCGGCTGCTGGCCCGACCATGAATCCCTGGCCAAAGGATACCTTCAAAAATCCCGCCGCAATGACCGCATCGTCGTCAAGGGTTCGCACAGTGCGGCCATGGAAAAAGTCCTCCCGTTACTGGAGAATTAGCATGCTCTACTACCTTCACCATTTTGCCGACTACTTCGGGCCCCTCCGGGTTTTTGAGGCCCAGACATTCCGTGCCATGGCGGCGGCGATCACGGCCTTTGTCTTCACCCTTTGGATGGGGCCCAAGATGATCGACATCCTGACCCGGCTGAAACTCGGCCAGCCGATCCGCGGGAAAGAAGAAGTCCACAAGCTGGCCGAACTCCACGGGGGCAAGAAAGGCACGCCGACCATGGGCGGTCTGCTCATTCTTGTTTCCCTCACGCTCTGCTGCCTGCTCTGGGCGAATCTGACGCAACTTTACCTATGGATCGTGTTGTTGCCGACGCTGGCCTTCGGCGCCCTGGGTTTCATGGACGATTTCCAAAAGATCCGCAAAAAAAATTCCGGTGGGATCAGCAGCCGCCAGAAATTGCTGGGGCAGTTGTTGATCGCGCTGGCCGTGGGCCTGGTCCTGATTTACCACCCGGAAACGAGGGATCATGCCCGCAGTCTCCAGCTGCCCTTCCTGAAGACCGCGGTGGTGGACAATCTCGGGCCCTTTGCCCTGGTATTCTTCGCCCTTGTGACCGTCGGCACGAGCAATGCCGTCAATCTCACCGACGGGCTGGATGGCCTGGCCACGGGCTGCAGCGTGAGCGTGGTGACCGTGTTCGCCGTGTTGTCCTATTTGTCGGGGAACAGGGTGGCAGCGGACTATCTGCTGCTTCCCTACACCCCGGGGGTGGGTGAATTGGCTGTTTTCTGCGCCGCGATGGCCGGAGCCTGCCTCGGATTCCTGTGGTACAACTGCCACCCGGCCAAAGTGTTCATGGGGGATACGGGATCCCTGGCCATTGGCGGTGCCATTGCCCTGGTTTCGATTTGTGTGAACCAGGAATTCCTCCTGGTCATCGTCGGCGGCGTTTTTGTCATCGAAGCCCTCTCGGTCATTCTGCAGGTGGCCTCCTTCAAGACCACCGGCAAGCGCATCTTTGCCATGTCGCCCATCCACCACCATTTCGAGCTCAAGGGATGGAACGAGTCCACCGTGGTGGTCCGGTTCTGGATCGCCGGACTGGTGTTCGCCCTCATCGGGCTGGCCACCTTGAAACTGAGATAAATGAACTTTTGTGAACCTGAACGGAAAACAAGTGATGGTGCTCGGTATGGGCGAAAGCGGACGTGCGGCCGCCGAACTCCTGCGGGCGAAAGGAGCTGAAGTGATTATTTGCGACAGCCAGATGAATGAACGTATCGAACGCGTCGCCGCCCGGTTGCGGCCACAGGGCATCCGGGTGGAAATCCAGCCGCTTGCCTACAACCCTTGCCGGATCGATCTCGGTGTCCTCAGCCCGGGGATTGATCCCTCCGTTCCCCTGGTCAAGCAACTGCATGCGGAGCAAGTGCCGGTGATCGGTGAGATCGAGCTGGCGGCGAGGTTCTGCGAAAAACCCATTGTGGCCATAACGGGCACGAACGGCAAAAGCACGACCACGGAGTTGGTGGCGGCCGTACTGGAAGCCGGGGGCAAGCGGACCGAGGCCTGCGGCAACATCGGCAAGCCCTTCAGCGATGTGGTGAGGAACTCGGAAAAATTGGATGTGATCACGCTGGAAATCAGCTCCTTCCAATTGGAAACCATCGAGACCTTCCGCCCGCGGATCGCCATCTTCCTCAATTTCGCCCCCGACCATCTCGACCGTTACCGGAGCATGGAGGAATACTGGCGTGCCAAGCTCCGGATCTTTGAAAACCAGGGACCGGAGGATTATGCGGTGGTCAATGCCGATCTGGACCTTCCCTTCCTTGCCGCCCGCCGGATCACGATCCATGCCTACGGGAAAGAGGCGGACTATACGTTCCGCGATGGCTGGCTCTGCCGTGGCAGTGAGAAAATCGTGTTGCAATCGGAAACCTCGCTCACGGGTCCGCACAATGCGGAGAACCAGCTTGCGGTCCTCGCCCTGGGTGACCTTTATGGCATCGACCGCAGTGTGGTGCTGGATGTCCTGTCGAATTACAAGGCCCTCCCCCACCGCTGCGAACTGGTGCGGGAACTCGATGGCGTCAGATACGTGAACGACTCCAAGGCCACCAACCTGCACTCCATGGAAAGTGCGTTGCAGGGGATGGACGTTCCCTGTGTGCTCATTGCCGGGGGCAAGGACAAGGGATTTGATTATACGGCGATCCGCGACCTCGTGGGCCGCCACGTGGCCGATGTGGTGCTGATCGGCGAGGCCCAGTCCCGCATGGTGGAAGCATGGGGCCAGCGCACGAAGTGCCACCGCGCCCAGGATCTCGCGGAGGCCGTGGCCGCCGCCCGCCGGCTGGCCCGGAAAGGGCAAACCGTCCTGCTTTCACCCGGATGTTCCAGCTACGACATGTTCAAAAATTTTGAGGAGCGGGGACGTGTTTTCCGCGACCTCGTGCGTGATTTGACCTGACAAACTAAAACCCCCAAGGAGACAACCAACATGAATGAACCCAACAACCCCAATCCTTCCCCGGTGGGAGGGAGCAAATTATCGACGATCTTTCTGGTCGTCCTCGGATTGCACATTGTATTGATCGTCGCATTCAGCGCGTACCACCTGCTGAAAGGCGATTCATCGTCCGACGCATCGGCCAATTCGGTGGCCGAGGCCGGCCAAACCCCGACTGCATCGAATACAGCCGACCAGAACGGGGCCTCCGAACAGCCGACGGTTGAGACACAGCATGCCGATTCGGCGACCCCGAATGTGGAAACGCCGGCCAGCGAGGCAGGGGCCCTGCCCATGCCTGCGAGCAATGATCCCATCTGGACGCGCGTGCCCGCCCCGTCGGACAACCGCGAAACAGCACAGTCCCGGGTTCCCTCGCCGTCGGTGGCGACGCCCGCTCCGCGTGCGGAAATGGCGGCGAACCAGAAAAGCCACACCGTGGCCAAGGGGGAAACGCTGGCCAGGATCTCGCGCATTCATGGTGTGACCGTGGCGGAACTCAAATCGGCGAACAACCTCACGGGTGACATGCTCAAGATCGGCCAGGTGTTGCAGCTTCCCGCGTCCGCGAATGTTCGTCCGGCCCCGGCTGCGGTGGCCTCGGCCAAGCCCGCCCCCGCGGCGGCGCCCGTGGTCAAGCGTGCGGTGGAAGTGGGATCGAGCTACACCGTCGGCAAGGGTGACACCCTCTGGAAGATTGCCCAGAAATTCAATGTCAAACCCCAACAATTGGCTGAAGCCAATGGAATCACCGATCCTTCCAAATTGAAGGTGGGCATGGTGCTGCGTCTTCCCGGAGTTCCTGAAAAACAGGACATGGCCAAGCCGCCGGTGCGTCCCGAGCCCGTGCCGGTGAACACCGACATGGCGATGGTTCCCCGATAAAAGAACCGAACATGTATTGACCCCGATAATATGGCCCGCAACAGCGCATACTTCCTGATTTTTGCCGTCCTGGGACTGGTGTCCCTCGGGCTGGTCATGCTCACGAGTGTAAGCGCGTATGCTCCGGCCAACAACGGGGATGCGGCATTCTTCCTCAAACGGCAATCCGTGGGGCTGGTTCTCGGGGTCGCTGTTTGTGTGGTGCTGTCGCGGTGGGATTACCGGCACTGGACCCGCTACTCCTGGTACATCCTGGGTGCGGCCGGGGTCCTCATGCTGGCGTGTTTCATGCCCGGACTCGGCGTCAAAGTGAAGGGGGCCTACCGGTGGATCCATCTCGGACCGATGAATTTCCAGCCGGTGGAAATGCTGAAACTGTCCCTGGTGGCGAGCCTGGCCTGGTGGCTGGGAACGCACCAGAAGACGGTTGCCGGTTTCCGGGATGGGTTCGGCATACCGATGTCATTGCTGGCCGGATGCATCGCCCTCTGCCTGGTCCAAAGGGATTTGGGGACATCCGCCATCCTGGTTCTGCTGGCATTCATCATGATGTTTGTCGCCGGGACCCGCTGGCAATTCATCATGCCGCTGCCGGTTTTGGGACTGGCGGGGATCATCCTCCTCGCCCTGACCATGCCGGAACGGAGGACCCGGCTGCTGGCATTCCTTGACCCGGAAGGCCACAAGGCGGATGCCGGTTACCAGGTCTGGCAGGCGTTGATCGCCTTCGGATCGGGTGGATTGAGCGGACGCGGTTTGGGCGAGGGTGTGCAGAAAATGTTTTACCTGCCGGAAGCGCACAACGATTTCATCTTCCCGATCATCGGCGAAGAACTGGGACTGATTTTCACCTTGGGGGTGGTTCTGCTGTTCCTGTTTTTTGCCCTGTCCGGGGGGATGATCGCGTGCCATGCGCCGGACACGACCGGCCTGTTGCTCGGCCTGGGCATCACCTGCGCGATCTGCCTGCAGGCGGCCCTGAACATTGCGGTGGTCACGGCCATGGTGCCGGCCAAGGGGATTGGTCTTCCCTTCATCAGCTACGGGGGTTCGAATCTCCTGCTCTGTCTGGCCGGCGTCGGGATATTGCTCAACATCCACAGTCAATCGGCGTTCAAACCCCGCCGCCTGCGCAGTTTCATGCCCGCGGCCCAATCGGCCCGCATGTGAAAAACATGGCAAGGATCGGCATCGCATGCGGGGGCACCGGGGGACATCTTTTCCCCGGCTTGGCCGTGGCTGAACGGCTGAGGGCCGGGGGCCACCAGGTCCGGCTCTATGTTTCGAACAAGGAAATCGACCGCCGCGCCCTCTCCGCATATCCGGATTATGAACATGTGGCCCTCCCCGTGGTGGGATGGCCGGGACTCGGACTGCGGACGTTGGGTTTTGTACGGGCCTTCTGGCAGGCCTACCGGGCTTCGGTGGTGGAAATCCGCGAGTTCAGGCCCGATGCCATCCTGGGGATGGGGGGCTTCACATCCGCACCCCTTTTGCTTTCCGCATCGCGCCGGCACGTGCCGACCCTGTTGCATGAATCGAACGCCATTCCCGGCAAAGTCACCCGGTGGCTCGCCCCCCGTTCCTCGCGGGTGCTTCTGGGCTTTTCGGAGTGCGCGGCCCACATCGAGGCGACTTCCATCCACGTGACCGGCACCCCGGTGCGTGAATCGCTGAGGGTGGTCGACCGGGCCGAGGCGGCGGCTTTTTGGAATTTGGATCCGTCGAAGTTCACCCTGGCTGTGATGGGGGGGAGCCAGGGGGCCTCCGGCCTCAACAAACTGGTGGCACGCGCGGCGGCGGATTGGAAGGCCGAAGCCGACCTGCTCCAGATCATTCATCTTGCCGGCCCTCAGGACGTGGACCTGTTGACCTACAATTACCAGCGCGACGGAATCCGTGCGGAGGTGCGGGCATTCTGCGACAGCATGGAAATGGTCTACAGCCTGGCCGATGTGGTGGTGGCGCGTTCCGGTGCTTCCTCGCTCACCGAACTGGCCTTTTACCGCCTGCCCTCCCTCCTGGTGCCCTATCCGCATGCGGCCGAGGATCACCAGATGAGGAATGCCGAGATTTATGCCAAGAACGGTGCCGCGCGGGTGGTCCGTGAATCCGAGGCGGCCGCAGCCGAAGTGGCCCGATGGGTGGTGGAATTGCTCCGGAACCCGGACCAACGCGAAGCGATGGCTTCGTCCGCCGCCGCCATGCATCCGGGCGATGCCGCCGCCCTGGTGGCCAAGGAGGTGGAGAGTGCCCTTTTCTGACCCAACGATCCCGTCACCGGTTCCCGGTCTGCGCGTCCACCTGATCGGGGTGGGGGGCAGCGGCATGAGCGGCCTGGCCCATCTCCTGCTCGATGCCGGATGCCTCGTCAGCGGCACGGACCTCAACCGCGGCCCGGTGATCGGCGTGCTTGAAGAACGGGGGATGACATTCCGTCAGGGGCATGAACCCGATGAAATCCGTTCCGCCGGACTGGTGGCCCGGTCCTCGGCAATCCGTACGAGTAATTTGGAGCTAATTTGGGCTGTACAAAACAGCGTGCCTGTAATAAAACGTGCGGAAATGCTGGCCCTTCTGACCCAATCCCGGCGTTCCATCCTTGTGGCTGGCACGCACGGCAAGACCACGTCCAGCCTCATGCTTTCTCAAATCCTCCGCGAGGCCGGCCGCGCCCCGGGTTATTATATCGGCGCCGAAGTCCCCTCGCTCGGGCGCAATGCGGCTCTGGGATCGGGACCGGAAATGGTGCTGGAGGCGGACGAAAGCGACGGCACGATCACCTGCTACAATCCCGCTGCCGCGCTTGTCCTCAATATCGAGGAGGACCATCTGGACCATTTCGGCGACTTTTCCTCCATTGTGGAAACCTTCCGCACGGTCATCCGCAGCGTGCGCGAGCTTCCTGTTTTGTGCGCCGATGATCCGGTTTGCCGGCTGCTGGCGCGGGAGAACCCCCTGGCCGTCTCGTACGCCCTCGACCATGACGCGGATTTCCGGGCCACCGGGATCGAGGTGGGCGCCGGCGTTTCACGGTTCACCGTCCACCACCGCGATGCCTGCCTGGGCGAAATCAACCTCTCGCTTCCCGGCCGCCACAATGTGAGCAACGCGCTCGGGGTTCTGGCTGTGGCCCTTTCCATGGAGGTGGATTTCGAGGATTGCCGCAGGGCCCTGGCTTCAGTCCATGGGGCGGGGCGCCGTTTTGAAACCTGCTATCACGGGCCCGAATACCACGTGATCGACGACTACGCACACCATCCCTCGGAAATCAGGGCCACGCTTGCCGCCGCCCGCCGCCTGCCCTGCAAGCGGATTCTGGCCGTCTTCCAACCACACCGGTTTTCACGCACACGGCTTTTGCTCGGCCAATTCGCCAATGCCTTCGAGGATGCCGACCGGGTGTTTGTGACCGAGATTTACGGGGCCGGGGAAGACAACCCCACCGGCATTTCCGGCCGGGCGCTGTGCGAGGAATCGGGCCACCGGAACAGGCCTGCTTTTGCCCGTACACTGGCCGAGGCGCGGGCCATGGTGACGCAGGAAATGCAACCGGGTGACGCCGTGGTGACGATGGGGGCGGGAAACATCCACGAAGTGGCCCGACAGATTGCGATGGATCTGCGCCAGGCGGATGAAATCCGCAAGCTTTTGGAGGACACTTCCATCCTGCGTTGCTTTGAGCCGATGAAAAAGCACACGACGCTGCGAGTCGGCGGCCCCGCACAGATGTGGTTCGAGCCCGGTGGCGAGGAATCGCTGTCCCGTGTGCTGGCCCATTGCCGGCAGCAGGCGATTCCCGTGTTTGTGGTCGGCAGGGGAAGCAATCTTCTCGTCAAGGACGGGGGCATCCGCGGGCTGTGTGTCCATCTGGGGCGCGCGGCATTTTCCGGATGGGAAATCAACGGCCCGCGCCTGAGTGCCGGGGCCGGTGTGCGCCTGCGGGATATCGCCTTTGCCGCCAAGCGGGCGGGGATCACGGGCTTCGAATTCATGGAAGGCATTCCCGGAAATCTCGGCGGTGCCCTGCGGATGAATGCGGGGGCCATGGATGCCTGGGTGTTTGAAGTCGTGGAATCGGTCCGTGTCATGGACATGGCCGGCCAGGTCCGCGAGCTCGCACGGGGCGAGATTGACGCCGGGTACCGCAATGTCTCCCTGTTCAAGGACCACATCGCCCTGGGGGCGACATTGATTGGAAAGTTCGGCGAGACCGCCAGCATCGAAGCCAGGCTCGGGCAATACAGCCGCAAGAGATGGGACAGCCAGCCGGCGGCACCCAGCGCGGGTTGCACGTTCAAGAACACCCCCACAATCCCCGCAGGCCGCTTGATCGACGAACTGGGGCTGAAGGACCGCCGGGTCGGGGATGCCCGGGTGTCGCCGGTCCATGCGAATTTCATTGTGAACGAAGGCGGGGCCAATGCGGCCGACATTTTGGCGCTGATCGGTGAGATCCGTGAATGCGCACGTAAAGAACGCGGGATCGAACTGGAACTCGAAGTCCAGGTGGTGGGGGAGGATGTCTGACATGAAGCCGCTCCCTCCGATCACGGTTCTCAAGGGTGGTATCTCATCTGAACGCGAAGTTTCCCTCCGCTCGGGAGCGGCCATTGCTGTCGCACTCCGGCAGGTCGGATACGTCGTTGAAGAGTTGGATGTCACGACGGCCGACTTTGTTCTTCCTCCCCGGGAACAGGTTTTGTTCATCGGGCTGCATGGAACATTCGGCGAGGACGGGGCCCTGCAGAAGCGGCTCGATGAAGCCGGTCGCCGCTACACGGGGCCGGGAGCCGAAGCCTGCCGAGTGTCTTTCGACAAACTGGCCGCGAGGGACAAATTCCAAGCGGCCGGGTTGCGTGTGGCCCGTGGAGGACCCTGGACCCCGGCGGTGTTGTGGCCCATTCCGTATGTCCTGAAACCGGTGGCCGACGGATCGAGCCTGGGTGTGTCGATCGTCCGGAATCCGGGTGAAGAAGCCGCGGCACGGGCGGCGGCACAGGCATTCGGGAAGCCCATGATGGTGGAGGAATTCATTGCCGGCCGCGAATTGACGGTCGGTCTCCTGGACGGACGGCCGCTGCCGGTGGTTGAGATGCGCCCCAAGGAAGGATTTTACGACTACGAGAACAAATACACGGCCGGGAAAACCGACCATCTCTGTCCCGCCCCTCTGGATGGGCCGGCCACCCGTTTGGTGCAGGAGATTTCAGCCACAGCCTACCAATCCGTTGGATGTCAGGTGTATGCCCGGGTGGATGTGATCCTGCCGGACGATGGCAGTGCGCCGGTGGTTCTGGAATTGAACGCACTCCCGGGCATGACCGATCTGAGCCTGCTTCCCGAGGCTGCCGCGGCAGAGGGGATTACATTCCCCCAATTGTGCCGGCGGATCGTCGAACTTTCGCTGGAGGCCCGCCCATGAACCGGTTCGGACAACGCAACCCCCGCAAGAACAAGCGCCACGTGCTGTTGGCGGAAGTCAACCAGCGCACCCAGAACAAGAAAATCCAGGGCCGCCTGGTCTGGATCGCCGCCGCGGTCGTGGTTCTGGGCATCATGGTCGTGGGCACCCACTTCGCCACACGCAGCATCCTGCACCATGCGTTCTTCCAGAACGACGACTTCCAGATCAAGAACATCGACATCAAGGTCACCGGCGGGGTGAGCCGGTCGGAAGTCCTTGAGTGGGCGGGGGTCAAACCCGGAATGAACCTGATGAGCCTGAACCTGACCCAGGTGAGGACCCGCCTGGGCCGGATGCCCTATATCGCGTCGGTGGTCATCGACCGCCGGTTGCCCTCGACCCTGCGCATCGAGGTCGAGGAGCGGCAGCCCATGGCCAAGCTGGTTCCCTATTCATCGGCCGGGCACCAATTGGCGCAAGCGGTTTACTATGTGGACGGGCAGGGCTATGTGATGAAACCGAAGGCCGGCGAACGCCTGAAGCCGCTTCCGGTGATCAAGGGGGTGGCCCACGAATACATCCGTGAGGGCGAGCGTACGGACCGGCCGGAACTGCTCAGCGCGCTCAATCTTCTCCGCCTGGCCGACTACACCACCCTCAAGGGTGAACTGGACCTGACCGAGATCGAGGTGCAGAGCCGGGGATACCTGATCCTGCGCACCCGTGACCAGGGGATGATTTGTTTCCGCACAGACTACCTCCAGGAACAAATCCAACGCCTCCGGGTCATCCTGGATCATGCGAAGGAAAACAATCTTTTTGTGCGAACGGTCAACCTGACCCCAGAACGAAACGTACCGGTGACTTACTTCTAAGCGAAAGGATCCCCATGATATTCTTCAAAAATGAACCCGAAGTGATCGCGGCACTGGAAATCGGAACCCACAATGTGTCCGTGGCCGTGGCCGAATTGCGGCAGGATGGCTCGCTTGCGCTGTTGGGCGTGGGCGAATCCAACTCCGTGGGTGTGCGCAAGGGATTGATCCGGGACTTCAACCGTGCCCAGGAGGCCGTCAAGGCGGCCATCCTGGATGCGGAACAGAAAACCGAAGTGGAAATCCGCCAGGTTTTCCTTGCGGTCACCGGCACGCACATTGCCTCACGCAATGTCATGGTGCGGACCCAGATTGAGGATGAGGACGCGACGATCACGGCGGAACACCTGCAAACGCTCGAGGAAAAGGCCTTCCAGAGTTCGATCCCGTCCGACCACGAACTGGTTCATGAGCTGTTGCAGTTCTACCACCTGGACAACCGGACCCGCACGATCGAGCCGATCGGTCTGAGTTCCCGGAGCCTGGAAGCGGGGTACCATCTGGTGCACGGATTGCGCACCAGCCTCGAAACCCAGGTGCGGTGCGTCGCCGAACTGGATGTCGAAGTTTCCGGGGTAGCCGTGGCGTCATATGCCTCCGCGCAATCGGTCCTGAGCAACGAGGACAAAAACAACGGCGCGGTGCTGGTTGATCTTGGTGCCGGGGTGACGGATTACATCGTTTATGTCGGCGGGGCTATTGTCCACTCGGGAGTCATCGGGCTCGGGGGCGACCATCTGACCCAGGATCTGACCCTGGGCCTGAAGCTTCCGACGAGGCAGGCGGAAGATTTGAAGCTCAAGCACGGCAACCTGTTTTTGGATCCCAGGGCCAAAAATGAGACTATTGTGCTGTCGCGGGAGGACAGCTTCGATGAACGGACCCTCTGGATGGAATCCGTCACGGACATCCTCCATGTGCGGCAGCGGGAAATCCTGGAATTGATCCGGGCCGACCTGGAAGGCCGGGGGCTGTGGGGGCAGATCGGGGCGAAGATCTATTTCACCGGGGGGGCATCCCGGATGAAGGGACTGGGTGCGCTGGCCTCGAAAATATTCCCGGTTCCCTGTGCTGTCGTGAGCGAATTCCGTTTTGAAGGGGACCAGACCTACAACCGCCGCTCGGATCTTGCGACGGTCCTGGGCCTGCTTCGCTATGCCCAGAAGGTGGTGGGGCAGACCGCCCGTCCGCGGGGACTGGCGCGCATCGGCCACTCCGTCAGGGAACTTCTGTCGGCAATGAATTTACTCTAACTTTCCGGAACAGGAAAGGCAACAGGATGAAAGAGGACAAAAAAATGATCCAATTCAAGGAGGAGGGACCCTTTGCGGTCCCCCAGGCCGGTGACGGCTCGGGCTATGCCATAGTCGGGGTGGGTTCGGCGGGTGTGAACATTGTGGACCATCTGGTCCTGGAAAACAGCGGATGGAAGAACGTGTTCGCCTTCGATGCCGACGACCAGAAAATCCGCGGTTCGGTGGCGACGCACAAACATCTGCTGGGGCGGACTCGCCTGCGCGGCCTGGGTACGGGCGGCGACCGCGACATGGGCGAGGAACTGGCGAAATTTGAGGCCCCGGAATTCCTGCGCATGGTGGCCGGCGCGCGGACGGTGATATTTGTCGGCGGGCTGGGTGGCGGTACGGCCACCGGGGTTCTTCCGGTTTGGGTGAGGGAAATGCGCGAGCGGGGTGTGCGCACATTGGTGCTGGTGAGCACCCCGTTTGAATTCGAGGGCCACCGCCGCCGTGATCTGGCAACGGGTGTCCTGCATGAACTCCAGCAGGAAGCGGACGTATTGTTGACATTTTCGAACGCACGGCTGCTGCACCTGCAGGATGCGGAGAAGGATATCCGGGAATTGTTCCGGCACATGAACGCGCTGCTCGCCCGGGCCTGCACCGGCCTGCAGCGGCTGGTGGAAGACCACGGGTCGGCCCCCCTGCCGCTTTCCGAGCTTCGTGAATACACCGGCCAGGCCGGTTTGGAAAACTGCTGGGTGGGCGCGGGCGCGGCCTCCGGCCCCGGCCGGATCGAACGCGTCATCGAGCAGGTGATGGCCAGCCCCCTCCTGGAGGATGGCACCGTCTGGAAGCATGCGGAATCGGCGCTCGTCAGTGTGGTCGCGGGAAGTGACTTCACCATTGCGGAATACGGCGAGGTGGTGAAACTTTTGCAGGATTGCCTGCCGGTCAATATCCCGTTGCGCGGCAACAGCACGACGGAAATCCGGGCGCAGGACCGGTTGCAGGTGACGGTGCTCTTCACCGCGGGACCGGGCGATGCATTCCAAGCCGGCGAGGCCGCCGACAAGTCGGCCAAGATACTGGCGGATGTCCCCGGGCTGGATCCCGAGGAGGAGGAGGTGCCGGAAGAGGAGGATGCCGGGGCGGTATTCCAATTGGATGCGTCCGATTCCGAGGGGGAGACCCCGCAGCGATATTTTTCCAGACAGGAGGAACTGCCTCTTGACCAGAGGCGCCAGCGGGGCGTGTTTGAGAATACGGAACCCACCCTTGTTGATGGCGAGGACCTGGACATCCCCACGTTCATGCGGTTGAACATGAAGATCAAGGTGTGAACCTGCTTCCGGCGCTGGCCTTGTTTGCCGGGCTGATCGTGGCGCAGACATGGCCTGCCACCGCCGCGGCTGCGGTGACCTTGGGCATCGACACCTTTGCCGAAAAGGGATTTCCCGGCCTTTCGGGAAAACGGGTGGGATTGGTCACCAACCAGTCCGGAGTCAACGCACAGGGTGTCAGAACATCCGAGATCCTTTCCCGGAGGAAAGAATTCCGCCTGGTGGCGTTGTTTACGCCGGAACACGGCATCAATGGTACCGTTCCCGCCGGTGAGTATGTGGAAAGCCACCGCGATGCGCGGAGCGGGATTTGGGTACATTCGTTGTACGGAAAAACCCGCAAGCCAACCCCGGCCATGCTCCAGGGTGTGGATGTACTGGTTTACGACCTGCAGGATCTGGGAAGCCGGAGCTATACTTTCATCAGCACGCTGGGTTTGGTGATGCAGGCGGCAGCCGAAGCGGGAATCCCGGTTTATGTGCTCGACCGTCCGAACCCGTTGGGGGGACTGCGGGTGGAAGGGGGCGGGGTGGATCCGGCATGGCGAACCTTCGTTGCACAATATGACATTCCCTATGTCTACGGCCTGACACCGGCCGAATTGGCCTGGTGGATCAATGACCGGTGGCTGGCCCGTCCCTGTGATTTGCATGTTTTCAAGATGGGTGGGTGGAGCCGGTCCATGGTATGGGCGGATACCGGACTGCGGTGGGTTCCCACCTCGCCCAATATCCCTTTTGCGGCCTCCGCCTGGGGCTATGCCGCAACCGGGTTGGTGGGGGATCTTGGGATCACCAACGGAGCCAAAGTTACGGCGTATCCCTTTGAGGTGTTGGCGGCGGAAAATGTGGACGGCGCGCTCATGGCCGCCTCCCTGAATGCCCTGGGATTGGCCGGGACGCGGTTCGAACCGCTGTCCTTTTATCCTTCATCCGGAAAATTCACCCGGGTGCGCTATACCGGGGTGCGGGTGCGGTTGGATCCGCGGAACGCGCAAACCCTGTTGTCGGTCAATTTTCATGCCCTGGATGTGTTGCGGAAGTTGCAACCCCAGAGGAATTTTTTTGCCAGGGCACAGGCGGACGGGCTGGCCATGTTCGACAAGATCAACGGGGGTCCGGGAAACCGGGTGGCCTGGATGCGCGGGCGCAGCGCGGCCGACCTGTCGCGATCCTGGGCGCCGTTTGAAGAGCGCTGGCGCATTGAAAGAAAGTCCTATCTGCTCTATCCCTGATCCATGGAACTGAACCTGTCCACACCCGCCCTGCTGTTTCCGGCCATCAGCCTGTTGTTGCTCGCCTATACAAACCGTTTCCTGGCCCTGGCCGCCCTCATCAGGCAATTGCACAAGGATTACCAGGAGGACCACGAGTCCCATGTGCTTGAGCAGATCCGCAACATCCGCTGGCGACTTTCATTGATCCGGAACATGCAGGGCTGCGGGGTGACGAGCCTCCTGCTGTGCACCGTCAGCATGGGGGGGCTTTACCTGGGCTGGCAAGGGACAGGCGCGGTTTTTTTCTGCCTCAGCCTGGTTCTGATGGTGGTATCCCTGTTTTTCTCCGTTTGGGAAATCCAGTTTTCCACGACCGCACTGACCATCCTTCTGCGGGACTTGGAGGACAAAGAAACGTCGGGGAAGTGAGGGAAGCCCCGGGGGTCAGGCCAGCAACCGCTGGACCATCGTGCTCAGGGTTTTTCCATCGGCCCGTCCGGCTGCCTTGGCGCTGGCAGCTTTCATGACCATCCCCATCTGGGCCTTGGAGGTGGCGCCGGTTTCGGCGATGGCTTCGCGGACCAGGGCCTCCATCGCGGCCTCATCAAGGCCTGCGGGCAGGAGGGTTTCCAAAAAGTTCTTTTCCGATTTTTCCTTGGCCGCGGCATCGGGTCGGCCGGCCTTTTCGAAGCTGTCGATGGAATCCTGTCTTTTCTTGGCTTCCTTGCGGATGACGACAATGACTTCCTCGTCGGTGGGCTGGCCGTCGGCGCCGTGCTTTTCAATGGAGGCGTATTTGACGGCGGATTTGAGAAGGCGGAGTGTGCCGAGTTTTTCCGCAGCCTTGGCGCGCATGGCGTCCTTGATCATTTCATCGATTTGGGTGGCAAGGGACATAAGAGTATGGGGGATTCCGGGTTGTGGGTTTTGAAGTGGGACCGGTTCGGAACCGGATTATTTGGGGGGAGCGGGGGCCGTGGGATCGTTCTTGTAGACCACCAGAATGAGGATGCCCTGGTTGTATTGCGGTCCGCGGATGATGAAGGGGATGTGGTCCTTGGGGATGAATTTTCCGCCGAGGAGATGTTTCTTTTCCTGGAAAAGTTCGTAGTGGAACAGATTGGCGACCTCGGCGTCCGAGCGGACCTTCATCTGGAAGGCCCAGGTGGGCTCGAACACGGCTTCGCCCCCGCGCGGGATGAGTGCGGAGGCGGTTCCAAGGCACTCATAGTGCTGGTAGCCGAAAAGCTTGGTCAGGCTTTCGCGGAATTTCTGGCAGTCGGCCAGGTTGTCTTTGATGTTTTCGTTCTGCCCGTGGATGAGTGAGATGCGCAGGACCGCTTCGTCACCGGCCTGCAGGGATCCGGCCAGGGTTGTCAGGAGGGCGAGGCAGGCAAGGAAGTTGAGGCGCATCACAGATCTTATTTCACGGGGTAACTGGCGGGCAGGTAATCGTATCCGGTGGCCCATACGACATCCGCCTGGGCGGGTGAGGAATGGAATCCGGAGACCCAGATCTGGGGGTTGCGGCTTTCGGCGAAGGGGGCGTCTTTGCTGCCGGACTTGGTCAGGCTGAGGATGGCGACGAGGGCGGCGCAACTCCCGATGGCGGCCCAGCGCCAAAGGTGGATGTCCTGCGAACGGCTTTCCTCAAGCAGGCAGGTGCGGATCCGGGTCCATGAACATTCGCAGGCATAGTCCGCCGGTTCCCGGCTTTGGGCCAGGGCACCGAGTTCTTCTTTCAGGCGCTGGATCTCAGCGGACTGCAGGTCTTTTTCCATGGCATCGTGGTTCATGGCTTCATCTTTCCTTGTAGGTTTCCTCGAGGATCTTCTTCAATTTCTGACAGCTGTAATACAATCTCGAAAGCGCGGTGCCTTTCTTACATTTCAATATACGCGCGGTTTCCTCGGTCGAAAACCCCTGAATCAACCGGAGCTCGACCACGGCACGGTGGTCGGGTCCCAAACTGTCCAGTGCCCGGGCCAGAGCCGCCCGGTCGTCGCCCAATGCCGCCTCTTTGGAGGCATCATTTTCATCCACCGCCTGCCATTCGGGGGCGTCCTCCTCCTCGCCGGTCTGGAGGGGGAAGAGGCCGAGCCATTTGCCGCGGCGGCTGATCTTCCTCAGGGTATCGTAAGCCTGGTTCAGCGCGATCCGGTAGATCCACGTGCTGAATTTGGAATCCCGGCGGAACTTCCGGATCTGCCGGTAGGCCTTGATAAAAGCTTCCTGAACGACGTCATCGGACAGGGCTTCATCGTGCAACACCTGATTGACCGCGCTCCAAAGGCCCTTGTAGTGCAGCCGGTGGAGTTCCCTCCATCCTTCCTCGGAGCCGCGGATAGCCTCATCGATCCATTGCTCCTCTGAAGGATGGTTGTTGTTTCTTTCGACGTTCATGGGGCCGGGCGGATTCAAAGGAATATGCCAGCCCCGGACCGGGAAACGAGTGAAAACTGGACCAACCC
>Ga0209066_10000460_pt1 | contig 59682 bp, 56 predicted proteins | sample All_14_2_FD_187198 | JGI IMG/M metagenome (GOLD analysis project Ga0209066, IMG submission 187198) | Freshwater microbial communities in response to fracking from Pennsylvania, USA - Allegheny Zone_MetaG_DW_15 (SPAdes) (version 2) ...
CAAGGAGCCCGCCCCCGTGGTGGTCAAGCCCGAACCCAAACCTGAGCCCAAGCCCGAACCCAAGGCGGACGACAAGGCGGCAGAGCGCGACGTGGCCTCCGCCGTGGAGCGCTGGGCCGCCGCCTGGAGCCGCAAGGACATGAATGGCTACTACGCCGCCTACACCCGCGACTTCAATGGCGGCAAGGGTTCGCGCAAGGCCTGGGAGGCAGAGCGCCGTGCCCGCATTGTCAGCAAGCGCAGCATCAACGTCGACGTGTCGAACATCGTTGTTGACATCACGGGCGACAAAGCCTCGGTGCGCTATCGCCAGGCTTACCGCGCTGACAATCTGAACATCAACAGCACCAAGCGCCTCGAAATGGTACGCTCGGGCGGCAAGTGGCTGATTGCGAAGGAAAGCGCCGGTTCGTGATGAAGTATGTGTCCCGCCGAACACCTGTTTCGGCCTTGCTGCTGAGCCTGGCCTTGGGCTTGTGTGGCAGTGCAGCAGCTCGCGATCAAGAACCCTCGCGAGCCAGGAAATCACCTCAGGCCGCATCGAAGGCTGCGCCCAAGGTCAAGCCACAGCCTGCCCCCGCGCCACGCGCCCTGCCCCGTCAATCGGCCAGCGCCGAGGCGCGCCTGCTTGAGATCTACCGGCTGATCGGCAGCGCCCAGGCCGATGTCGCGCTGGGCAAGGCCGAGTCCCTGGTGCGCGATGTGCCCAACTTCCAGTTGGCGCAACTGGTGTACGGTGACCTGCTGCTGGCACGCACCCACGCCTTGCCCACCATGGGCAACGCCCCCGCAGCCCTCGCAGGCAGGGCGCAGGAGCGCCTCACCCAGCTTCGCGTCGAGGCCAACCGCCGCCTGACCGCCCTGCGTGAGCGCCCGCCCGAGGGCTCGCTGCCGGCACAGTTCATCTCCTTGCCGAGCACGACCCGACACGCCATCGCCGTCGATGCCAGCCGGTCGCGCCTGTATCTGTTTCAGAACGGCCCCGACGGACTGCGGCTGATCGCTGACCACTACGCCTCCATCGGCAAACTGGGCCCGGAAAAGAGCTTTGAGGGAGATCAGCGCACCCCGCTGGGCGTGTACTACATCACCAGCCGGCTCGACGCCCGCCAGCTGACCGATTTTTACGGTGCCGGCGCCTTGCCGCTGAACTACCCCAACGAGTACGACCGTCGGCTCGGGCGTACCGGCAGTGGCATCTGGCTGCATGGCGTGCCGAGCGACAGCTATGCCCGCAGCCCGGAGAGCACCGATGGGTGTGTGGCGCTGGCCAACCCTGAGCTCCAGAGTATCCTGGACCAGGTTCAGCCTCGCACCACACCTGTTGTGATCGCCCGCTCACTGCAATGGGTCACGCCGACCAAGGTCGAGCCCCAGCGACGCAGTCTGCAGAACATGATCGAAGGCTGGCGGGTGGCCCGTGCCAGTGGCGACATTGGCCGTGTCATGTCTTTCTACTCCCCCCAGTTCTCCAGCGGCAAGCAAGATTTCACGCGCTGGCGCCAGTCTGTCGAGCGCGACGTCAGTCAGTTGCGTGGCAAGGCGATCGAACTCAAGGATCTGGCCATCCTGGGCTGGCAGGACAAGGGCGACATCCTCGTCGTGACCTTCGGCGAAGTCGCTGAAGGTCAACGGACTGGCGCTGTCAAACGTCAATACTGGGGCAAAGAGGGTGGCCTCTGGAAAATCTTCTATGAAGGAGTGATCGGATGATTCGCAATGTGATCGTGGCCAGTGTCATCGGCCTCAGCACCCTGGTGGCGCAGGCCCAGACCGTCAAGCTCAGCACCAGCCAGGGTGACATCGTCATTCAACTGGATGCGGCCAAAGCCCCCAAGACCGTGGCGAACTTCCTGGCCTACGTGAAGGCCGGCCACTACAGCGGCACGATCTTTCACCGCGTGATCGACGGCTTCATGATCCAGGGTGGCGGCATGACCCCGGACATGCGCGAAAAGCCCACCAATGCGCCGATCCCCCTGGAGAGCAACAACGGCTTGAGCAATCTGCGTGGCACCGTTGCCATGGCCCGCACCGGTGTGCCCGATTCGGCCACCGCGCAATTCTTCATCAATGTGAAGGACAATGCCTTCCTGAACGCCTCGGGACCCACCGCGCGCGACGGCTATGCCGTCTTCGGCAAGGTGACCCAGGGCATGGATGTGGTGGACAAGATCCGCAAGGCCAGCACCACGCGCGTGGGCCCGCACAGCGACGTCCCCGCCACGCCCATCATCATCAAACAAGTCTCCATCGAGAAATAAGCATGACCAAGACCGTTGAACTGCAAACCACCGCTGGCACCATCCGCCTGGAACTGGACGACGCCAAGGCCCCGATCACCGTGGCCAACTTCCTTGAGTACGTGAAGGCCGGTCATTACGATGGCACGATCTTCCACCGCGTCATCAAGGGCTTCATGGTTCAAGGTGGCGGGTTCGAGCCCGGCATGAAGCAAAAGCCGACCAAAGGCGAGATCCAGAACGAAGCCAACAATGGCCTGAAGAACGACAAGTACACCATCGCCATGGCCCGTACCAGCGCCCCGCACTCAGCCAGCGCGCAGTTCTTCATCAACGGTACCGACAACGATTTCCTGAACTTCAAGTCGGAATCGGCCCAGGGCTGGGGCTATGCCGTGTTCGGTAAAGTGGTCGCTGGCAGCGAAGTGGTCGATGCGATCGAAAAGGTCAAGACCGGCCGCAAGGGCTTCCATGACGACGTGCCGCTCGAAGACGTGGTGATCACCAAGGCTGTCGAAGTCTGATTCCATGGGGAAGCCCCCCTTCCCCACGCCGGAAATCCTCAATGCACCGCCCTCGTGGCGGTGCATTGATTTCATCTCTGACCTGCACCTGCACGAAGACCTGCCGTGCACCACAGCCGCGCTGGCGGCCTACCTGCGCAGCACGCCAGCCGATGCCGTCCTGATTCTGGGGGACTTGTTCGAGGCCTGGGTCGGCGACGACATGCGTCAGCAGCCGTACGAGCAAGCCTGCGTCGACATGTTGCGCGAGGTCGGTCAGAGGTGCCACCTGGGCATCATGGTCGGCAACCGCGACTTTCTGCTGGGTGCAGACATGCTGAGCGACTGCGGTGCGCACCCCTTGCACGACCCCACGGTGCTCAAGGCCTGGGGGCAGAGCGCCCTGCTGATCCATGGTGACGAGCTCTGCCTGGCCGACACCGCCTATCTGCGCTTTCGCGCGCAGGTGCGTCAGGCCGCATGGCAGTCCGCCTTCCTGTCGGCGCCGCTGGATGCGCGCCTGGATCAGGCCCGCCAGATGCGCGCCGCCAGCCAGGCTCACCAGCAAACGCAGACACCCACGGAATGGGCCGATGTGGACGAAACGGTGGCCGGCGAGTGGATGCAGGCAGCCCATGCCAGCTTGCTGATCCACGGCCACACCCACCGCCCCCAGAGCCAGCCCTTTGGCCGGCCCGGTGGCGTCCGTCACGTCCTCAGCGACTGGGATCTGGAGCACGGTCAGCCACGCGCGGAAGTGTTGCGCTGGCAGGCCACGGGGTTCACACGCATCGCGCTGGCCTGACACCCGCCAGGCACACACACAAGCAGACGCACAAAGGGCCAGCATTGCTGGCCCTTTGTCATGGTGACGCGCGACCGGTGTCGGTCACGCGCGCCGCTCGCGCGGATCAGGCCGCTGTGGCTGGCTCAGGCTTGGCCTTGTCGCTCTTCTTGCCGGACGACTGGATGTCCAGCTTGATTTCGGGCTCGGCATCGGCCTTTTCGACCACGTCCACCGTGAGGCGACCGCCATCGACCAGCTTGCCGAACAGCAGCTCGTCGGCCAGCGCACGACGGATCGTGTCCTGGATCAGGCGCTGCATCGGGCGGGCACCCATGAGCGGATCAAAGCCGCGCTTGGCCAGGTGACGGCGCAAGGCATCGGTGAAGGTGACCTCGACCTTCTTCTCGACCAACTGGCTCTCAAGTTGCAGCAGGAACTTGTCGACCACGCGCAGGATGATGTCCTCATCCAGCGGCTTGAAGCCCACGATCGCGTCCAGACGGTTACGGAACTCCGGCGTGAAGACCCGTTTGATGTCGGCCATTTCGTCGCCCGACTCGCGCTGCGTGGTGAAGCCGATGGTCGACTTCTGCAGGGTTTCGGCGCCGGCGTTGGTCGTCATGATGATCAGAACATTGCGGAAGTCTGCCTTGCGACCGTTGTTGTCGGTGAGCGTGCCATGGTCCATCACCTGCAGCAGGATGTTGAACACATCCGGGTGCGCCTTCTCGATTTCATCAAGCAAGAGCACCGCATGTGGCTTCTTGGACACCGCCTCGGTCAGCAGACCACCCTGGTCGAAGCCGACATAACCCGGAGGCGCACCGATCAGGCGGCTGACCGCATGGCGTTCCATGTACTCCGACATGTCGAAGCGGATCAACTCGATGCCCAGGATGTAGGCCAGTTGCTTGGCGACCTCGGTCTTGCCGACCCCGGTGGGCCCGCTGAACAGGAAGGAGCCGATCGGCTTGTCGGGTTTGCCCAGACCAGAGCGCGCCATCTTGATCGCCGAAGCCAGCGCATCAATGGCCACGTCCTGACCGAACACCACGCTCTTGAGGTCACGGTCCAGCGTTTTGAGCTTGGAGCGGTCGTCACTCGACACACTGGTTGAAGGCACCCGGGCAATCTTGGCCACGATGTCTTCCACCTCGGTGCGCGTGATGGTTTTCTTCTGTTTGCTCTTGGGCAGGATGCGCTGGGCGGCTCCGGCCTCGTCGATCACGTCAATGGCCTTGTCGGGCAAATGACGGTCGTTGATGAACTTGGCCGACAGCTCTGCAGCGGCCTGCAGGGCGTTCAGGGAGTACTTGACGCTGTGATGCTCTTCGAAGCGCGACTTCAACCCCTTGAGAATCTCAATGGTCTGCTCGACGGTCGGCTCGGCGACTTCCACCTTCTGGAAGCGACGCGACAAGGCCGCATCCTTCTCGAAGATGCCGCGGTATTCGGTGAAAGTGGTCGCACCAATGCACTTGAGCTGCCCCGAGCTCAAGGCGGGCTTGAGCAGGTTGCTGGCATCGAGCGTGCCGCCCGAGGCCGCACCGGCACCGATCAGGGTGTGGATCTCGTCGATGAAGAGAACGGCACCAGCCTGCTCTTTCAGCTGCTTGATCACGGCCTTCAGGCGCTGCTCGAAATCGCCCCGGTACTTGGTCCCGGCGAGCAAGGCACCCATGTCGAGCGCAAACACCTCGGCGTCGGCGAGCACGTCGGGCACGTCCTTCTGGGTGATGCGCCAGGCCAGACCCTCGGCGATCGCCGTCTTGCCCACACCGGCCTCACCCACCAGCAGCGGGTTGTTCTTGCGGCGACGGCACAGCACCTGGATGACACGCTCGACCTCGGCGTCTCGCCCGATGAGGGGGTCGATTTTGCCGTCGCGGGCCAGTTGGTTCAGGTTCTGGGTGTACTGCTCCAGCGGAGAAGCCTTGCTTTCGGCTTCTTCGCGCTCCGCCTCACCAGAACCCGAACCGGACTCCGGTGCCGACCGAGATGATTCGGGCGGGTCGGTCTTGCGGATGCCGTGCGCAATGAAGTTGACCACGTCGAGACGGGTCACGCCCTGCTGGTGCAGGTAGTACACGGCATGCGAGTCCTTCTCGCCGAAGATGGCCACCAGCACATTCGCGCCCATGACCTCCTTCTTGCCGTTGCCAGACGACTGCACGTGCATGATGGCGCGCTGAATCACCCGCTGGAAACCCAGCGTGGGCTGCGTGTCCACCTCGTCGGTGCCACCGACGGTGGGCGTGTTGTCGCGGACGAACTGGTCCAGGCTTTTACGCAGTTCATCTGTGTTCGCGGCACAAGCTTTCAACACCTCGGAAGCTGAAGGGTTGTCGATCAAGGCCAGGAGCAGGTGCTCGACCGTGATGAACTCATGGCGATGCTGACGGGCCTCAACGAAGGCCAAGTGCAGACTGACTTCCAACTCTTGCGCAATCATGCGGTCTCCATAATGCACTGCAAGGGATGCCCGGCTTCGCGGGCGGCGGCAAGAACGAGTTCGACCTTTGTGGCCGCGATGTCCTTGGTGAAGACACCGCACACACCACGACCCTCGTGATGGATTTTTAGCATGATTTGAGTGGCCGATTCGATGTCGTGGCGAAAATGGGCCTGCAATACGTAAACAACGAACTCCATTGGCGTGAAATCGTCATTGAGCATCACGACCTGGTAGAGCTTCGGGGGCTCGACCTTCTGCGCCTGCTTCTCGACAACGGCCGCGCCCTCCCCCTCTCCGCCCGGTGCGGGAGGCTGCGCAGAGGCGCGCTGGTGTGAAGAAATGATCATGAATTGATTCTACGGGAGCGCTGGAATCCTGCTTGGTCATCTTGGGTTCACCCTGGCAGATTCAAGGTCGACTCCCTGTCCGAACACCCAAGGGAAACCACGTAGCCCTCCGTCACATTTCGAGGCTTGACAGTCTTGCGCCCTGACTCTAAAAATGTGAACAAATTAACAAAAGGGGGTAAGTATGGCCACAGGAATTGTCAAATGGTTCAACGACGCCAAGGGATTTGGCTTCATCGAACCTGATCAGGGCGGGGGCGATGTCTTCGCGCACTTCTCTGCCATCCAGATGGATGGCTTTCGCACGCTGAAACAGGGTTCGCGCGTGCAGTACGAACTGGTGGCGGGGCCCAAGGGCATGCTCGCCCACAACATCCAGCAGGTGGACGGCGCGGTGTCCGACACGACGCCGGGCGGCCTGGACGACCTCCACTTCCGGGACCACCCCAGTTCGGTATACAGCCTGCCACATTGACCGCACCGGTGTCTGTCATCCACCGCTGCTATCAGGCCCGCCTCGAGCGGGCTTTTTTCATGCTCGAGGTCGAATTGCGGTACCCTTTTCAACATTCCGGCATGACAAGGTCCTGAGGCACGCAGATGTTTTATGTCTACAGCCCCATTGGTCAGGTGTTTTCCGGCACCTTGGAGCAACTTCGCAAGACACAGTCTCTGACGCCGGCGGCCAAGGTGCGCGCAGCCACCGCTGTGGCCACCGGCCTGGACGAGGACAGCCCGGGCTACGGCAGCGCGGGCACCCCCCCTGGCGCGCAGCAGGCCCTGCAGGCCTATGCGCCACCGACCCGCAAGCCCTTGACCCTCGTCGGTGATGTCATGCAGCGCCCCTCGCATGTGGTCCGCGCCGAGGCCAGTGTTCGCGAGGCCTGGCAGATTTTGAAAGACAACGGCATCGGGCAGGCCCCGATTGTCGATGCGCAAGGCGTCCTGGTGGGACTGGTCACACGCGCCGAGTTGCTGCCACCGCAGTGGCTGGCCCCCACCGTGGACGACGCCACCACATGGCAGACCATGCTGAGCCAGCCCGTCGGCCAGGTCATGTGGTCCCCAGTTCCCAGCGCCCATGTCGACACCGATCTGCGCCGGGTGGCTTCGCTGTTGCTGGAGACGGGCCTGCCAGGCCTGCCCGTGACCGAGAACGCAGGCCAGGTGATTGGCTTCGTGTCCCGCTCGGACCTGCTGCGCGCCCTGGCGACCGACCCGCCTCTGGACCTCTGGAGCTGACCGCTCCCGCTGCCAACGTTCATGCAAAAAGCCCCTGACACGCGCTTGCGCATCAGGGGCTTGTGTCGGTCAGAGGGGCCACGTGTGACTGCAGCCCCAATCGATCACATGTGCTCGATCATGACCTCACCGAAGCCGGAGCACGACACCTGGGTGGCGCCGTCCAGCAGGCGGGCGAAGTCATAGGTCACGCGCTTGCTGAGGATGGACTTCTCCATAGAGGAGATGATCAGGTCAGCCGCTTCCAGCCAGCCCATGTGGCGCAGCATCATCTCGGCCGACAGGATTTCGGAACCGGGGTTCACGTAGTCCTTGCCAGCGTACTTGGGCGCGGTGCCGTGGGTGGCTTCGAACATGGCCACCGAGTCAGACAGGTTGGCGCCCGGGGCAATGCCGATGCCACCAACCTGAGCAGCCAGCGCATCAGACACGTAGTCGCCGTTGAGGTTCAGCGTGGCGATCACGCTGTATTCGGCGGGGCGCAGCAGGATCTGCTGCAGGAAGGCGTCGGCGATGGCGTCCTTGACGAGGATGTCCTTGCCCGTCTTCGGGCTCTTGAACTTGCACCACGGGCCGCCGTCGATCAGCTCGGCGCCGAACTCCTTTTGCGCCAGGGCGTAGCCCCAATCACGGAAGCCACCTTCGGTGTACTTCATGATGTTGCCCTTGTGGACAATGGTCACGCTGGGCTTGTCGTTGTCGATGGCGTACTGCAGGGCCTTGCGCACCAGGCGCTCAGTGCCCTCACGCGAGACGGGCTTGATGCCGATGCCCGAGGTATCGGGGAAGCGGATCTTCTTGACGCCGAACTCGTCCTGCAGGAACTTGATCAGCTTCTTGGCCTTGTCGCTTTCGGCTTCGAACTCGATGCCGGCGTAGATGTCTTCCGAGTTCTCGCGGAAGATCACCATGTCGGTCTTCTCAGGCTCTTTCACCGGCGAAGGCACGCCCTTGAAGTAGCGAACCGGGCGCAGGCAGACGTACAGGTCCAACTCCTGGCGCAGGGCCACGTTCAGCGAGCGGATGCCACCGCCCACGGGCGTGGTGAGGGGGCCCTTGATCGAAACCACGTAGTCCTTGAGGACCTGCAGGGTTTCTTCAGGCAGCCACACATCGGGGCCATAGACGCGGGTGGACTTTTCGCCCGCATAGATTTCCATCCAGTGGATCTTGCGGGTGCCGTTGTAGGCTTTCTCGACCGCCGCATCGATCACCTTGATCATCACGGGCGTGATGTCCAGGCCGGTGCCGTCACCCTCGATGTAGGGAATGATGGGGTTATGGGGAACATTCAGGGAGAAGTCCGGGTTCACCGTGATCTTCTGCCCGCCTTCTGGCACCTTGATGTGCTGATACATGATGTAGGTCTCCGCGTTTGGCGTTATCCGTGAGTCCGGTGCCATGGATGTCGGCATCGGTCGATTTTGATTCTACTGCGAGCCCCCGCGCATCACATCAGGCACTAACACCAGGGTCCGCACCAGGGTCACACACCAGCCTCATGCGCACCAAGCCTGCCACTGTGCCACCAACTGGTGAGACACCGCCCAGGCGGCGATCAGGGCCAGACTCAGGCCAGCCAGTCGAACGGCCCAGCGCGGATCAATCAAGGTGGCCGGGGCGGTTGTAGCGCCCTGCCCCGTGGGCACGGCATTCGGTACGGCATCTTCCTTGGATTTGAACCACAGGATGGGCACGACCGCAGCGGACGCACCGCTCGCGGCAGGCTGTTGCTGCGTGCGGCGGCCCAGCCACTTGAGCAAGGCCGGTGCAGCCCAGACGCCGAAAGCGCTGGGTACGGCAAAGGCCAGCATCACCACGGCCCCGCCCCATGGCTCGGAGGCCAGCGCGGCCACCATCAGGGCTGCGTACAACAGCCCACAAGGCATCACGGCCCAGGCAAAACCGGCAAACAAAGGCAGAACCGGGCGAGACGCCCGCAACCAGATTGGGGCGCCCTCGCCCATCAGCTTCTGACGGGCACGGTGGTAGGCCTGCTGGCCCCAGGTGTTGACCTGGCGAGGCATGTGCCCCGTCCACAACAGCCACAGCCCGAGCAAGACGGCGGCAAGCTGCAGCATCACCCAGATGGGCTGCAGCATGCTGATCTGCTGTCCCCAGCGCGAAATCAGGCCCGCGCCTGTAGAGGCCACGAGCCCCAGCATCATGTACGCCAGGCAGCGTCCCACGAGGGCCAAGATGGGCACACCTCGTGGCAAGGCAGCCGCGCACGGTGCACCACACATGGCGGCGCAGTGGGCAATGCCCCCCAAGCCCATGAGGAAAGCGGTCAACAACAATCCGGTCAGCATGTCAGCTCCCGGTGCGCATGTGCAGACTCAAATGATGCGCGAGAAGCGCTCCAAGGTCTTGTCAGCCTGGATGTAGCGGTCGAACACCATGCCCACAGCCCGCACAAAGTACCACCCCAGGGGGGTCACACGCACACCGTCAGACTCCATCTGCACCAACCCCGACTCGACGAGCGGCTCCAGCAGGCGCAGTTCAGCCTCGAAGTATTGCTTGAAATCGATCAGGTAGGCGAGTTCAATGGATTCATAGTCGACACGCCCCTGACACATCACCGCCATGATCACGGCGCGGCGCACCAGGTCGTCCCGAGACAGGGTCAGGCCACGCACGATGGGCAATTCACCGCTGCGCAGCGCGTCGTAGTACTCGTCCAGCGTCTTGGCATTCTGGCAATAGTGCGCCCCGACCTTGCCGATGGCCGACACGCCCAGGGCAATCAGGTCGCTGTCAGGGTGGGTGCTGTAGCCCTGGAAGTTGCGATGCAGCCGGCCCTGGCGTTTGGCCACGGCCAAGCTGTCATGGTGCAAGGCAAAGTGGTCCATGCCGATGTAGTCATACCCGGCCTGGCCAAAGGCTTCAATGGCCGTGGACAGCATGCCGATCTTGTCTTCGGCCTTGGGCAGATCGGCGGCGTTGATGCGACGCTGGGGCTTGAAACGCTGAGGCAGGTGGGCGTAGGCGTACAGCGCAATGCGGTCGGGCTTGAGTGAGCTGACCTGCTGCAAGGTGCGCTGAAAGCTCTCTGTGGTCTGCTTGGGCAGGCCGTAGATCAGGTCCATGTTGATGGACATGAAGCCTTCATCGCGGGCTGCCTGCATCAACTCAGCCACCTGCTCGAACGGCTGAACGCGGTGAACGGCCTGTTGCACGTCAGGATCGAAGTCCTGTACGCCAAAGCTCAGGCGGTTGAAACCCATCGCCGCGAGACGTTTGAGCCGGCCCGCGTCAATGGTGCGGGGGTCGATTTCGATGGCGTACTCGCCGCCTTCCACAAAGCGGAAGGCGGTGCGCAGGGTGTCCATCAGGCCACCCAGTTCGTCATCGCTGAGGAATGTGGGGGTGCCACCGCCGAAATGGAGTTGCGACAGTGGCTGCACAGCGCCCAGTTGGGCACTGACCATCTGAATTTCAGTGCGCAGGGCTTCCAGATACTCGGTCGCCTTTTCGTGGTGCTTGGTGATGACCTTGTTGCAGGCGCAGTAGTAACAAACCGACTCGCAAAACGGAATGTGCACGTACACTGACAAGGGTGTTGCCGCGCCGCCAATGACGCCGCCGCCTTGCGCACGTTGCTGCAGTGCCTGTCGGTAGTTCGCGGGTCCGTAAGCCTCCACGAACCGATCCGCCGTCGGGTAGGAGGTATACCGCGGGCCGTTGACGTCCAGGCGCGACAACATGTCGCGAGACACAACGGGCGTGTAGGGCACGACGGAAATCAGGACAGGTTCACTCATGTCAGCGACTGTGCCAAACTCGCGGGCACCAGGGTTGATCTAACTCAATTTCCGAGTCGTCATTGCGGCAACAATCGGGCAGGCTTTGAGGTTTCTCATGTTGAACAGTATTTTTCCGATCACCGACGTCACCGGCACCAGCTCTTCCTCGAATCAGCCTCAAGGCCAACAGGGTGAATCCGCAGAGGCTCAGGCTTCCTGTGGTGGCGTCAAGCTGGACGCCTTCAAGGTGGCCTGCTCCAGCTGCAATCTGCGCGAGTTGTGCCTGCCCGTTGGCTTGAGCCAGCCTCAATTGAGCCATCTCGACTCGCTGGTGGCCACGCGCCGCACGGTCAAGCGCGGCGATGCCCTCTTTCACAGCGGCGACGCGTTCCGCTCTGTGTATGCCGTGCGCACCGGGTTCTTCAAGACGCGCGTGTCGTCCGAAGATGGCCGCGATCAGGTCACCGGTTTCCAGATGGCTGGCGAGTTGCTGGGCCTGGACGGCATCAGCACCGACCGACATGCCTGCGACGCCATCGCCCTGGAAGACTCGCAGGTGTGCGTGATTCCGTATAGCCAATTGGAAGAGCTGTCGCGCGAGTTCTCGGACCTGCAGCACCAGTTCCACAAGATCATGAGCCGCGAAATCGTGCGCGACCATGGTGTGATGTTGCTGCTGGGGAGCATGCGCGCCGAGGAGCGCCTGGCGGCCTTCCTGCTCAACCTCACCCAACGCTTGCACGCTCGCGGCTTCTCGGCCTCGGCGCTGGTGTTGCGCATGACCCGCGAAGAGATCGGCAGCTACCTGGGCTTGAAGCTGGAAACGGTGAGCCGCACCTTCTCGAAATTCCAGGACGAGGGGCTGCTGGAAGTGAAGCAGCGCGACATCCGCATCACGAACGAAGCCGGCTTGCGAGCCTTGGTGAACAGCGTGAAGGGCTGACCGCCACTGGCCCCGTCGGACCCACGAAAAAGCCCGCTGCGTGCGGGCTTTTTGCTGTGCGCATCAAACGTGTTGCGCGGTGCCGTGACGCGAGCGACGCCGACGGTCACGCTGCGGCGTAGGGTGATCGGATGTTTCGCTGCGCTGGACAGACACTGCCATCCATTGCGAGGCGGCCGATGCTGCCGCGATCAAGCCCCAGAACACGAAAAAGGCCAGACTGTAGACGGTGGTGGCCTCAGGGTGCCAGTTGCCAAAACTCAGTGCGGAGGGATCCAGCACACTGAAAACCAGCATTTCCAGCACGCCGGCCATCATGAATGACGGCCAGAGAACCTGCGCTGCGCGAAGCGAATTGCTTGTCATGCCCTGCTCCTGGTGATGGGGAGACACAACACATGTTGCGCCTGCCGCCCCCCATCCTCCAGCAGAAGAAACCCTAGTGCCGACGCCTGACCGTGCTCACTTCTCGGCGGGGGCCGTGGGAGTGGCGTCTTCGTTGGCGTGGTTACGCGCCTTGGAGGCTGGCGCCTCCTTCTGCGTCGGGGTGGCCGAGGTGTCGAGCACCGGATCCACGTTCTGGACCGCGATGCCGACGGTGATCAGCGCTGCCACCACCACCACGGCCGGCCCGCCAATGACCATCCAGACGATGGGCAGGCGGTACCAGGGCGGGTTGTCCACCGGGGTGGACGGGTCTTGCGTAGAAAGAGACTGTGTCATGTCATGTCCAAAAGGAGAGAGAGTCAGCGCGGGACCATGAAGGTGGTCTTTTCACGGACATCAACCTGGGGCGAATCGCCCTGGCGCAATTGTTCCACCAGGATGGTGACGCCGGTGGCACCCGAACCCATGCGAGCACCGACCTCAGGCGGGATCCGCACAGCGACTGGTACCCAGCGCGCTTCGGCAGGACCCAGGACGACGTTCTCACCGCCCTGCACCTTGGCCTGACTCAGTTGCTCGACACCCACGCGGTAACGTTGTGTGCGCTCGCTGGCGTTCATCAACTGAACGCGGTACACGTTCTCAATGTAGCCGTCGTCCACCACGCGGGCCAGCGCGCCGCGGTCACGAACGATGTCGACACGGAACGGCGGACGGCTGTAGAGACTGGCCACGAAGGCTGCGACCACCAGCATCAAAATGGCGGTGTACAGCAACACGCGAGGCCGTTTGACACGCCCCCACATTTCACTGCTGCCCCAGCCCTTTTCCATCGCGTTCTGCGTGGAGTAACGGATCAGGCCGCGCGGTGTGCCCATCTTGTCCATGACGGTGTCGCACGCGTCAATGCAGGCGGCACAGCCAATGCACTCGGACTGCAGACCCTTGCGGATGTCGATGCCCGTGGGGCAGACCTGAACGCACAGGGTGCAGTCGATGCAGTCGCCCTGCCCCATGGACTGGGCATTGGCCTTGCGTGAGCGCGCACCGCGGGGTTCACCGCGCTTCTCGTCGTAGCTGATGATGAGCGTGTCACGGTCGAACATGGCACTCTGGAAACGCGCATACGGGCACATGTACTTGCAGACCTGCTCGCGCATGAAGCCTGCGTTGCCATAGGTGGCGAAACCGTAGAACAAGATCCAGAAGGTCTCCCAGGGGCCCAGGCCGAAGGAGATCACCGATTGCCACAGGTCGCGAATCGGGGAGAAGTAGCCCACGAAGGTGTAGCCGGTCCACAGGGCGACGGCAATCCATGCGGCATGCTTGGCGGCTTTGCGCGCAAACTTCTCGGCCGTCATGGGCGACTTGTCCATCTTCATGCGCTTGGCACGACTGCCCTCGATCTTGTTCTCGATCCACATGAACATCTCGGTGTAGACCGACTGTGGGCAGGCGTAACCACACCACAAGCGACCGGCCACCGTGGTGAACAGGAAGAGTCCGTAGGCGGAGATGACGAGCAAGGCCGTCAGGTAGACCAAGTCCTGCGGGTACAAGACCAGATTGAAGAGATAAAAGCGTCGCGTACCCAGGTCGAACAGCACCGCCTGACGGTCGTTCCAGTACAGCCAGGGCGTGATGTAAAACACCAGTTGGGTGACCCACACCATGACCCAGCGCCAGTTGGTGAACCAACCCGTGACCTCGCGAGCGTAGACCTTCTCGGTCTTTTTGTAGAGGGAAACGATCTCCTCACGGCGTGCGGCCTTGGCGGCATCGAACGCGGCCTCTTCGGCCTTGATAGGGATCACGCGTTGGGGCGCATCGGTGGTTTTTTGTGGATCGGTCATGGCACAAATGAAAAAGCGGAGGGGCTGAGCCAGATACCCATCAGGGTATCACGCACCAACCACCTCCGCTTGAATTTACTGCGACTCTTGATGGGGATCAAGCTGGAGACCCGATACCCATTCAGAGTGCACGTCGCTTACTGGGCCTGAGCTGTCTGAGTCGGACGCGACAGACCCCAGACGTAGGCAGTCAACACCTTGATCTGGTCTTCGGTCAGACGACCAGCCTGTGCGGGCATGACGTTGACTTTGCCGTTGTTGATCATGCGGACAATCGCCTCTTCGCCCCAGCCGTGCAGCCAGATCTTGTCGGTCAGATTGGGGGCACCCAGTGCCTGCATGCCCTTGCCGTCCGCCCCGTGGCAGGTCGCGCAAGCAGCCTTGAACTTGTCCTTGCCGAGTTCGGCCAGAATCGAGTTGTGGCCGCTACCGGACAGGCTCAGCACGTAGTTGGCAACCTGGCGAACTTCCTCGGGACCACCGACGGCAGCAGCCATCGGAGGCATCATGCCGTTGCGGCCAGCATGCAGGGTTTCGCTGATCTTCTCAGGCGAACCACCGTGCAGCCAGTCGGTGTCGGTCAGGTTGGGGAAGCCCTTGGAACCCTTGGCGTCGGAGCCGTGGCACGCCGCGCAGTTGTTCAGGAACAGGCGCTCACCGATGGCCAGGGCCTTCGGATCACGTGCCAGGTCTTCCACTGCCGCAGGACGGAAAGCCGCGTAGATCTTTTCTTCCTCGACCTTGGCCTTGGCGATCTCGGCCTCCAACTGCCCCTTGGAGGACCAGTTCAGCGTGCCCTTGTTGTTGCCCAGGCCGGGATACAGCACCAGGTAACCGACCGCAAACACCAGCGTGAAGATGAACAGGAACAACCACCAGCGAGGCAGCGGGTTGTTCAGTTCACGCAGGTCTTCGTCCCAGATGTGACCGGTGGTCTTGTCAACGTTGCCTTGTGCGTCATACACGATCTTGTGGTTGGCGGCACCAATGAGCACGAATGCGCAATAGACCAGACCGAACACAACGATCCCGACGACGTACCAGGACCATCCACTCGAAATGAAGTCGCTCATGTCTGAGCCTCCAATCAATCTTCTGCAAGAGGCAGGCGACCTGCCTCTTCAAACTGAGCCTTGTTGCGGCGCGAATAAGCCCACACAGCAATGCCCACGAAAACGAACAGACACACCACGGTGAAAATGCTTCTGGCTACGATGATGTTCATGTGCGTCGCTCCTTATTTGACGGCGGTACCGAGGACCTGCAGGTACGCGATCACGGCTTCGAGTTCGGTCTTGCCTTTGACCTCTTCGTCAGCAGCCTTGATCTCGGCGTCCGTGTAGGGCACGCCAACCACGCGCAGGGCTTCCATGCGCGGGGCCACCTTCGGGCCGTCTTCCAACTTGGCCTGGGCCAACCAGGGGTAGGCAGGCATGTTGGACTCCGGCACCACGTCACGCGGATTGTTCAGGTGAACCGCATGCCATTCGTCGGAGTACTTGCCGCCCACGCGGTGCAGGTCAGGACCGGTCCGCTTGGAGCCCCATTGGAAGGGGTGGTCGTACACGAACTCGCCAGCCATGGAGTAGTGACCATAGCGCAAGGTTTCGGCACGGAAGGGACGGATCATCTGCGAGTGGCAGTTGTAGCAACCCTCGCGGATGTAGACGTCACGGCCAGCCAACTGCAGCGCAGTGTAAGGCTTGAGGCCGTCCACCGGTTGCGTGGTGCTGCGCTGGAAGTACAGCGGCACGATCTCGACGAGCGCACCGACCGACACGACCAGCAGGGTCAGCACGATCATCAGGAAGTTGCTGGTTTCAATCTTCTCGTGGGAGAAGAGCTTGGGCTTGTGATTGTGATCAGCCATGTTCTTGTCCTCCTCAGGCGTGAGCGGGCTGGGCGATCGGCGCATTGACTGCGCGACCGGCCATGACCGTCATCACGGTGTTCCACAGCATCAGGATCATGCCGCCCAGATAGAGCAGGCCACCTGCAACGCGGATCACGTAGAAGGGATAGGTTGCCTTGACGCTTTCGACGAAGCTGTAGACCAGGGTGCCGTCCGGGTTGACCGCACGCCACATCAGACCCTGCATCACGCCGGCAATCCACATCGCGGCGATGTACAGCACGATGCCGATGGTCGCAGCCCAGAAGTGCACGGAGATGGCCGAGACGGAGTACATCGTGGTACGGCCGAACATGCGCGGGATCAGGTAGTACAGCGAGCCCATCGAGATCAGACCCACCCAGCCCAGAGCGCCGGAGTGAACGTGACCCACGGTCCAGTCGGTGTAGTGCGACAGGGAGTTCACGGTCTTGATGGACATCATCGGACCTTCGAAGGTGGACATGCCGTAGAACGACAGGGCCACGATCAGGAACTTCAGGATGGCGTCGTCACGCAGCTTGTACCAGGCACCCGACAGGGTCATGATGCCGTTGATCATGCCGCCCCACGAAGGTGCCAACAGGATCAGCGAGAACACCATGCCGACGGACTGAGTCCAGTCAGGCAGAGCCGTGTAGTGCAGGTGGTGAGGACCCGCCCACATGTAGGTGAAGATCAGCGCCCAGAAGTGCACGATCGACAGGCGATACGAGTACACGGGCATGCCAGCTTGCTTGGGGATGTAGTAGTACATCATGCCCAGGAAGCCTGCCGTCAGGAAGAAGCCCACGGCATTGTGACCGTACCACCACTGAACCATGGCGTCCTGCACACCGGCGTAGGCAGAGTAGGACTTGGTCAGGGAGACGGGGATTTCTGCGCTGTTGACGATGTGCAGCAGGGCCACGGCGATGATGAAGGCACCGTAGAACCAGTTGGCCACGTAGATGTGACGGATCTTGCGAGTACCGACGGTTCCGAAGAACACGACAGCGTACGCAACCCACACCAGCGTGATCAGGATGTCAATGGGCCATTCCAGCTCAGCGTATTCCTTGCCGGAGGTGTAGCCCAGAGGCAGTGAGACCACGGCCAGCAGGATGACCAGTTGCCAACCCCAGAAGGTGAAAGCAGCCAGAGGACCTGCGAACAGGCGAGTTTGGCACGTACGTTGCACCACGTGGTAAGACGTGGCAAACAGGGCGCAGCCGCCAAACGCAAAAATCACCGCATTGGTATGCAGTGGACGAAGCCGGCCGTAGGACAGCCAGGGAATGCCGAAATTGAGTTCCGGCCATGCCAATTGGGACGCGATCAGGACGCCGACGGCCATGCCGACGACACCCCAAACAACGGCCGCAATGGCGAACTGCCGAACAACTGTATCGTTGTACGTGGCAGAGTGGGTGGTTGCCATCTCTTCTTCTCCTTTGTTACAGCGTGAATTGTGGGGGCAAACCAAGGGTTATTTTTGATGCGCCTCAACCTTGGGCTTGTCTTTTTGCTCATCTTGCAAGATGCGCAGCCCCTCTTGTTCGATGTCCTCGAATTGTCCGCTGTGCACAGACCAGCCCAGCACGGCCAGAATGGCCAGGACCAGTAAAACGGAGACGGGGATGAGGACGTAGAGGATTTCCATGATCGTGGGTGCTGCTTCAGGCGCGAGCGCCGCCGAGTCTAAGCGCATTCAGCACCACACCCAAGGAGCTCAGCGCCATGCCCAGACCGGCCAGCCACGGTGGCATGAGCCCGGCCAGCGCCAAGGGAATGCACGAAGCGTTGTAAATGGCCGCCCAGGCGAGGTTCTGACGCACGATGCGCATGGCCTGTCGGCTGATCACCACAGCCTCGGGCAGACCAAGCAGGCGTCCGCCCAGAATGATGAGGTCCGCTTGTGACTGTGCCAAGGCAGCGCCCTGGTCCAGCGCCACGGACACATCGGCCTTGGCCAGCACAGGGGCGTCGTTGATGCCGTCACCCACGACCGCCACCCGGTGGCCTTCCGCCTGGATGCGGGCGATGACGTTGAGCTTGTCTTCGGGCGTGGCCTGCGCCTGTGCGACCACCATGTCTTCGCCCTGCCCCAGGAGCCGGGCTGCGGCATGCACGCGGGAGGCCTGGTCGCCGGACAGGAGCGCAGACTGGCAACCCAACTCACGCAAACGCTGCACGGTTGGGCGCGCCTCCGCGCGAAAGACCTCATCGAACACGAAGCCGGTCACGGTCTCAGGCACCAGCGTCCCGGTGTCGTCGATGGCGGCCATCCAGACGCGCGCATCGCTGTCTTGGGTCCACCAACCGGCCTCGGCGGCCGCTGCCGGCAAGACCCAGCTCAGCAGGCCCAGTCGCCACACACGGCCCTGCGCGTCGGTTGCCTGTACGCCCTTGCCGGCCTGCTCCCGCACGTCGACCCAGGAGGTGGCAGGCCAGCCTCCGGCGTCCTGCGCGGCCTTGACGAGGGAGCGTGACAAGGGGTGCTGAGAATAGGACGCCAGCGCTGCGGCCAGCCCCCAGTGTTCAATTTGCGCCGCCGGCAGGCCCTGCGCGGCAGCAATGCGCCCTTGTGGCGTGGCCAGCGACACGACCGAGAGTTCGCCCTCGGTGAGGGTGCCGGTTTTGTCGAAATAGACCTGGTCAATCTCGGCCAAGGCTTCCAGCGCATCCAGCCGGCGCACCAGCAGGCCTTTGCGCGCCATGGCGCCCGCAGCAGCCAGCAAGGCGGAGGGAGCTGCCAAAGACAGGGCGCAGGGACAGGTCACCACGAGCACGGACACCGCCACCCAGACGGACTTGGACGGGTCAATCCACTGCCAGGCCAGCGCACCACCGGCTGCGAGCAGGATGACCCCCCACAGGAACGGTGCGGCCATGCGGTCGGCAAACCGCATCCAGCCGGGTTTTTCGGTCATGGCCTGGTGCACCAGCGAGACGATCTGCTGGTAGCGGGTGTCCGGCCCCAGCCGTTCGATGGCCATCCAGACCGGCGCACTCATATTGAGGCTGCCGGCCACCACCATCTGCCCGACCTGGCGCGGCACCGCGCGCGACTCACCCGTCAGCAGGGACTCGTCGACCTCGGTTTCACCGGCCAGAATCTGCCCATCGGCCGGGAAAGCCTGCCCCACCGCGACCCGCACACGGTCACCATGGCGCAGCGAGGACAGGGGCGTCGACTCGCTCGCCACGGTCGAAAGGTCTTCCTCTGCGTTCACGGCTCGCTCGACCGCCTCGGGCAGGCGCACGCACATGGACTCCAGAGACTGGGTGACGCGCTCCCGCGCACGGGACTCCAGCCAGCGTCCAGCCAGCAGGAAGGTGACGAACATGGTCAGGGAGTCAAAATAGGCCTCATGACCGAACAGGTCCTGGTTGCCAAAGGTGACGCCCGTGCTGACGATGAAGGTGCCCAGGATGCCCAGCGACACCGGTGTGTCCATGGAGACCCTGCCCCGCCGCGCCGCCCGCCAGGCGCCCTGCAGGAAGGGGCCGCAAGAAAACAGCATGACCGGCAGGCTCAGAACCCAGCAGGCCCAGTTCATGAGGTTCCACAAATCGGCGGGGATCTCGTCCTGACCGGCCACGTACTGCGGCCAGGTGATCATCATGACCTGCATCATGCAGAACGCGGCGACCGACAGGCGCCACATGAGCACACGCCGCTCGCGCAGGCGTTCATGACCGGCTCGGGCGGCCGCGTCGGGCCAGGCACGGTAGCCGGCGTCTTGCACCGCCGCGACGAGTTCAGACAGTTTGACGGCCGCCGGGTTGACCAGAATCCGGGCGCGCTGGGACGTGGCCTGCACCTGCACCTCGGTCACACCCGGCACCTTGCGCAAGGCGTCTTCGATGGTGATGGCGCACGCGGCGCAGTACATGCCCGACAAGCCCAGGCCGATGCGCCGCAAGCTGCTGCCCATGGGGATTTCGACCACGCACTGCTGAAGCAAATCGGGGTCGTCGAGGCCCGCCTGCTGGGCAGGCGTGAGCACGGCAGCGGCAGATCCGCTGATTTCAGTCACGACGTTGCTCATGAGCTCGCTGCTACAGTGGCGGTGGCTGACGCAAGCTGAAAAAGCCCCGCCAAATCAAGACGGTGCCTTGGTTTGCCAAGCCGAGACTGTAAACCGAAACAGAGGGTTAGCCCTGATGATGGACTTGTCGTTGCCCAGGATTGGGTTCCCAGGGGCGCCCGCGCAGGCGCGCCGAAGCCGTCTTGCCCTGCTCGGGATGTGCCTGGCAGGCGTTCTGTGGAGCAGCCCCAGCCACGCACTGCAGCAGGCGCAACGGTTGCCGACCGTTTCGCTGGGCGCAGGCATGCACATCATCAAGGCCGAGGTGGCCCTGACCCCCGAGCAGCATCAGATCGGCTTGATGCACCGAACCAGCATGGGCGCCAACGAGGGGATGTTGTTCGTGTTTGACCGCCCGGGGCAGCAGTGCTTCTGGATGAAGAACACGCTGATTCCCCTGCAGATTGCTTTCGTGGCGGACGATGGCACGGTGGTCAACCTGGCAGAGATGAAGCCGCACAGTCTGGACAGCCATTGTTCGACCCGCCCGGTGCGCTTCGTGCTGGAGATGAACACGGGCTGGTTCAGCAAGCGTGGCGTCAAACCGGGCGCTCAGTTGCGCGGGGAGCCGTTTGGCACCCCACGCTGAGGTCACATCGCGACGGCCTCAGCGATCGAGTGCCGTCACTGGGGTCATTGCGTTTTGGACTGAATGCGCTCGCGCAGTTTGGGCAGCATCGTCAAGGCAGCTTCGCGACCGGCCATGATGGACAGGCGGCGCGCCCCGAAGTCGGCACTGCCCACCCCCTGGAGCTTGGGTCGCATGACCACATCGGCCTCGGCCATCTCCCACTGGCTGATGGCGTGCCCCATGATGTTGAAGGTCTGCAGCAGGATGTCGACCGCACCCTTTGTGGACTGCCCTTCGGGGATGGCGGAGATGTCGACCGCGATGATCACCTCAGCACCCATCTGGCGGGCATAGCGCACCGGCACCGGCGAGACGGCGCCACCGTCGATGTACTCTCGGCCCCCGATCTTGACCGGCGAGAAGACCGCCGGCACCGCACTGGAGGCGCGCACGGCCGCACCAGGGTCACCACGGCGGAACAAGATGGGCTGCCCGCTTTTCAGGTCGGTGGCCACGATGCCCAAAGGCAGACGCATGGCCTCGATGGAGCGGCCACCCGTGCTGGTGCGCACAAATTTGGCCAGGGCCTCCCCTTTGAGCAGCGAGCGCCCCGGGAACACCCAGTCGGTGATCGTGGACTCGTCCAGGGTCATGGCCATGTGCCCCAGCTCGGTCGGTGTCTTGCCTGACGCATAGAGCGCCGCGACGACGCTGCCAGCCGATGTGCCCACGATGATGTCGGGCTTGATGCCGTTTTCTTCCAACACCTGCAGCACGCCAATGTGAGCGAAGCCACGGGCGGCGCCGCCACCAAGGGCCAAGCCGACGCGCGGTGGCTTGGGCGCAGGTTTGGGTTGCGCCACGACGGGCGGCGCAGGCACGGAGGGTGCAGGAGCAGGTGTCTGACCGGGAAGAATGTGCCCACAGCCGGTCACCAGAACGAGCAATGCCAGTGCGCCACTCGCACGCAGCCCACCCCTATATGCATTTTGGAAATAAGCACCATTCAAAAAAGTTCTTCTCATATATATTAACGCTGGATAGGATCCGATCCTGCCGATTGTGACCCTATCCGTTTGACCCCGCTTCATGAAGATCCGCAACCTTGACCTGAGCGACAACCCGATCAACGCCGAGCACCAGGCGTTGGGTCTGCCGCCGGTCGAAGATGACATCACCCACCCGTCGCGGCACCCCGTGCTGCGCGTGGCGGTGTGGGCGGTGGCGTTCTTGCTGGTGGCGGTGGTGGCGTTTTTGGCCACCCGCCTGTTCAATGGCACACATCACTCGACAGGGTGGGAGCTGGTCACCGAGACCTTGAAGAGCGACATTTTCTGGAAAGCAGTGGCCGTGGGCTTGCTGGCCCAGACCGTGGATGGTGCGTTGGGCATGGCGTACGGCATCACGTCGAGCAGTTTCCTGATGGCGACGGGCTCGACCCCGGCCGTGGCGAGTGCCAGTGTGCACATTGCCGAAGTGTTCACCACCGGCGTGTCGGGCATCTCTCACGTGAAGCTGGGCAATGTGAACCGCAGCCTGTTCTTGCGTTTGCTGATTCCAGGGATGCTGGGTGCCTCGCTGGGTGCCTGGACGGTCTCGACGGTCGATGCAGACGTCATCAAGCCTTTCATTTCGGTGTACCTGTTCCTGATGGGTCTGTACATCGTCAGCAAGATTTTCCGTGTCATTCAGGTGCGCAAGGAAGCACCCAAGCATGTGGCCAAGCTGGGCCTGTTGGGTGGTTATGTGGATGCCGTGGGCGGCGGCGGCTGGGGGCCAGTGGTCACCACCACGCTGGTGGGCACCGGGCAAGACCCGCGCACCACCATCGGTTCGGTGAACCTGGCGGAGTTTTTCCTGACTTTCATCAGCGCCTCGGTGTTTGCCATGCTGATTGACGAGACGCCCTGGCCCACGGTGGCCGGGCTGGTGGTGGGCGGGCTGTTTGCGGCCCCCTTTGCGGCTTACCTCACCAAACACCTGCACACCAAGACCCTGCTGGCCATCGTCGGCAGCGTCATCGCCCTGATCAGTGCCTACAATTTGTACCGGGCGCTTTCCTGAGGTCTCGTACCGCAGCGAGATCGCCCTTTTTTTCTTTGACAGACCATGTACCAGTACACCGACTTCGACAAGCAATTTGTGCGTCAACGCGCTGCGCAATTCCGCGACCAGCTCGAACGCAACCTGGCCGGCAAGCTGGGTGACGAAGAGTTCCGTCCGCTGCGCCTGCAAAACGGCTGGTATGTCCAGCGCCATGCGCCCATGTTGCGTGTGGCCGTCCCCTATGGCGAGCTGTCGTCGGCCCAGATCCGCCAGTTGGCCCGCATTGCGCGTGAGCACGACCGGGGCTACGCCCACTTCACGACGCGCCAGAACGTGCAGTTCAACTGGATTCCGCTGACGCAAAGCGCGGACGTGATGGACCTGCTGGCCGAGGTCAACATGCACGGCATCCAGACCTCGGGCAACTGCATCCGCAACATCACGGCCGACGCCATGGTGGGCGTGGCCGAAGACGACGTCATCGACGCCCGCCCTTACTGCGAAGTACTGCGTCAGTGGTCGACCCTGCACCCCGAGTTCGCCTTCCTGCCCCGCAAGTTCAAGATTGCGGTGAGCGGCGCCACGGAAGACCGTGCGGCCACAGCCTGGCACGACATCGGCCTGCACCTGATCAAGGACGAAGATGGCGAAGTCGGTTTCCGCGTCCTGGTGGGCGGAGGCATGGGCCGCACCCCGATCACGGGCACGGTCATCAACTCGTTTGTGCCGTGGCAGCAGATCCTCGTCTACATCGAAGCCATCGTGCGCGTCTACAACCGCTTTGGCCGACGCGACAACATGTACAAGGCCCGCATCAAGATCCTGGTAAAGGCCGAGGGCCAGAAGTTCTTTGACCAGGTCAACGAAGAGTTCAGCAACATCTTGACGCGCGACGTGGACGGTGCCGCCCACATCATCCCGCAGGCCGAGTTCGACCGTGTGAGCGCCAGCTTTGTATTTCCGGCTGCGGTGCAAGCCCATGCCCCGAGCGGCAATGGCTTGCCGGCCGACGCTTCGGAAGCCGAGCAAAAACAGTTTGCCAAGTGGCTGGAGCGCAATGTGCGCGGCCACAAGGTTCAGGGCTACAAGAACGTGACGCTGTCGGTGAAGCGCCCCGGCCAAGCCCCCGGCGACGTGACCGACACGCAGATGGACGCGATTGCCGACATGGCCGACCGTTTCAGCTGCGGCGAGTTGCGCGTGACCCACGACCAGAACGCCCTGCTGCCTTTCGTGCGCGAAGAGGACCTGTACGCCCTGTGGCAAGCCGCTAAGGCCGCCACGCTGGCCTCGCCAAACATCGGCTTGCTGAGCGACATGATCGCCTGCCCGGGCGGCGACTTCTGCGCGCTGGCCAATGCCCGCTCCATCCCCATCGCCAACGACCTGATCGAGCGTTATCAGGACCTGGACGAGCTGTACGACATCGGCGAGATCGACCTGCACATTTCGGGCTGCATCAACTCCTGCGGCCACCACCACAGCGGCCACATCGGCATCCTGGGCGTGGACAAGGACGGTTCGGAGTGGTACCAAATCACCCTGGGCGGCTCGGACGGCTCGAACCATGCGCCCACCAGCGTGGTCGGCAAGGTCATCGGCCCTTCGTTCTCGGCCGATGAGGTCACGGACGTGATCGAGGCGGTGATCGAGACCTACCGCGCCCAGCGTTCTGCCAACGAGAAGTTCATCGACACCGTCAAGCGCATCGGCATCGACCCGTTCAAGACGGCGGCCAACGCCGTGCGCCGCGCCACCGCCAAAGCCGCCTGATCCAGCCTCGCAGAAGGACATATCCCATGAAATTCGTCGATATCCACCATGACCAATGGCGCACCGTGGGCGGTGAAGATGGCCCGGTGTCGCACCCGCCCATCAAGAGCTACAGCTTGCTGACGCTGGGCCAGTGGCATGCCGTGCGCGAGCAATGGCCTGCGCCCGGCACACCCGATCACAAGCCCGTGGGCGTGATCGTGCCCAACGACACCGACATCGAGACGCTGGAGGCCGATGCCGCCAAGCTGTCGCTGGTGGTGCTGAACTTCCCGAAATGGGTAGACGGGCGCGCCTACACCCAGGCCCACATCCTGCGTTCGCGCTACCGCTTTCAGGGCGAGATCCGCGCCACCGGCGAGGTGCTGGTGGACATGATGTCGCTGCTCAAGCGCACTGGGTTTGACGCCGTGACGCTGCGCGCCGACCAGGACCGCGCCGCCGCCGAACGCGCGCTGGGCTTTTTCACCGCACGCGGCCACTACCAGGGTGATGTGCAGGTGACCAAGCCTGCGTTCGCCCGCTCCAACTGAGACAGGAGCGCGACATGAGCGAAACCTCTTCGTTGATCGGTGGGCCGGCACCTGCAGGTTCGGCCATCACGCTCTACAACCACCCCAGCGCTGACTATGCCGCCAAGGTGCACGCCACGATCGAGCTGCTCAAGGCCGCGGCCATCGAGCACCCCGGCAAGGTCGTACAGGCCACCAGCCTGGGTGTGGAGGACATGATCGTCACCGACCTGATTGCCCGTTACCAGTTGCCCATTGCCATCGGCACGCTGGAGACGGGCATGCTGCATCCGGAGACGGCTGCCCTGATCGGCACCATCGAGACGCACTACGCCGATGCCGGCCTGCACGTCGAGGTCTACAAGCCGGTGGCCGAGGCGGCGATCACGTTCGTGCAGCAGCACGGCGACAAGGCCATGTACGAAAGCATTGACCTGCGCAAGGCCTGCTGCGGCATCCGCAAGCTGGAGCCGCTGGGACGCATGTTGGCTGAGCGCAGCGCCTGGATCACCGGACTACGCCGTGAGCAGTCCAACAACCGCGGCGACATGGCCGCGCGCGAGCTGGACGACAAGGGCCGCACCAAGTTCAACCCGCTGATCGAATGGACCTGGGGCGATGTGTGGCACTACGTGTCGGTCAACCATGTGCCTTACAACCCGCTGCATGACCAGTTCATGCCCAGCATCGGTTGTGCGCCTTGTACGCGCGCCATCGCCGTGGGCGAGGACTTCCGCGCCGGCCGCTGGTGGTGGGAAGACGAAAACAGCAAGGAGTGCGGCTTGCATGTCAAGCAGCACGGCGACGCGTAACCGGCGCCCGGATCGCGCAGCGAGACGATGGCTGTTTGGGTGACATCAGCCAGGAACGAAGTTCATGGTTGATGGCGCCAAAAGGCCAACCCATTTGAAAGAAAACAAGATGAGTAACGTGAACCAATTGCTGGCGGATGTGGACCACCGCCACCTGGACGCCCTGGAAGAAGAGGCCATCTTCATCCTGCGTGAAGTGGCCGCCAGTTTCGAGCGCCCTGCCCTGCTGTTTTCCAGCGGCAAGGATTCGTGCGTGGTGCTGCACCTGGCCGAAAAGGCCTTCAAGATGAAGAACGCGCAAGGCAAGCTGGAGGGCAAACTGCCCTTCCCGCTGCTGCACGTGGACACGGGCCACAACTTCCCGGAAGTGATTGAGTTCCGCGAAAAGCGCGTGGCCGAAATCGGCGAGCGCCTGATCGTGGCGCACATGGAAGACTCGATCAAGCGTGGCACCGTGCGTCTGGCGCACCCGCTGGAATCGCGCAACGGCCATCAGACGGTGACCCTGCTGGAAGCCATCGAAGAAGGCCGCTTTGATTGCCTGATCGGTGGGGCCCGCCGCGACGAGGAAAAGGCCCGCGCCAAGGAGCGTATCTTCTCGCACCGTGACAGCTTCGGCCAGTGGCAGCCCAAGGAACAACGCCCCGAGCTGTGGAGCCTGTTCAACACGCGCATCAAACCGGGCGAGCACTTCCGTGCCTTCCCGATCTCGAACTGGACCGAGCTGGACGTGTGGCTGTACATCGCCCGCGAGAACATCCCGCTGCCGGGCATCTATTTCAAGCACCCTCGCCAGGTGATTCGCCGCAAGGGTCTGCTGGTGCCGCTGACCGACGTGACGCCGCCCTTGGCTGGTGAAACCGTGGAAACCGTGGAAGTGCGCTTCCGCACCGTGGGTGACATGACCTGCACCTGCCCGGTCGAGAGCGATGCCGCCAGCCCGCAAGACATCGTTGCCGAGACCCTGCACGTGACCGTGAGCGAGCGTGGCGCCACCCGCATGGACGACCGCACGTCCGAGGCCTCGATGGAGCGCCGCAAGAAGGAAGGTTATTTCTGATGAGCACCGTGATTCACAACGAAGCTGGCCAAGAGCTGGCACACAAGGCCCTGCGCTTCCTGACAGCCGGCAGCGTGGACGATGGCAAGAGCACCCTGATCGGCCGCCTGTTGTTCGACAGCCGCGCCATCCTGGCTGACCAGCTGGATGCGCTGGAAAAGCGCGCCGCCGGCGCTCCCATCGACCTGTCTCTGCTGACGGACGGCCTGGAAGCCGAACGCGAGCAAGGCATCACCATTGACGTGGCCTACCGATACTTCGCGACCAAGACACGCAAGTTCATCATCGCCGACGCCCCAGGCCACGAGCAGTACACCCGCAACATGGTGACGGCTGCCGCCGGCTCCGACGCGGCTGTGGTGCTGGTGGACATCACCAAGATCGACTGGAAGGCCTCGCCTGTGCCCCTGCTGGCCCAGACTCGCCGTCACAGCCTGCTGGCTCACCTGCTGCGCGTGCCGTCCATCGTGTTCGCCATCAACAAGCTGGACGCCATCGAGGAAGACACCGAGACCGCGTTCAACAACGTCAAGGCATCGCTGGAAGCGTTTGCACAGCAAGCTGGCATCGCCGTCAAGGGCGTGATCCCCGTGTCCGCCCTGCGGGGTGACAACGTGACCACGCCGAGCGCCAACTGGCCCTGGTATCAGGGTCCGACGCTGCTGCACGTCCTCGAGGGCCTGCCCTCGACCGACGAGCGCCATGAAGGCGCGCTGCTGCACCCCGTGCAGTACGTGACCCGTGACAGCGTGGGCGAAGGCGAAGCCACTGCCAGCGGCACCGGCCACCAATACCGCGCCTTCTGGGGACGCATTGCCCACGGCAGTGTCAAGGCCGGTGACGAAGTGCAGATCTTCCCAAGCGGTGAGTCCGCCATCGTGGCCGAAGTGCGCCATGCGGCCTTGGTTGTGGACGCGTGCGAAGCAGGTCAGTCGGCCGGCATCGTGCTGGACCGTCAGGTCGACATCTCCCGCGGTGACTGGATCGCTTCGCCGGGCACGATGAAGCCCACCGACACCTTCACGGCCACGCTGGCCTGGCTGGACACCGAGCCCGCCGTGATCGGCCGCAAGTACTGGGTGCGCCATGGCAACCGCTGGGTGCAGGCTCGCATCTCGGCCATCGACGCCCGCCTGGACATCCACACGCTGGAGCGTCACGACGCGCACGAGCTGGAGGTTAATGAGATTGGCAGCGTCCAGATCCAGACCCAGCAGCCCCTGCCGGTGGAGGCTTATCTGGACAACCGCGTCAGCGGCGCCCTGATCGTGGTCGACCCCACGACCAACCGTACCAGCGGCGCGCTGCTGGTCAAGGCTGCCTGATCGCGGCCCGGGTCTTGCTGGATATGTGTCCATGACTGATACCCGCCTGCCCCCCACCTCGTCTCCCTGTGCCCGCGTCGTGTTCATCGGCGCAGGCCCCGGCGAGTCCGATTTGATCACCCTGCGTGGCGCGCGCCTGCTCGCCCAGGCCAAGGTGGTGCTGTATGACGCTCTGGCCGACCTGACCCTGCGTGATCTGGCCCCTGACGCCGAATGGGTGGATGTGGGCAAACGCGGCTTTTCCGGCAAACCCGGCAGCGACTTCAACGGCCAGACGCGCATCAACCACCTGCTGGTGGAACATGCCCGCGCCGTGGGTGCCCAATTTGGTGCCGAAGCCCTCGTGGCGCGGCTCAAAGGCGGAGACCCGAGCCTGTTTGGGCGCCTGGAAGAAGAGCTCTGCGCCTTGCGCGACGCCCAGATCAGCACCGAAGTGGTGCCCGGCGTGACGTCAGCGCTGGCGGCGGCGGCGGCCACCCAACGCCCGCTCACACGGCGCGGCACAGGCCGCAGTGTCAGTTTCACCACAGCCATGACCCGGACCGGCGACCTGCGTTGCGGCATGGGCCCCGGCCAGCGCGCTGACACCGAGGTGTTCTACATGGCCGGACGGCAACTGGCCCCCTTGTCCAAGGGACTGCTGGATGCCGGTTGGCCCCAGGACACGCTGGTGAGCGTGGTGTCACGTGCGGGCTGGCCTGACATGCGACACACCGTTCACAGTGTGGGAACACTGGACGAGGCCAGTGCCATCCACGCCGGACGCCCCACTTTGGTGATTGTTGGCGCCGGCGCCACCGAAATACCTGAACAACCCTTGACCCATATCGCCCTTTGCGGCGAAGGCTGATCAAGGTGGGGCACGTTTGCCCCGGTAAAATCCACCCTTACTTTTAACCGATACAAGAGACCTGTCATGACCCACGTCGTCACCGAAGCCTGCATCAAATGCAAATACACGGACTGTGTGGACGTGTGCCCGGTGGACTGCTTCCGCGAAGGCCCCAACTTCCTGGTCATCGATCCCGACGAGTGCATTGACTGCGCCGTGTGCATCCCCGAGTGCCCCGTCAACGCCATCCTCCCGGAAGAAGATGTGCCGGGCAACCAGCAGAAGTTCATCCAGATCAACGCCGACCTGGCCAAGAACTGGCCCAGCATCACCAAGCGCAAAGAAGCCTTGCCTGAAGCCGACGAGTGGAAAGACAAGACGGACAAGCTGGATCAACTGATCCGCTGAACGGCGCATGAGCATGCCGTCGATGGTGGACTCCGATGCCGTGGTCATCGGGGCCGGACCGGTGGGCCTGTTTCAGGTCTTCCAGTTGGGCTTGTTGGGCCTGAAGGCTCACCTCATTGACGTGCTGCCCGCAGTCGGCGGCCAGTGCGTGGCGCTGTACCCCGACAAACCCATTTACGACGTTCCCGGCGTGCCGCTGTGCACTGGCCGGGAATTGGCGCAACTGTTGCTGGCGCAGGCGCGGCCCTTTTTGCCCCTGGACCCGGTTTCCGGCGGGTGCGACCAGATTCACCTGGGCCAGTTGGTCAGCCAGATGCAGGCTGAAGCCGATGGCCGCTTCGTGGTGGAAACCGACCGGGGTTTGCGTCTACGCGCCCGTGCGGTGTTCGTCGCCGCTGGCGCCGGGGCTTTTGTGCCGCGCACGCTCAACCTGCCTGCGCTGGACGGCGCTGTGAATGTTCATTACCACCTGGACGACGCCACGGTCGCTTCGCTCAGCGGGCAACACGTGGTGATTTCAGGCGGGGGTGACGAGGCGCTGGGCGCCGTGCTGGCTTTGGCGGCCCTGCCTGCCGATCGTCGCCCTCACGCAGTGACCCTGCTGCACCGACGAGACCAGTTCCAGGCCGAGCAGGAACTGGATGCACAGGTGCGCAGCCTGCTGGCGAGCCAGCAAGTAAGCCTGGTGGTGGGCATGCCCACCGATGCGGTCGTGCAAGACGGACGGGTGACGGCGCTGAGCGTGCTGGGCCCAGACAGCGTGGCGCGCGACGTGCCCCTGGACCACCTGCTGGTGCGCCAGGGCATGAGCCCCAAGCTGGGGCCGCTCAGCCAATGGGGCTTGAGTCTGGAACGCAAACAGGTGAGCGTGTCTGCCGCCACGTTCGAGAGCAGCACGCCGGGCATTTACGCCGTGGGCGACATCAACACCTACCCAGGTAAAAAGCGCCTGCTGCTGTGTGGGTTCCACGAAGCCACGCTGGCCGCTCATGCGGCGGCAGCCGCCTTGAACCCTGAGGCACCGCAGCACCTGCTTTACACCACCACGAGCCCCCTGCTCCACCAGCGCCTGGGTGTTCATCAGGGGCATTGACTCAGCTTATTTGCACGCAGCCCGACTGAGCATAGAATGCGGCCTTCGCTAGGGGTGCGTGACTGATCAGACGATCGGCACACGCTGAGAGAGTCCCTTTGAACCTGAACGAGGTCATCCTCGCGTAGGGAAGCACAAGCCGAACCCAGACACACCGCCCCAGGTGTGTCTGCGCTCGCTGCAGCCCCACCGAGACGCCTCATCTGTCTTTGCCGTGGAGCTGTACAGAATGCGTCGTTTTCCTTCCCCCACCACCCATCGTCATCTGGCCCTGTCGCCATTGGCCGTGGCCGCTTGTAGCCTGTGCCTCAGCCTGGGTGTGCAAGCTCAGAACACCCCTGACGACGTATCCACCCTGCCCTCTGTTGGCGTGACAGCAGCTGCCAAGCGTCAGGCCAAGGCCAGCATTGCCGGGCTGGGCGATGGCCCGGCATGGCAGCAACCGGTGCAGGCGCAAACGTTCAGCGAGGAGATGCTGAAGGATGCGCAGGTGACGCGTCTGGCGGACCTGACCAAGCTGGATGCGAGTGTGAGCGACGGCTACAACACGATCGGCTATATCGATACGCTCACCGTGCGTGGGTTTGTGCTCGACAACGCGTACAACTATCGTCGTGAAGGCCTGCCCATCAGCGCCGAAACTCGAATTGGCCTGGAGAACAAAGCCGCAGTCGAGGTTTTCAAGGGCACCAGTGGGATTCAAGCTGGCGTCAGTTCGCCGGGTGGCTTGGTCAATTTTCTGGTCAAACGGCCAGAGGGTCGTGTTCGTTCAGCCACTTTCTCGGTTGACAACACTGGCGATGCGATGAGTGCCGTAGACCTGGGTGATCGCTTCGGGGAGCGTCGCCAGTGGGGCGTTCGCGTGAACGCGGCCATCGAGCGCCTGAACAGCCATGTGGATGACAGTGAGGGGCACCGTCGCCTCGCCGCGGTGGCCGTCGACCATGTGTTTGCGCCTGGGCAGGTGCTGGAAGCGGAAATCGAACACAGCTTCGCCAGCCAGCCCAGCATTCCGGGCTTCAGCATGCTGGGCACGAATCTCCCCTCCGCGAGTTCGATCGACCCGAGCATCAATCTGAACAACCAGCCCTGGACGCAACCGAGTCAGTTCCGCGGCACCACGGCGACCATTCGTTTGAAGAACGACTGGGGACAAAGCTGGCGCAGCACCGTCACCTATGGCGCGCAATATCTGAAATCGAATGACAGCGCCGCCTTCCCTTCAGGCTGTGACGCCGAGGGTGTTTACGACCGGTATTGTCAGGACGGAAGTTTTGACGTCTACGACTTCCGCTCGGATGACGAGAGCCGCACAACGCGCGCCTTCCTGGCGCAACTGGAAGGCAGCGTTGAAACCGGTAGCGTGAAGCATGACATCGGGGCGTCTTTCCTGCGCAGTGTGCATTTCAGCGATCTGCACATGGCATCGTTCAACTACCCACCGGTCGGCGTTGGCAACATCAGCGGCAACTTCCCTGACTTGCCAGAGGACCCGTCGCTTCAGTATCCGAATACCGATCGCCATGAGCGCAGCTCCGAGGTCACCCTGCGTGACGCAATGCAGTGGGGCAACTGGCGCGCCTGGATGGGCGTGCGTCATAGCCAGATCCGCCGCCAGGCCATTCGCGCCGACAACAGTTTTGTGACACCCGTGCTCCACAAGGCGGTCAACACGCCGTGGGCTGCACTGGGCTATACCGTCGCGCCTCAAACGCAGGCCTACGTGAGTTGGGGGGAAGGCATCGAACTGATGTACGCGCCGCGCAACACGGCGAATGCAGGTAGCCCGTTGCCTTTGTTCAAGAGCCGTCAGACGGAGGTTGGCCTGAAGGGACAGGTTCTGGGTGCCCGCGTCACTCACCATTGGAGCGTCAGCGCTTTCCGCATCAGCAAGCCCGAAGGTGCGACGACGCCCAGCGACGTCTACGTGGTGGACGGTACATCGCAGCATGTGGGGCTGGAGGGGGCTTGGCAAGGCCGCCGTGGCCCATGGGCCTGGGCAGGCAGTGCCATGCTGCTTGATGCCAAGCGCAAAGACAGCGTGTACGCCGCAAATCTGGCACCTACAAACGTGCCAGAGCGCCTGATCAAACTCTCCACCGGCTACACCTTCCAAACGCCCGCGTCCATCACGTTGCAAGGAGATCTGGTACACGAAGGGCGTCGTTGGGTGGACGTTGACAACACCACCCGAATCCCCTCCTGGACACGTATGGATCTGAGCCTGCGAACCACGCAGCAATGGCAAGGGCAAGCGGTGACATGGAAGCTGGCTGTCAAGAATTTGTTTGACAAGCGAGCCTGGCGTGAAGCTCCCACCAGCTTTGACCACATCTACCTGCTCCCGATGGCAGAGCGCACCATCACCGCCTCGGCCCAGATCGATTTTTGATCTGAATTCGTTGACGGGACGCGACAACATCTTGAGGTGCGAGAACAGAACATGCTATAGTTTCGTTCTCGGTTGATTGATGCAACGCAGACGTCAACCTGATCCCCGATAGCTCAGTTGGTAGAGCGCCGGACTGTTAATCCGTAGGTCCCTGGTTCGAGCCCAGGTCGGGGAGCCAAAATTAACATGACTTCGTGTGCCGATGCGAAGTCAGTCAGTCAGATTTGTTCCTCGATAGCTCAGTCGGTAGAGCGCCGGACTGTTAATCCGTAGGTCCCTGGTTCGAGCCCAGGTCGAGGAGCCAAAATTCGGTAGGAAATCAAAGGCTTGGTAGCGAACGCTCCCAGGCCTTTTTCCTTTGGCAACTTCTGTTTTCGTCGCGCCTGCCCGGCTCCAGAGTGCCCTGCCTCGCTGAAGGACACCTTGCCGCATCCTTTCCAATTCTTCACGGTTTGGGCTTGGCCGCCATGGCAGGCGAAGGCCGCGTCACCTTCTGGTCAAATGGGTGGAAGGCGTCGCCCACCGCATGCAGGATGCGCTTCACGTACTTGCGCGTTTCCTGATAAGGCGGCACGCCTTTGTAGCGCTCCACCTTGCCCTCACCGGCGTTGTAGGCGGCTGCCACCAAGGCCACGTCACCTTGAAAGTAGGCCAGCAGCCAGCGCAGGTAGGTGAGCCCGCCTCGGATGTTCTGGGCCGGATCAAAGGGGTTCTTGACGTTGAAACGCTCGCTGGTTTCGGGAATCAACTGCATGAGCCCCTGGGCATTCTTGGGCGACAGAGCCTGGGCGTTGAAGTTCGACTCGGCCGCCATGATGGCCAGGGCCAGCTGGGTGTCGACCTGATAGCGTGGCGCCAGCTTTTGCACCAGCTTCAGGATGTGACGCGGCGCGATGGACTCGTAATTGACGCCGGCCGCTGGAGACGGCTCGACCGCCTCGTTGACGGGGGCCGGGCGCAGGCATTCGGGCACCTCTTTGGTGGGGCCGCCCACCACGGTCAGCATGCTTTGCGCCTGAGGGAGCCCCTGCTCGGCGGCGGCCTGAAAGAAGTAGGCGGCGGTGACGTCGTCCCGCGCGCCGCCGCGGCCGTTGGCGTACATCCAGCCCAGGTTGTATTGGGCTTGGGCGTCGCCCAGGCGGGCGCTCTGGCAGTACAACTGGCGAGCCTGCTCAGGGTTGCGCTCAACACCCTCGCCGTGTTCGTAGGCGATGGCCAGCGTTCGCAAGGCCTCGGCCGATGGCGCAGGCGCCTCAAGCGCCCATGCTGGCGCCAGTACGGTGGCGCCGCACAAAGCCAGCCCACGGAGTATCCTCTTTGAACAAATCGGACGCATGTGTGCAGTATGCACACTTCGCTGGCTTTTGTGCAGGGTTTACCCAAGGCTTCCGGTGAGACCGGACAGCACTTGCGGCGGGGGCTCAGCGCACCAGTTTGGCTCGGATCAGGGTGATGGCCTGACGGGGCACGTAGACCTTGCCGGTCTGCTCAGCCAACACGACCAGCCCTTCCAGTTCGTGGGTCCGGTCTGCGGTCAGCAGCTCGTTCTTGTGGATGGGCAGACGAACCTCCTCGCCTTGGCGGTTGCGCACCCGCAAGACCGGGTTGGCTGCCTGGGTGCGATCCAGCTCTGTCTGCAAGCCCAGCGCCGCCAGCGAAGGCACCGCCTCGACGAACAGGCGCTCCTGAAGCGCCTTCAGGTCGAAGCCCATGACGCGGGCCATGTGGTGCGCCAGGGCGGTGTTCTCCCACAGGCCGCTCACCTGCCCAGGGCCAAAGCTGTGCATGAACGGGTCGCCGCCCGTGTGGCCGTTGGTCGTCCAGCCCACGCCGGCGCGTGATGACAGCATGGGGCCCAGCACGTACTGCAGGCGCCAGGCTTGCGGGGGTGCGGTCTGGATGGCCTGCACTTCTTGCGCGCTCAGGTCCTCGACACCCCAGTGGCGGGCCAGCACGTCGCGAATGTGGGCCTCGGACTTGTCCTGAGCCATGAGGCGGGCCAGGCCGTCACCTGTCAGGGTGGCGCGTCGCAGCGGGGTGACCACGCTGTCGTCGTCGGTGGTGGCGTACTGCTTGGCCTCGCGTCGGCCAATGGTCAGGCCGCCATTGCCGTGGTCAGAGGTGCTGATGATGAGCGTCTGGCCATCGGCGCGCGCGAAGTCCAGCGCCACTTTGACGGCCTCGTCATAGGCGCTCAGGTCGCCGATCACGCCCGTGGGGTCGTTGGCGTGCGCCGCCCAGTCGACCTTGGAGCCTTCCACAAACAGGAAGAAGCCGTGACGCCGCCCCTTGTCGCTGCGCGAGAGCACCTCGATGGCCTTGCGGGTCATCTCGGCCAGGGAGGGCTGGTCAGGGGCGAGTTGGGCACGGTCGAGGTCGTAGACCATGTCATCGGCCGCAAACATGCCGAACAGCTTGGTGCCGGTGGCGGCCTGCATCTGCGCGCGGGTGCGCACGTAGTCATAGCCCTTGCCTTGCAGCACGCGAACGAGGTCTTCATTGTCCGGCCGGGCGCCGCGGCCATCGGCCATGGGCAGCAGGTACTGTTCACCGCCGGCCAGGACCACGTCGATGCTTTGGTAGACCTGCTGCTCGCCGATGTCGCTGTAGCGACCACGATCGTGGGTGTGCGCGCTGAACGCGGCGGGCGAGGCGTGCTGGATGTTGGCGGTGGCAACCAGGCCGGTGGCACGGCCGGTGAGGCGCGCGCCCTCCAGCACGGTGGGCAGCGGCGCGTAGGCCTGTGCCGGGTTGGCGTCCACGCCTGCGATGGTCACCCGCCAGGGGGCCACGGCAATGCCCTTGTCGGTGCCTTTGCGTCCGGTGGCAAACGCCGTGCCACCTGGGGCCGAGTCGGTGATGATGGAATCGGCGCCATAGGTCTGCACGGCGCCGGTGAGGATGCCATCTGACGCCAGCCGGGCGCCCTTGACCCAGCGTGTCAGGGCCCAGGCTTCGTTGGGGGTGCCGTCGCTCATCATGAAAATGACGTTGCGAACCGGCGGCGGGGTGGCGCTCGCCTGGGTGTGTGACAGCGGCGCATGACCACAGGCGGCCAGGGCGGCGCCCAGCGCAAGCGTCAGCAGGATGCGAGGAGAGCGCACGCGCATGAGCGAGCCCCGACTTTCAGCGCTGCGGCGACGCCACACGAGCCCAGCTGCCGTCAGGCTGCCAGACCTCGATGACGCAGTCGGAGGACGGCACGGGGTCGATGGTGCCGTACCACTCGGAGATGGCCGCGCCGCAGGCCTGCGCCTGCTGGGCCAGGGTCTGCCAGCGGTCTTTGCTGATGCGAGCGTGCTTGCGCAAGGTCTCGCCGGTCAACAGGCTGCGAGGCGGCACGCCCAGGCGGTACACGCCGTTGCCAAGTTGGCGCATCACCTCCAGCGTCGGGGGCTGGGCCACGCCGTTCACTTCCAGGCGCTTGGCCGCTGAGGGCTCGTAGCGCTGGTTCAGCGAGAACCACACCAGCGGGCATTCCACGGCGGGTGTGTCGGTCTGGTCGTGGGGCAGGATGTGCCCGTTTTCGAGGATGCGCAGCAAATGGCTGCCCAGCGTGTAGTGCCAGGCGAGCAAGGGAGCGGAGTCTTGTTTCATCAATGCAGGGTTCAGCGCCACGGCATCACGGGCACGGTGGAGATGCTGTTGGCCGGGGCGCCGTCGATCAGCTTGCGGCTGATACCAAGGTAAACAAGCGTGCTGTGCTTGGCATCCCACATGCGCACGACGCGGGTTTCTTTGAACAGGATGGAGGTGTCTTCACTGAAGACGGTTTCGTTCTCGGGCAGCTTGGCCGGGAGTGTGATGGGCCCGGTCTGGCGGCAGGCCAGGGAGAACTGGCTGGGGTCTTCGGCCAGACCGAACGTGCCCTTGACGCCGCCTGTGCGGGCCTGGCTGACGTGGCAGGTGACGCCCGGCACCTTGGGGTCGGCAAAGGCTTCGACGCACACCTTGTGGTTGGCGCCCCAGAACTTCCACGCGGTGGTCACGCAACCCACGGTTTCCGCTTGAGCGGAGGTGAGCGATGCGAGGAGCAACAGGGGCGCGAGGGCGGCATGGATTTTCATGGGTGCATCATATTCCGCTCTGCCCCCAACTTGTCACGGTGTGGGGTCACTCGCTTGCTTTACGGTTCGTTCACATGACTCGGTCAGAATCTGCACAACCGCCTCACACCTGAATCATGATGTCTGTTTCTGCTTTCGGCGCCTTTGCGCGCTCCGCCCGCCCTGCTCCCATCTACGCGCGCCCTGCCCTGTGGCTTGCGCTGTGGGCCGCACTGACGATGTCGGCCTGTGGCGACCAGGCAGACGAGGCGAAGCCGGGCAAGAAAGAGCCCACCACCGTGGGCGTGCTGGTGTTGAAGGCCGAGGCGCAGGCACTGAGCACCGAGTTGCCTGGTCGCACGGTGGCGGTGCAGGCCGCCGATGTGCGTCCGCAGGTGAGCGGCATCATCCGCCAGCGTCTGTTCAATGAGGGTGAGACGGTGAAGGCCGGCCAGGCGCTGTACCAGATCGATGCGCGGACGTATGAGGTGGCCGTGGCGAGTGCCAAGGCCGCCCAGGCCAAGGCGCAGGCGGCGGCACGGTTGGCTGCATTGAACTTCAAACGCAACGCCGACCTGGTGAAGCAGCAGGCCGTCAGTCAGCAGGTGTTTGAGGAAAGTCAGGCGGCCGTGCAACAGACGGCGGCGGAGTTGTCTGCCGCGCAGGCTGCCCTGGCCCAGGCACAGATCAATCTGGACTACACCCGCATCGTGGCACCGATTGGCGGGCGGGTGGGCTTGTCCGACGTCACGCTGGGCGCCCTGGTGACGGCCAATCAGGCGGCCGCACTGACCCAGATCACGCAGCTGGACCCGATGCACGTGGACATCACGCAGTCGAGCACCGAGGTGCTGCGCCTGCAGCGTGACCTGGCCGCCGGGCACTTCGAGCGTCACCCTTCGGGGGCGGCGCAGGTGCGCATCGTGCTCGAAGACGGCAGCGTCTACCCGCATGCCGCCACCTTGAAGTTTGAAGGGGTGAGCGTCAACACCTCGACGGGCGCCATCACCTTGCGCGCCCAGGTGCCGAACCCCGACCGGGTGCTGCTGCCGGGCATGTATGTGCGGGCGCGCCTGACGACCGGCTTGGTGCCCAACGCCCTGCTGGTGCCGCAGCAGGCGGTCAAGCGTGAGCTCAGCGGCAAGGCCAGCGTGCTGGTGGTGACGCCAGACAGCAAGGTAGAACACCGGCCGATCGAGGTGGCCGAGGCCGTGGGGCAGCACTGGCGCGTGCGCAGTGGCGTGAAGGCCGGTGAAGCCATCGTGATGGACGGGCTACAGCGCATCAAGCCTGGCGACACGGTGAAGACGGTGAACGTGGCGGACACGGGGGCGGACACGGGGGCGGATACGGCGGCGAATACGGGGGCGGCCAAGGTGACGGACAAGGCCGGGGCAGCGTCCCAGCCGGCGTCGGCCACACGCTGAGGGCCGGGGTCATGGCGCATTTCTTCATCAACCGGCCCATCTTTGCGTGGGTGATCGCCATCGTCATCATGCTGGGCGGCGGGCTGGCCCTGCAGACCTTGCCGATTGAGCAGTACCCGGACATCGCCCCACCGCAGGTCAGCATCAGCGCGACCTACACGGGCGCCTCGGCCGAGACGGTGGACAGCTCCGTGTCGCAGGTGATCGAGCAGCAGCTCAAGGGCATCGACAACCTGCTGTACATGTCGTCCACCAGCGACGCGGCGGGCAGCTCACGCACCACCCTCACCTTCTTGCCTGGCACGAATGTGGACCTGGCGCAGATGCAGGTGCAAAACAAGCTGCAGCAGGCGATGTCACGCCTGCCGCCAGCGGTGCAAAGCCGTGGGGTGACGGTGACGAAGGGCGGCAACGACTACATGATCGTGTACCACTTCACCTCGTCTGACCCGGATGTGAGCGCGGTGGATGTGGGGGACTTCCTCACCTCCAACCTGGTGGACGTGATCGGGCGCGTGGACGGGGTGGGCGAGGTGCAGGTATTCGGCACCAACTACGCCATGCGGATCTGGATGGACCCGGCCAAGCTGGAGAAGTACGCGCTGATGCCGTCGGACATTGCCAGCGCCATCCAGGCGCAGAACACGCAGGTGTCAGCGGGCAAGCTGGGCGACCTGCCGGCGCTGCCCGACCAGCAGCTCAATGCCACGATCACGGCGCGCAGCAAGCTGCAGACGGTGGAGCAGTTCGAGAACGTGCTGCTGAAGTCGGCACCCGATGGCTCGGTGGTGCTGCTGAAGGATGTGGCACGGGTGGAGCTGGGCAGCGACAACGCCAATGCGGCCTCGCTGCGCAATGGCATGCCCGGCGCCGGGATGGGGATCATTCTGGCCGACGGGGCCAATGCCATGGCGGTGGCCGACGCCGTGCACGCCAAGGTCAAGGAGTTGGCACCCTACCTGCCACCGGGCCTGACGCCGTTTGTGACACGTGACTCCTCACCGTTCGTGCGTGCGTCGATCAACGAGGTGGTCAAGACGCTGCTGGAGGCGATGCTGCTGGTCTTCTTGGTGATGTACCTGTTCTTGCAGAACTTCCGCGCCACCTTGATTCCGGCAATTGCGGTGCCGGTGGTGCTGCTGGGCACCTTCGGCGTGCTGTCGCTGGCGGGCTACTCCATCAACATGCTGACGATGTTCGCCATGGTGCTGGCCATTGGCCTGCTGGTGGACGATGCCATCGTGGTGGTCGAGAACGTCGAGCGGGTGATGAGCGAAGAAGGCCTGCCGCCCAAGGAGGCCGCCCGCAAGTCGATGCGCGAGATCACGCCGGCCCTGATCGGCATTGGCGTGACCCTGTCAGCGGTGTTCATCCCGATGGCGTTTTTCGGCGGCTCGACCGGGGTGATCTACCGGCAGTTCTCGGTGACCATCGTGGCGGCCATGGCCTTGTCGGTGTTTGTGGCGCTGACGCTGACGCCGGCCTTGTGCGCCACGATGCTCAAAGCCGTTCCCAAGGGGCAGCACGGGGCCCATGGCGGCGCTCCGCGCACAGGCCTGCTGGGCCTCAATGACCGCTTCTTCCAGTGGTTCAACCATCACTTCGACCGCAGCTCGCGCCGCTACCAGAGCGGTGTGGGTGGGTGGCTGCGTCGCAGCAAGCGTGTCGCTCTGGTCTATCTGTTGCTGTGCGGGGTCACGGCGGTGCTGTTTTTGCGCTTGCCCACGTCCTTTCTGCCCAACGAGGACCAGGGCTTCGTGCAGATCCAGATCAACCTGCCGGCCGGCGCCTCCGATGCCCGCCTGCGCGGGGTGATCAAGGAGATCACCGCGTACATGGCCGAGCAACCGGATGTGGTGAGCTTCAATGCGGTCATCGGCCGAGGCGGGGATCAGAGTTCGGCGCGCGGCTTCATCCGCTTGAAGGACTGGAGCGAGCGGCCGAACCCCGAGCAGCACGCCCAGGAGATCGCGCGCAAGGCGACCCGGGACCTGGCCAAGATCCGCGACGCGCGCATCATCGTGAGCCTGCCGCCTGCGGTGCGGGGCCTGGGAAGCACGGCGGGTTTCAACTTCCAGCTCAAGGACCTCAATGGCCTGGGACACGAAGCGCTGACGCAGGCCAAGGACACGCTGTTGGCCAAAGCGCGGGAGCGCGATGACGTGATGATCAATGTGCGCTCGACGAACCTGGACGACACGGCCCAGCTCGGCGTGCTGATCGACGACCGCAAGGCGGCAGCGCTCGGACTGTCCACATCGGACGTGAACGCGGTGCTGAGCAGCGCGCTGGGGGGCACGTATCTGAACGACTTCCTGCACAACGGGCGGGTCAAGCGGGTGTACATGCAGGGCGATGCGCCTTTCCGCATGCTGCCGCAGGACATCGGCGACTGGACCGTGCGCAACAAGAACGGCGAGATGGTGCCCTTCTCGGCGTTTTCCGAGGCGACGTGGACGGGTGGGCCGCCCGAGGTGCGGCGCTACAACGGCAGCCCGGCCTTCGAGTTCACTGGCTCGACCCCGGCGGGCGTGAGCACGGGCGACGCGATGTCCGCCATCGACGAGATGATGAAGGACATGCCGCTGGGCATTGCGCACGAGTGGACGGGCGCCTCGCTCCAGGAGCGGCTGTCGGGCGAGCAAGCCCCTCTGCTCTACGCCATCTCCATCCTGTTCGTGTTCCTGTGCCTGGCCGCGCTGTACGAGAGCTGGACGGTGCCCTTGTCGGTGATTTTGTCGGTGCCGCTGGGGGTGGTGGGCGCGCTGATCTTCACCGGCGCCCGCGAGTTTGCCAACGATGTGTACTTCCAGGTGGGCCTGTTGACCACGGTGGGCCTGGCCTCGAAAAACGCGATCCTGATCGTGGAGTTCGCCACCAAGCTGCAGGAAGAAGGCCGTGCGGTGTTCGACGCCACGCTGGAAGCTGTGCGGCTGCGCCTGCGCCCGATCATCATGACCTCGCTGGCGTTCGGCTTCGGGGTGATCCCCTTGGCCATTGGCACCGGCGCGGGGGCTGCAGGCCGCCAGGCCATCGGTACCGCCGTGCTGGGCGGCATGGTGTTTTCGACCGTGCTGGGCCTGTTCTTCGTGCCGGTGTTCTTCCTGCTGGTGCGCAGCTGGTTCAAGTCCAGGCCGGCCAACGCCAGCTGAACCTGACCTGGGCCAGCCGAACCACCGGCACCCTCAGCTGTCGGTGACGGAGCTGACTGGATCGGCTGGGATCGTTTCGCGGAACGGTGGGGTCTCGGTCGCGTTGGTGGGCGTGGGCGCGAGGTCGGACAGCGCGGACAGCCGCTGTGAGGCCTTGTGGCCCTGCTCGACGGCGCGGCGCAGGTCGCTCAGGCGGGCCAGCCAGTCGTAGACGGTGGAGACCGGGAACTGGCCGCTGGCACCAGCCTGCAGCAAATGGGCCTTGGTGGTCTGGTAGGTGTCTTCGAAGGCCTCGCGGGCTTCGCTCGCCAGCCACTTGCCCTCGGCCGATCGGCCCTCGCTCTCCGGGTCGGCAGACTTGAAAAAGGCCAGCGCCGCGATGAAGACCGGCGCCACCGCGCTGGGCAGGTCAGCGGCGGGGGCGGTCAGGTTCGCCGGCGCGCTGGCGTGGAGCGTGGATGCGGCGCTCGCTCCCACCTCCATGGTGCGCACATCGTGCGCACCCAGCACCCCGACGTGGTACATCACCCGCGACAGGGTGTCGAAGTGGGTGGCAATGCGCAGCAGCTCGGGCAGTTTGTCGGCCACGTCCCGGTGTAGCTGCTGACGACTCATCTGGCTGACGAAGCTGCCGATGTCCTTTTGCAGGTGCTCCACCACCGCGAGCTTGCGCGCCAGCTTGGTCTCGGCCTGTGGGGCAGGCACGGTGCGGGGCAAGCTGGTGGGGTTGAGCTGGGTGGCCTCGGTGGCCAACTGCAGCGCCAGATGCCCCATCCGGGCCAGCTCACGACGCAAAGCCTGCAGGGCCAGCGCCGGCACGGACGCGACGTTGAGGTCAAGGTAGTGCGGCCGCAGCTCGTCTTCTTCCACCGTCTGGAAGCGCGATTGCAGGAAGCGCACCAGCGGTGTGGACAGCGGCCACATCAGCAGCACGCCCAGCGCGTTGAACGCCGAGTGAAAGATCACCAGCTGGGTGACCGGGTTGCCGTCGCCGACAAAATGGATGCCAACGTACTGAATCAGTCTCAGCAAGGGGGACAGCAGCGCGAACGCCACCAAGGCCGTGACCACGTTGAAAAACACGTGCGCCGCCGCCAGGCGCCGTGCATTGGGCGTGGCATTGATGGCCGCCACGATGCCGGTCAGTGTGGTGCCGACGTTGGCCCCGATCACGATGGCCGCACCGATTTCGAGCGGGATCATGCCCCCGGCCACGGCCGTGAGCACCACGGTGAGGGTGGCAGCCGAGGCCTGCAAGACCACGGTCAGGAGCAGGCCCACGAGCACCGCCAGCAGCATGCCGCCGAGGTCGCGCCCCATCTCGGGCAAGGCATCCGGCCCCAGGCCGCCAAAGCCCTCCTTGAGCAGGTCGATGCCCAGGAACAGCAGGCCAAATCCGGCCAGCGTGCCGCCGAGCCCGCCGCGCCGGGTGCCCTCCCCTGACAGCTTGAGGGCCATGCCCACCCCGATGAAGGGCAAGGCAAAGGCGTCGATCTTGAACTTGAACCCAATGAGCGCCACCAGCCAACCGGTGACCGAGGAGCCCAGGTTGGAGCCAAACACCACCCACAGCGCCGACGTGAAGCTCAGCAAACCCGCGTTGACAAAACCGATGGCGGCCACCGTCATGGCGGTGGAGGACTGCACCAGGGCGGTCACCAGGATGCCCGTGAGCAGGCCATACAGACGCGTGCGGGTCCACGCCGCCAGGATGCGCTCGAGCGCGCCCCCTGCGGCGAGCTTGAGCCCGTCGGTCAGCATGGTCATGCCCAACAGGAACAGACCAATGCCACCGAGGAGATTCACGAGCAACAACATGGGAGGGGGAGCCTCTGCTTTCTGGTCATCAGGACATCACAAGGGACGCCATCTTGCCACGCCCACCCTGCCGGGGGGCTTCGGGATGATGCCCATGCGGGGTCCGGCGTCAGTCGGCCAAGGGCGCGCGCCGCTCCAGCGCCTCCAGGCCGCGCCGATCGGCCGCCAGTTTGACGGCATCGTCGATGCTCCGCACCGTCAACTGCGTGGCTGGCAAGTCGGCGCGCTGCAAGACCTCGTGGGCGTGGCGCTTGAGGCGCGCGAGCAGCACACGCTGCCCAGCCCGGTCCAGGTCTTGGCAGAGGTCGCGCAGGGCTTCCACACTGGTGCCATCCAGATCGGGGGACTCTTCCAGGCTGAGGATCAGGGTGTGCCAACCCGGGCGGTGACGCAGCACATGTCGCACCTGCCCCAGCAGGCTTTCAACGTTGGCGAAGAACAGCGGGGCTTCTGGACGCAGGATCACCAGGCCCTCCTCCTGCGTGGCCTGCGGGTAGATGGCCCGGTCGATGAAGTCGTGGGTGTCATCCATGCGCCCCAGCTCCACCACCCTGGCCTGCGCCAACCCGCGCAGGGTCATGAACAGGCTCACCCCGATGGCCAGCAGCAGGCCGTCGAGCACCCCCAGCCACAGCACGGCGGCCACAGCGGCCAGGGCGATGAGGCGGTCGCGGTGCCACATGAAGTACGGCTGAAAGATGCGCGGGTGCAGCATGTGACTGAGCGCGTACACCACGATGGCGGCCAGCACGGGCTCGGGCAGGTCTTCGATGAAAGGCAGCAGCGTGAGCACCACGATGAGCAGAACCCCGGCGGCAAACAGCCCGGACCACTTGGTTTTGGCGCCGCTGGCCTCGTTGGCCACACTGGCGGAGTAGCCCGCCCCCACCGGCATGCCGTGCAGCAGGCTGCTGAACACATTGGACACGCCCAGGGCAAGCAAGTCACGGTTGGGCTCGTTGCGGTCGCCGTGGCGCAAGGCCAGCGTGCGGATCGAGCCATACGACTCGGCGTACAAGATGAGCACCATGGCCACAGCCAGCTCACCCAGACGCAACCACTGGATGCGGGTGAGTTCGGGCACCGCATACAGTTCCAGGTTGACCTGGATGTCACCCACGCGGATCACGTCCCACTCTGCCAAGGGGCCCCAGCGTTGCAGCACGATGCCTAACACCATCACCACCAGGGCGACCGGCACATGCTGCTTGAGGCGCCCCAGCACCAGCATGAGGACCAGGGCGCTGCCCCCCACAGCAAGGCTGGGCAGATGCCAGTGGTCGATCTGCCGCAGGAGCTCGGGCAGCAGGTGCTGCAGATCGGGCGCCTGAATGTGCAGGCCCACCAGCTTGGGGCCTTGCTTGAGGATGATGACCAGGGCCAGCCCGAAGGTGAACCCACGCAGCACAGGCTTGGCGATGAAGGCCGAGACGCCCCCCACCCGGGCCGCCGCCCCCACCAGAAACAGCACCCCCGTGAGCAGCACCAGCCCGGAGGCCATCGCAAAACGCAAGGTCATATCGGCCCCGGCCAGGCTGCCCGTGGCCGCAAACAACACCGCCGCCGATGAGGATGTGGCCGAAACAATGGCAAAGCGGCTGCTGCCCAGCAGGCCATAGCAGAGCAGGCCCACAAACAGGGCCATGACCCCGGCCTGGGGTGGCATGTTGCCAATACCGGCGTAGGCCACCGCCTCGGGCAAGAGCAAACCGGCCACCGACAAACCGGCGACCAGGTCTCGCCAGGTCGGCTGCCCCGGCGACCAGCGCTGCCACCAGTAAGCCAGGGTGTGGGTCACCATCACAGGTCCCGCTGCAGGCACTCACCCGCGCGGCTGGAGAAACGCTCCAGGGCGGTCTGGCGTTCGATGTCGATGCGGGCCGAACGCCCGCCGTACACGTCTTTCTTGAGCCACTCGCACTCCGCCTCCAAGGCGGCGGGGTTGCCCACCTGCGTGTGCCAGACCTTGCGTTCGGCGTCCCAGCGGTAGCCTCGGGCGCGCAAGGCATCCTTGCTCGAGAACGGGGAACCCGTGGCCTGGACTCGGTAGCTGGTGGCCTGTGCCGCAGCGAGCAAGCGGGCCAGACCGGTCTCCCCGGTGTTGGGCAAGGGCGCCGCCAGAACGGCCAGCAAGGCGTGGCAGTCCATCTCGGCGCGGTGGGCGTCGTAGAAGAAGCCCAGCTCGTGCGCCAGGAACTCCAGCTTGGCCGAGCCCCGGCCTTGCGCCTGCCAGTCGATCTCGGCCACGGAACAAGCCCAGGGCAGCTTGGCAAACGCCGGCAGGCGGTTTTCCATGAAGCCCCGATCAAAGCGGGCGTTGTGGGCAATGACCAGGTCCACCCCGGCCATCAGCTCGGCCACGCGCGCTTCGTTCAGGCGTTTGCCAGCCACCATGGCATCGGTGATGCCCGTCACGCGGGTGGCCTCGGCCGGAATCGGGCGGCCGGGGTCTTCCAGCTCATCAAACACCTCTTGCACCTGCAAGGGCAGTCCGGTGGCCTTGTCCACGTCCACCAGAATCAGGGCCAGTTCAATGAGGCGATCCTTGCTGCTGTCCAAACCGGTGGTTTCGGTGTCCAGAATCAGCACCTTGGCGATCTCGCCCTGGCGCTTGTGGCCGAACTCGCGCCGGGGCTTGAGCCGGCGCAGCACCCGGTAGTCGGGATGGCCGTCGAGCACCTCGGCCATGGCCTCGGGGTCGGCGAAGCTGGCGTCCAGCAAAGGCGTGGGGTTGGGGGTGCGGGCCATGGTGTCACTCCCCCTGCATCAGAGAGTCCAGCGTCATCTCGAACGCCGGGCCGAAGGTGTCGAGGAAGTAGCGCAGCTCGGGGGTCATGTGCTCGTCCAGCTTGGCGCGCACCTGCTGGGCGGCTTGCTCGAACTCCTGGTTGCCGTAACGCAATTCGGCGCGGCACTTGAGCCAGGCGGCCAGGCGGTCGGCCGACTTGACCAGACGCGCCTCGTGTTCAGGCCACACGTGGTGGTCCATCGCCCCCTGGATGGCGGGCTGCAAGGCGGCGGGCAGCAACTGCAGCATCTCGGCACACACCTCGCCCTCCAAGTGCTGAGTGGCATGGCGCATGGCGGGCGAGTACTTCACCGGCGTGGGCAGGTCGCCGGTGATGGCTTCGGTGGCGTCATGGAACAAGGCGCGCGTGGCCACCGCATTCGGGTCCACGTCGTTGCCCAGCACATCGCGGCTGATGACGGCCAGGGCGTGGGCCAGCACGGCCACTTCCCAGCTGTGCTGCGCCACGTCTTCTTCGACCGCATTGCGCATCAGGCCCCAGCGCTTGATGAAACGCAGGCGCGACAGGTGGGCGTAAAAGGGGCTGTGGGGTGCGGGAGACTGAGACATGGGCACGCAGGGACGCAAACAGGGTCGACAAAGGGCTCTCATCTTCACCCAAAAAGACGCCGCTGAATGGCCCGTCGAGCAGACTTGTAGGGGGGGCACGCCTGGCGCACAATGAAGCGGTCCCCACCACCCACTTCTTCATGTCGGACGACATTGGCAAATACATCGTCATCAGCTTCGTGTTGCTGTTTGGCGTGCTGGCCTGGCGGGCTTGGCAGATTCACCAGCACAGCCCGGAGTGGCCCTATGTGATGGGGGAGGTGACGCTGTCGCGGGCCTACTCACAAAACGACTTTGGCGAAGACCTCGGCACACCCAATCACCGCTGGCAGACCGAAGTGCAGTACCGCTACGAGGTCAACGGCATCCCGATGACGGGCAAGCGGCTGCGCGCGTTTGGGCGCCACCACTTCACCCAGGAGGAGGCCGAGGCCGAGATTGCCCCCTTCCCTGTGGGCAAGCAGGTGAAGGTGTACTACGACCCGGCCAAGCCGGGCACGAGTGTGTTGATACCGGGCTGACGCCAGATTTGCCACGCAGGCAAAGGCCTTCTTGCATACCCTGCAGGGTATTTGTATACTCTGTCAGACATTCAAACAAGGAGCCGTCGATGGCCACCCGCTTCGCACGACACTGTTGCCTCTCTGCCGCCCTGTTGCTGACCCTGAGTGCCTGGGCGCCCGCTCGTGCCGAAACGCCCGCCACACGGCCGGTGTCCACCTTGAAGCTGCAGGGGCAGACCCAAGGCACGGAGCGTCAATGGGATGGGGTGATCGAGGCCGTGCGCCAGAGCACCGTGGCGGCCCAGGTGCCCGGCAACGTCACCGCCTTGCTGGTCAAGGCCGGTGACACGGTGAAGGCGGGCCAGGTGCTGGCGCGCATCGATGCCCGCGACACCACCGCCGGCCTGCTGCGCAGCCAGGCCGATGTGGCCCAGGCCGAAGCACAGTTCAACAATGCCCGGCTGCAATGGGAGCGCAGCCAGTCATTGAAGGCGCAAGGCTTCATCAGCGATGCCGCCCTCGACAGCGCCCGTGCGCAATGGCAGGCGGCCCAGGCCGGTGTGGCCGCTGCGCGGGCAGGTCGCTCGCAAGCGGCCCTGGCGCAAGGTTTTGCCACGGTGACCGCCCCGTTTGACGGGCAGGTGCTGTCCACCCACATTGAAATGGGTGACCTGGCCGCACCGGGCCGCCCCATCCTGACGCTCTACGCACCCCGCCCGATGCGCGCGGTGGTGCAGGTGCCGGCCTCGCAGGCTGACCAGGTCCGCACCGCCCAGCGCATTGAAGTGGCGCTGCCCACCCCGGGTGGCGCGACCACCTGGCTGCGGCCCACCCAGGTCGTGGCCCTGCCAGGTGCCGACCCCGTGTCCCAGACGGTGGAATGGCGGCTGGACCTGCCGGACACAGCCGCCCGCCCTGGCCAGAACGTGCGGGTGCGCTTTGCCGAACTGCGCAACGACCCCGCGAACGCCGCCTCCACGGCGTCGCAACTGACCGTGCCCGCCTCGGCGGTGCTGCGCCGGGGTGAGTTGACCGCCGTGTACGTGGTGCGTGGGGGCCGCTTCATGCTGCAGGCCGTGCGCACCAGCACCCCCGCCACCTCACCCGGCCCCATCACGCTGCTGAGCGGTGTGCGCCCCGGTGACATCATCGCGGCCGACGCCTTGAAGGCCGGCCTTGCCAACGCCATCCCCGCCAAGCCATGAGCCAGCGCCCCGACACCCCCACGCCAGGGCTGGGCATCTCCGGCCGACTGGCTCGCGCCTTCCAGGACAACGCGATGACCCCGTTGCTGGCAATCGTGGCCATGCTGCTGGGGCTGTTTGCCGTGCTGGTGACGCCGCGCGAGGAAGAGCCGCAGATCAACGTCACGATGGCGAACGTGATGGTGCCCTTCCCCGGGGCCTCCAGCACCGACGTGCAGAACATGATTGCGCGGCCTGCCGAGCAGGTGCTCAGCCAGATCGCCGACATCGAGCACACCTATTCCGTCTCCCGCCCGGGCATGGCGGTGATGACCGTGCAGTTCAAGGTGGGCGTGCCGCGCACCGAAGCCCTGGTGCGCCTCTACGACGTGCTGAACGCCAACCAGGACTGGCTGCCCCGCAACCTGGGCGCCCTGCCCCCCATCGTCAAACCCAAGGGCATTGACGACGTGCCCGTGCTGGGCGTGACGCTGTGGAGCCGCGACCACCAGTCGGGACTGGAACTGGAGCGCGTGGCCCGCACGCTGGAAGCTGAACTCAAGCGCGTGCCCGGCACCCGCGAGGTACAGACCATTGGCGGCCCCGGCCAGGCCGTGATGGTGACGGTGGACCCCAGCCGCCTGCGCGAGCGCGGTGTCGATCTGGGCCGCCTGCAACAATCTTTGGGCGCGGCCAACCTGAGCCTGCCCTCTGGCGCGGTGCTGGCCCCGCAGGCCGATGGCCGCAGCCAGTTGCTCACCATCGAGACCGGCGAGTTCCTGCGCTCTGCCGACGATGTGCGCCAACTGGTGGTCGGCGTGCACCAGGGCAAGCCCGTGTACCTGCACGAAGTGGCCCAGGTGGAAGCCGGTGCGCAGCAGGCCAGCCGCCATGTCTGGTACACCCCCGGGCAGACGCCTGCCGACACGCCCGAGGCGGCCTCTGCGCCGGCCCCTGGTGGGGCCTACCCGGCTGTCACCCTCATCGTGACGAAAAAGCCCGGCCAGAACGCCGTGGACGTGGCCCGTGCCGCCCGCGATCGCCTGGACAACCTGCGCAACACCGTGGTGCCGGCCGATGTGGAGGTCACCATCACCCGTGACTACGGCGTGACCGCCGAGGAAAAAGCCAACAAGCTGATTCAGAAGCTGGCGTTTGCCACCGGCTCGGTGATCCTGCTGGTGGGTTTTGCCCTGGGCCGACGCGAAGCCGTGATCGTGGGCGCCGCCGTGATCCTCACCCTCACCGCCACGCTGTTCGCGTCGTGGGCCTGGGGCTTCACGCTCAACCGCGTCTCGCTGTTCGCCCTGATCTTCTCGATCGGCATCCTGGTCGACGACGCCATCGTGGTGGTCGAGAACATCCACCGTCACCAGCAACTCACGCCCGGCAAGCCGCTGCGCGAGATCATCCCCGTGGCCGTGGACGAAGTCGGTGGCCCTACCATCCTGGCCACGCTGACCGTGATCGCAGCCCTGCTGCCCATGGCCTTCGTGAGCGGCCTGATGGGGCCGTACATGAGCCCCATCCCCATCAACTCCAGCCTGGGCATGGCCCTGTCGCTGGGCATCGCCTTCACGGTGACCCCGTGGCTGGCGCTCAAGTTGATGAAGTCGCACGCCGGGGCACACGGTGCCGCGGAGGGCTCAGGCGATGACACGCCGCATGCCCCCACCGGCCTGGCCGCCCGCTTGCAGCGCGTCTTTCACCGCGTGCTCATGCCCTTGCTGGTGCACCGTGGCAAGCGCTGGGCCATGGGTCTGGGCATTGTGGCCGCGCTGATGGTGTCGGTGGCGCTGACCACCATCCCCTCGTCGGGCCTGGGCGTGGTGCTCAAGATGCTGCCCTTCGACAACAAGAGCGAGTTCCAGGTGGTGCTGGACATGCCCGCTGGCACGCCAGTGGAAGACACCTCTGCCGCACTGCAGGACATGAGCGCCTTCCTGGCCCAGCAGCCCGAGGTGCTGGACGTGCAGGGCTATGCCGGCACCGCTTCGCCCATCACCTTCAACGGCCTGGTGCGCCAGTACTACCTGCGTGCCGATGCCGAGCAAGGCGACCTGCAGGTCAACCTGGTCGACAAGGCCCACCGCGACGAGCAAAGCCACCCCATTGCCCAGCGCCTGCGCACCGGGCTGGAAGAGATCGCCACCCGCCACGGCGGACGCATCAAGGTGGTGGAAGTGCCGCCCGGCCCGCCGGTGATGTCGCCCTTGGTGGCTGAAATCTATGGCCCAGACGAAGCCGGCCGCCAGCAACTGGCCCAGCGCGTGGCGAAGGCCTTTGCCGACACCCCCGACATCGTGGGCGTGGACACCAGCCTGAAGGAGAACGCCGAGCGCGTGTTCCTGCGCGTGCAGCGTCAGCGTGCGGAGTCCCTGGGCATTCCGGTGGCCGTGGTGGCACAGGCAGTGCAAGCCGCCCTGTCAGGGGCCGATGCCGCTTACCTGCATGACGGGCAATCCAAGCTGCCCGTGCCCGTGCGCATTCAACTGCCGCGTGAATCCCAAGTAGGTCTGGACACGCTGCTGGGCCTGCCCCTGCGCGCGGCCAACGGCCAACTGGTGCCCCTGTCGGAGTTGGTGCGCGTGGAGCGTGGCCGCATCGACAAGCCCCTGTTCACCAAGGACCTGTTGCCCGTGAGCTACGTGTTCGGCGACATGGCCGGCCAGCTCGACTCGCCTTTGTACGGCCTGTTCGCCATCCGCGACAAGCTGGACGCCGCCGCCCTGCCCGATACGGGCGGCATTGACGAGTACTGGATCCGTCAGCCCGACGACCCCTTCCGCAGCTACAGCCTGAAGTGGGACGGCGAATGGCAGATCACCTACGAGACCTTCCGCGACATGGGCGCTGCCTACGGCGTGGGCCTCATCCTGATCTACCTGCTGGTGGTGGCGCAGTTCAAGTCATACCGCACCCCGCTGATCATCATGGCGCCCATCCCGCTGACCATCATCGGCGTGATGCCGGGGCACGCCCTGCTGGGCGCCCAGTTCACAGCCACCTCGATGATCGGGATGATCGCCCTGGCCGGCATCATCGTGCGCAACTCCATCTTGCTGGTGGACTTCATCGAGCTGCAGGTGGCCCAGGGCATGGCTTTCAAGGAAGCCGTGGTGTCCTCGGCTGCCGTGCGCGCCCAGCCCATCGCGCTGACCGGCATCGCCGCCATGGTGGGTGCCTTCTTCATCCTGGACGACCCCATTTTCAGCGGCCTGGCCGTGTCCCTGATCTTCGGCATCCTGGTCTCGACCGTGCTCACGCTGGTGGTGATCCCGGTGCTGTACTACGCGGCCTACCGCCGCCAGCTGGAAACAGCCTGACCCCGTTTGCCCCCCATTTTTCAAGGAGTTTCACATGACCGTTGAACGCATGATCCGCATCATTGCCGGCCTTTTCATCATGATCTCGCTGGCCCTCGGCGTGGAAGGCAGCCCGCTGTTTGTCTCAAAATGGGCCCTGGCTTTCACCGCTTTCGTGGGTGCCAACCTCTTCCAGTTTGGCTTCACCAACTTCTGCCCCCTGGCCATCATCCTGCGCAAGCTGGGGTTCAAAGACGCCGCCTGCGTCTGACACATCCCTGACATCTGGCTGCGGCTCATCTTGAAAGGCGTTGCACAATGACCGATCGACGTACTTCCACCGCTGAAGCGGACGACTGCAACATGGCAGCCCTGAACAACGACAAGAGCCGCACCGACATCCTCAACCGCCTCAAGCGCGCCGAAGGGCAGCTGCGTGGCATCCAGCGCATGATCGAAGAGGGTGAATCCTGCCTGCCGATCGCCACCCAAATGGCGGCCGTGCGCAAGGCCCTGGACAGCACCTACGTGCGCATGACCATGTGCTTCATGGAGCAGCAGTTGCAAGACAAGCTGGGCACCCCGACCGAAGGCAGCCCGGAGATGGACGACATGTTCGGCGAGATTGAAAAGCTGCTGGGCAAGATTCGCTGACCTTGACTTTTCACCTGACTCAGGAGTTTTGAAGTGAGTACGTTTGACCACGCTGGCCTCATGCAAGACATCAACAGCTGTCTGGCCCCGTTTCGCAAGTCCCAATCTGAAGCCATGCGCGGCTTCGGCCAACTGGCCCAGGCAGCCATGGCAGAAGGTGCCATCAGCGCCAAGAACAAGGAGCTGATCGCGCTGGCCATCGGTGTGAGCCAGCACTGCTCAGGCTGCATCGGCTTTCATGTGAAGGCGCTGCACAAGCTGGGCGCATCCCGCGCCGAACTGGAAGAGATGCTCGCCGTGGCCGTGTACATGGGCGGTGGCCCGTCGCTGATGTATTCGGCCGAAGCGCTGCACGCCTGGGATGTGGTGTCTGGCAACGTGCCCGCCTGACCTTGCTGACCACAGCGTCTGTCCACAAAAAACCCCGGCACCTGTGAAGGTGGCCGGGGTTTTTTGTTGTGGGCAGCCAGGGCTGCCTCTGATCACTCTTCCAGCAGACTGCGCAGCATCCACGCGGTCTTTTCGTGAATGTCGATGCGCTGGGTCAGCACATCGGCGGTCGGCTGGTCATTGGCCTCGTCCACCACGGGGAACAGCTTGCGAGCCGTGCGGGCAGTCGCCTCTTGCGCGGCCACCAGGTGACGGACCATGTCGTTGGCCTTGGGCACACCATCCACTTCCTTGATGGAAGCGAGCTTGACGAACTCCTTGTAGGTGCCCGGTGCCGGGAAGCCCAGTGCGCGGATGCGCTCGGCGATGATGTCCAGGGCATTCCACTGTTCGGTGTACTGCGCCATGAACATGTTGTGCAGGCTGTTGAACTGCGGACCGGTCACGTTCCAGTGGAAGTTGTGGGTCATCAGGTACAGGGTGTAGCTGTCAGCCAGCAGGGCCGACAGACCTTCGGCGATTTTCTTGCGGTCGGCTTCACTGATGCCGATGTCCATCGACAGCTTCTTGGATTGCTTTGCCATCTTCATGCTCCTTGAAAAGAGGGGCGGCACCACAGCTCATGTGCCATGGTGACACCATACCAAAAACTCGCTGCATCCATGTCCGATCAGGTCAGTTTGCAGGCGCCAAGCACGGTGTCAGCGCACCTCTCAGGCGGGCGAGAGCTGCAGCGATGAGCGCAGGAAGCGCGTCATGCGTTGAACGTGATCCGGCCCCAGGCCCGCCGTCAGGTCGTGCCCGCCCGGCACCGCCATGCAAGCCCCCTCTCCCGCGCCGCTGGCCTGGGCCAGACGCAAGGCATCGGTGAAGGGCACGGTCTCGTCATCCTGCCCATGCACGAACAGGATCGGACACGACACGGCCGCCGCACTGCGCAGCGGGGCGATGTCATCGAAGCGGGCGCCGATCACCTCCTGCACATGGGACAGAATCCAGCGACCCGGCCAGCGCGTGGGAATTCGCATTTCGATGAGCCAGCGCTGCATGATCTCGGCGGGATGGGCGAAGGCACTCAGGCTGATGACCGCACGCACATTCGGCTGGCGCGTGGCCGACAGCAACACCGCGCCCGCACCCACCGAGTGGCCGATCAGGGCCAGACGCGAGGCATCGACTTCCGGCTGCTGACGCAGCCAGGCCAGACCCGCCTCCACGTCTTGCGCGAAGCGTGGCAAGGACTGAAAGTCCACCGCGCTGCTCAGGCCGTGCCCGCGGGCATCGAGCACCAACAGGGCCAAGCCGGCTTCGTGCAACCACGGGGCGGCCGGCAGCATCAGACCGGCATGGGCACCCCAGCCATGCATGAGCACAGCCCCCGGCGCGGGCAAAGCCTGATGCGCAGGCGGGGCAATGAACCAGCCAAACAACTGGCTACCGCCCTCGCCTTCGATCCAGACCGGGCGAATCTGTTGCCCTGGCAGTGCCAGCCCCTCGGGCATCACCGGGTGAGCCAGACGCGGGGCACGCAGTCCCCACAACAAGGCGCGGTTCGCCAGGGCCTTGAGCAGGTTCAAGATGTCGCCTCAGGCTGATCCATGCGGCGCAGCAGGCGCACATGGATGGGGCGCACGAAATCCGCCCCCTCGGGGCCACAGTGCGGCGCAAAGGCCACGGCCACGCGCTGGATCAGCTCGTCGGTGAGGGCGTGGTCGGCATAGGTGGGCCGCATCATGCGCTGCTCGAACTCGTTGAAATCGGCGTAGTGCACCGGCATGTCGAACCGGCGCTCGGCCACCTGTTGCCAGGGACCTTGGGCCAGGGCTCGGTCCACGGCGGCCTGGGCCGCGGCACGCACCACACCCTCGTCGTTGAACAGGCGCACGATCTCGTTGAGGGGGCCGTCGTACACGGGCTCGGACACGTACAGGTGCCCGCCGGGGCGCAGCACCCGCGCCACCTCGCTCAAGGCCTGGTCCAGCAGGGGCAAAGGCACATGGTGCAGCGATTTGAGCATCAGCGCCAGGTCGAACGACGCGTCAGGGAATGGCACCTCCTGCGCACCGGCGGCCACAAAGCTCAGGTGCTCTTGCGGGTCGGCCAGGTTCTTGGCGTGCTGGCGTACATCCACTTCCAGGCCTGTCACCTGGCTGGCGGGATAGGCCTGCAGCAGTTGACGCGCCAGGCGGGCATTGCCGCATCCCAGCTCGATGATGCGCTGCCCCTCCAGCGGCACCAGAGCGGACAAGACCTGGAGTTCGTTGCGGATCAAGGGAGAGGTGACAGAAGCAGGCATGGCAGACATGACACAAAAATCAACAGGTTCAAGTCGCCTCGCGCAGCGCACGCAGGCGGGCTTTCAAGGCAGGCTCGCTCAGCACCCCAAAATGGAGTTCGACGATCTGCCCCTGGGCATTGACGAACAAGGTCGCGGGCAGCCCCGCCACCCCGACCGCCGGCCCCAAGGCCGATGAAGGGTCCAGCCAGACACCTTGCAAGGACAGTTCGGCACTTTGCAGGTAGGCCCGCACGTCTTGCACCGACTCGCCCTGGTTGATGAACAGGAATTGCACATCGGCTTCGGTGCCTTGCAGCGCGGCAAAGATCGGCATCTCCTGCCGGCAAGGCCCACACCAGGAGGCCCAGAGGTTGATCACCCGCAACTGTCCGCGCCCCAAGGTCGGCAAGGGCTGCATGGCGCCATCTGATTCGCTGTGAACGACCACATCGGGCAAGAAGGGCTCGTCAGCGTTCGGGCTCACAGCCCAGGTTGCCACGCCCCACAGCAGCGAGCCCGTGACCGCCCCCACACCCAGGGCTTGCCGCCAGGCAGGACGACGCCAGGCCTTCCAGAACAGCCAGGCCAGCCCGGCGGCCCAACCGCTCCACGCGTGCCAGCCACCATCGCGCACGTCCAACATGGCGAGTGGCTGGGCCAGGTACAGGTCGGCGTTCAGGCCCACATGCACCAGGCGCGCCCACAGCAAACCCCACCAGGCGGCATGGATGAGTTCGTCGCCCGGGCGCTCACCCGGCGGGATGCCCTGGCCTGGGTCCGGGTGACGACCTGCCCAGCGGCCCGCCGCCCACGCACCCAGCCACACGCTACCGATCAAAAACAAAGGGGCCACCGGCAACGCCAGCGGCCCAAGGGAGAGGGAATACAAGTTCGTCTCAGCAATCAGTCAGGAGCACACGTGCCCGGGCTCAACGCACCGCGCGACGCGCTGCCAGGATCGGCCACAGCACTGCCGCCACCAGCGCCCCAGCGGCCACCGACAGACCCACAAGCGTGAGCCAGTCAGCCCAGTAACCCATCTCGGACAAGTTGGACTTGAGTGCGCCCGGGATGACGAAAAACGCCACCACGGCCACCACCACCCCGATCAGCAACGCACGCCCCAGACCGCCAGCCCAATTCGCCGCACCACCGAACGTGGCGCGCGCCATCAGGCCCACCCACACCAGCAGCAACACCACCACCACGGGCATGATGGGCAGCAGTATTTCCCAAGCGATGTTCAGCATCAGCCAGATTTCATACATGATCGACTCCTTGTGTAGATGGTGACGCCGCCTCAGGCATGACCCTTGAGCACGGACAGGTAAGCGGGCTTGAGCAAGCGCACCTTCATCAGCCAGGCCAGGAAGCTGTCTTGCAAGGGTTCGATCCCTGGCAGTGAGGGCACGAGGCGGCCCTCATAGTCGAACTCAACCAACAAGGCCGAGCCCTCTCGGATCAGCAGCGGGCAGGAGGTGTAGCCATCGAACTGCTCGGCGGCCTGCCGCCCCGCAATGACTTCGACCAGGTTGTGCGCCACGATGGGGGCGCTCTTTTTGATGGTGGCTGCCGTCTTGCCACGCGGCGTGCCGTTGATGTCACCCACACCGAACACATTGGGGTAACGCTTGTGCTGCAGGGTGGCTTTGTCCACCTCCAGCCAACCGCCTGCGGCCATGGGCCCCTCCTTGATGGCCAGGTCGCTGTTGCGCACGGCATCAGGGGCGCGCATGGGCGGCACGGCGTGCAGGAAGTCGTAGGGCACGACCAGATCGGGGGCATCGGGCACCGCGAAAGTGGCTTTGCGTCCGCCAATGTCCACCGCCTTGAGGCGATGCTGGTACGCCACATCAATACCCAGCTTGACCCAGCGCTCCAGCACGTTGTCGTTGACCGGTTTGACGCCAAAAACGGTGTCTTTGAGTGCCGAATGGAAGGTGACCTTGGACTTTGCCAAGGTGCCCGCTTGCAGCAGGCGGTCGCGGACCATGAAGGTGAGCTTCAAGGGGGCGCCTGCACACTTGAGCGGGGTAGATGGCAAGGTCATGACCGCCTCGCCGCCCTTGGCCGTGAAAGCCTGCATGGCCTTCCAGGTGTCGGCCGCCGCCTGCGGGCTGGGGTACACGCTGGCGAGACCGTTGCTGCCGATGGCCTGCACGTCCATGCCTTCGATGAGGGACCAGTCCTGATGGGTGCCCGTGGCCACCACCAGGTAGTCGTAACGCACCTTCTGGCCACCAGCGGTGATCACCGTGTTGGACTGCGGATCAAAGCCCGCAGCCATCTCCTGAATCCAGTTCAGTCCGCTGGGATGGTAGTCCGCATTGCGGTTGATGACCTTTTCAACGGGCCAGATGCCCGTACCCACCAAGGTGTAGCCGGGTTGGTAGTTGTGCTCTTGCTTGGCATCGATGAGCGTGAGGCGTGCGCCGTCAAGCAGGCTCGACAGGCGATTGGCAATGGCGATGCCACCCAGACCGCCCCCCCACGATGACGATGTGCGCCTTGGTGCTGAGCTTGGCTGCCTTGACCGGCGAAGCAGCACCCGCCAGTCCCACCGCCAGGGGAGCCGCTGCCGCCATGCCCAGCCATTCGCGTCGCGAAGGCATGCTTTGCAAGGCTGCGTGTTGACCCGAATCGCGGGGCTTGCGTGTGTCTCCCATGGGAACCTCCTGGCATGGTCTCGTGATTGGAATTGATCACGTCATGCTCACATTGTTGCCATACCCCTATGGGTATACAACAGGGTTTACACCGAACTCGACATCAACGACCTTGACCCTACCCCAAATAAAACGCCCCGGCAAGCCAGACGACCTGCCGGGGCGCATCACTCACTCAGCCGATCAGGCCAGGTCGAAGCGGTCTGCGTTCATCACCTTGGTCCAGGCGGCCACGAAGTCCTGCACGAACTTGGCTTGGTTGTCATCCTGGGCATAGACCTCGGCATAGGCACGCAACACCGAATTGGAGCCGAACACCAGGTCAGCACGGGTCGCTGTCCACTTGGTGGCGCCAGACTTGCGATCGACGATGGCATAGCTGTTGCGGCCGGTCGGCTTCCAGCTGTAGGCCATGTCGGTCAGATTGACGAAGAAGTCGTTCGTCAGCGCGCCGACGCGGTCAGTGAAGACACCGTGTTGGGTGCCGCCATGGTTGGTGCCCAGCACACGCATGCCACCGACCAGGGCGGTCATCTCGCATGCGGTCAGGCGCAGCAGTTGCGCACGGTCGAGCAACAACTCCTCGGCGCTGACGACGTAGTCCTTCTTCAGCCAGTTGCGGAAACCGTCTGCCAGGGGCTCCAGAACGTCGAACGACTCGACGTCCGTCATCTCCTGCGAGGCATCACCGCGGCCCGGTGCGAAGGGCACCGTCACATCCACGCCAGCCGCCTTGGCAGCCTGTTCCACGCCCAGGTTGCCAGCCAGCACGATCACGTCGGCCACGCTGGCACCGGTCTCGGCGGCGATCTTCTCGTACACCGCCAGCACTTTGGCCAGGCGAGCCGGCTCGTTGCCTTCCCAGTCCTTTTGTGGGGCCAGGCGGATGCGGGCACCGTTGGCACCGCCACGCTTGTCAGAGCCGCGATAAGTGCGGGCACTGTCCCAGGCGGTGCTGACCATGTCGCTGATGGACAGGCCGGCGGCGGCGATCTTGGCCTTCACCGCAGCCACATCGTAGTCAGACTTGCCAGCCGGGATCGGGTCTTGCCAGATCAGGTCCTCGGCCGGTACGTCCGGGCCGATGTAGCGGGCCTTCGGGCCCATGTCGCGGTGGGTGAGCTTGAACCAGGCGCGGGCAAAGACCTGCTCGAAGTAGGCCTGGTCCTGGGCGAAGCGCTCGGAGATCTTGCGGTACTCGGGATCGAACCTCAAGGCCATGTCGGCGTCGGTCATGATGGGCATGCAGCGGATCGAGGGATCCTCCACGTCCACCGGCATGTCCTCTTCCTTGATGTTGATTGGCTGCCATTGGTGGGCGCCCGCCGGCGACTTCTGCAGCCACCAGTCGTAACCCAGGAGCAGCTTGAAGTAGCCGTTGTCCCACTTCGTCGGATGCGTGGTCCAGGCCCCTTCGATGCCGCTGGTGACGGTGTTGCGACCCACGCCACGGCCGGTGTGGTTGTTCCAGCCCAGGCCCTGCTCTTCCAGTTCGGCACCTTCCGGTGCGGGACCCAGGTTGGCGGCGCTGCCATTGCCGTGGGTCTTGCCCACGGTGTGGCCGCCAGCGGTCAGGGCGACAGTTTCTTCATCGTCCATGGCCA